>Ga0255347_1003433_pt1 | contig 20635 bp, 14 predicted proteins | sample wastewater_treat_2_FD_192479 | JGI IMG/M metagenome (GOLD analysis project Ga0255347, IMG submission 192479) | Wastewater microbial communities from Lulu Island WWTP, Vancouver, Canada - plant24 | ecosystem: Engineered > WWTP > Wastewater > Unclassified | place: Canada: Vancouver, British...
GATCGCGGAAGCGAATTTGAGTCGATTGTGCTCTTTCGCTTTCTATCGCGCGCACAGGCGAAAGAGGTGTTTCAGGAGCTTTCGCACGAAAAGCAGGAAGATATTGTACAGGGATTGGCTGAGCAAGCCTCACAGGTGGCCGATCTGCTCAACGATATGGAGCCGGACGACCGTACCGCTTTCCTCGAGGAACTTCCGGGAGAGGTTGCGCAGCGCCTTATGCAGTTGCTCACGCCTGATAACAGGGCGGTAGCTACCACTTTGCTTGGTTATCCCGAAGATAGCATCGGTCGATTGATGACCCCCGAATATGTGGCAGTAAGACCCCATTTTACCGTGGAAGAGACCTTGGCTCACATCCGCCAATATGGGCACGATTCCGAAACTTTGAATGTAATCTACGTGGTGGATGACAAATGGCGATTGCTCGATGGTCTCCGCATACGGGAGGTGATTCTCGCCTCTCCCGAGCAGCGTATCAGCGACCTTATGGATTATAAATTCGCTGCGCTAAATGCTTTCGACGACCAGGAGACGGCGATAAGTGCTTTTAAAAAGTATGATAGGGTAGTGCTCCCCGTGGTGGATACGAAGGGAATATTGTTGGGAATTGTGACGGTCGATGATATTCTGGAAATTGCCGAAGAGGAGGGCACGGAGGACTTCCACAGGTTTGGTGCCGTTCAGGACGCCATTATCAGTCCCTTGAAAGCCTCCATTTCGTTTTTATATAGGAAGAGGGTCTTTTGGCTGACGGCTCTGGTCTTTGTAAATGTCTTTTCAGGAGCTGTGATTCAGAATTTTGAAGATGTACTTGCAAGCACCCTGTCGCTCGTATTTTTCCTGCCCTTGCTGATAGATAGCGGAGGAAATGCCGGCTCCCAGTCAGCTACGCTGATGATTAGAGCCCTCGCAATGGGCGACGTGCAACTTCGGGACTGGACCAAACTGCTTGGGAAGGAGTTGATAGTATCTTTACTTTTGGGCCTCACAATGGCCCTCGGAGTGAGTCTGGTATCGGCATTCCGCGCCCCCGAGATCATGCTCGTACTCGGAATCACCATGACTGCCATAGTGATGGTCGGCAGCCTCATCGGCATGCTGCTCCCATTCATCTTCACCAAACTCAAAATGGACCCCGCCACCGCCTCCGCCCCCTTGATTACTTCATTGGCGGACATACTGGGGGTGTTGATTTATTTTACTGTAGCGAGCAGGTTGCTGGGGTAGGGGGGGTGTTGTGTGGGTGTAAGTTTGTTAGCTAGTGGCTGGGATGATAGATATGGAGTATTTAAATAAACGATGCTAAATTGGAATTTTTTCTACTACTAAATCTAAATGTAAGGCATCAGAAATTTGTAGTAGGATTTTTTGTTTTTTATTTGTATCACAACATGTCATTATATATAGCCCATTACCAACAGCTTTCTGTGATCGTTTATAGGTAGGAATAACGATGTTGGAGACAAGATTACACCCATTAAGCATGATTCCAAGATCTCTAACTTTTTCTAAACCAGCATTTTGTATAACTTCGATAAAAGTATGACTTATAATTTTATTCTTAATTACTTTCCCATCTGGATATATTACGCGCAAAATATGTTTTTTTCTTTTTTGAGAAATTTTAGTATAGGGAGTTGCTGTATTTTGCTGATTACTAAGATAATAGTTGTCATTGTGTTTGGACTCTAATAAGCATTTTTTAGTGTTTATTCTATCATATGTTGTTGACTTGTCATCTATAGTTTTTAACAAGTTAAACCAATCTTTCAACGTCATCTTAGGGAATTTGTTATTATAATATGCTTCAACTTGTTTTACTGCTTCTAAGAGTCGACCTGATGCAATAATAGGCTTCAATTGGTTTACGAGTTCCTGATCACCAATTCGAAGAATTTTTCCCTCTTTAGAAAATGTGTTTTCATCAATAATTTTTGTTAAATTATTCTTATTATTATCATTTTTGGAAAAATCTGTTGGAAAAAAGGTGTCAATGTTTTGAAAGAATTCAATTAAATTTTTTCTTTTGAAAAGTACTGGTTTATCAGTGTTTTTAAGTTCCTTTCTTAAAAACTCATTTGTAACAACTTCGTCTTGAAAGTACTGTCGTGAATAAAATGAAACACTTTTTTTCTCGTTAAGCCTACTCTTTACAATATGAAAATTCCAGCAAACTAACACATCGTTATAGCTATCGTATCCTAAAAAAATAAAAGGAATTACTGAATTTTTGATGTTTTCGAATTCATCACGAAGTGGTAATTGAGCACGAGTTGTATCTGGGCGATCTTTAAAAAATGCCGACGATAGATTTTTTACGTAAACATAATATTTGTTCTCATCAAATACAATCAAGAAGGGCTGTATTCCATAAATGTATTTAAAACTAGGATATTGATTCAACACCTTGAGTAGTAAATCACGTAATGTTTCAGGTTGTATCGTTTCTGGTGTCATATTTTAATGCTTTTAAATAAAGAACTGTAGGTTATATCAAATACCTTATCTTTGATAGTAGGAACCCTTGACAAGTCGCAATCAAAGTGGACATTAGAAATTTCACTCCGAAGCAAAGTCAGATCTATAGAAGGAATATCATTAAAATCATAAAATTGAAGAGTGTCAACTGCTTGCTGATAATCGAAATATAAATCAAACATATTACCGAAATCACTTCCGATTGTCTGAGATAATATGTCATTTAATCGAAATTGTAGTTCTAAATTATTTACCTTTTCGATAATGGATTTTTTTAAGTCAAGTATGTTTTTTCCGTGTCCAGTTTGGACAACGAAAACTGAGGCAATTAGCAAGTTGGAAGTACTATTTGGAGTTAGTTGTTCTAATGAAAAACGATGTATCCGATGTGCTGAAGACGTACTTTTGACCTCTATCTTATCTTGAGCATCATTAAAGTCAAACCTATCTTGAGAAGAAGCATGCCATGACTTTAAGAGATATTCAGGGTCTTTTGCCTGTTCAATAATAAAGAGTTCAGCCCATAATCCTTGAATAGTCTTACGTGGTGGGCGCGTAAAGCGACTAAATAATTTGACTAGTTTGTCTATCTCAACTTTAAGTTGGTTATGTGTGGGTATCTCTGGTAATTGTTCTAATACAATGCAGACAACTTCAAGAAAATACTGTTGAAAATCTGTGTTCTCTGTTTTTAAATATATTATAGTGTAAATATCTTGACACGGTTCTTGATTCGATGATATCAGTTTGCAATTTTTGGCAAATAATACCGAGATTAATTCTAAATTTATATCTAGTGTGTGGGATGTTTGATTACTTCTGACAAAGAACACAGGAAAACCCTTTGTAGAAACTCCAACCTTATGATTTGTATTAAAAGGTAATGGTGCTACTGAGAAATAATCATTTTGGTTAATTTCATTTCTCGGCAAATTCACAAATATGTCAAAGATTAATGAACTCATGTCTATTTACTTTTAGTGTTTTCATCCGCTATATAGTTAATTGCAAAATCTTCGGGGTAATAAATAGCCAATGTATAAGCAATACGACCGTCCCATTTGACAGAAGTAGACTTCAATTTTACTCTATGTATTTGAATACATATGCCATCTTCAAATTTCACAGAAGTGTCGCCTGGATAAACTTGAGATCCTATTGTAGAGCGCCCGCTATGAACATTATTAATCCTCATTGTTTCTTCATTAAAAGTTCTTTCACGTGGTCCCCCAGCATATGCCATTTGAATAATATAGGAATGTTCTAACGGTTTAGAACTGTTATTCGAGAGGTGTTTTAAATATCTCAATGTAGCTAATTTTCTAGCAGTATCAGGCATGTTCGCAAACTTGAATTCAGAGAGAAAATTTATTATATCGTTAATTGGCAATTTTACAAACCTATGATTTCTGTCCGGTGTGCCGAAATCCTCATAATCTCTAAAGTTAGTATTTGATAAAAAATTTTCAACAAAATCAGTATTCTCGTCTATGGCTTGGAATGCATTCATTTTACGCCAACCATTAAGTTTATGTGTTACCGTTTGCGCTGAAAGCACATTCTTTCGAGTTGGATTTAAGCGTGTAGATGTAAGTATGAGTTGTTCTATTTCAGAGAGAGTTTTTTTGTCTTTAAGCCAATCTCTCATTTCTTCCTCATATTGTTGGTATTCCCTATATTCGATTATCGTGTCTTCTGGCAAATAAACCCTACAAGAATAGAGATAGTTGAGTTTATAACCAAAAAAGCGACACCTTTGTTGAATGGTATCAGCAGTTGATTTGCTTACACTATAGCGTGGCATGTAGGTAGTAGCAAGATTTTCAACGGTAAAGCCACGATTAAGCATTTCAGCACCGACAAGGATATGTGAGGAACTGTCTTCCCAATCAACATCTTTTTGAGCATCTTTATCGCTTATGATGAGGTTAATTCCTGTATCGTAGATAATATCTGGTAATAGATTAATTACTTGATCAAAAGTTGGATATATTTCATTGTGTTCTTTATATAGACGTACTGCTTCTTTATAATTACTCTCAAATGATTCAATTAACGCAACTTTACCTAAATCATTATCATCGAGTGAAAATTTCTTAGCCCACATATCTATTAAGTTGTTAACCCAGGTATAAAATGTACGACTTGCTTCTCTTGCCATGTCAGCATGTATCATCATTGAAAGAAATTTTTCTTTTTCCAAACATCGAACCACTATTGCAACTGCAATAAGGTGTAGTTGGATAGCATCAATCAATGATTGTGGGCAATATTTTAATGCATTTCGCTTTGAGTTATAAACTTCATTTTCTGGAATAATAAACACCAATCCTGGCATGTCACGGAAGAACGTTTTCCCCCCTGTGTATTTCTTACCAGGGGTAAGAACAGTATAATGTTTTGGGGATAAAAGGTCTAACATGCTAATCAATAATGGACCTTGTGGTGTTGCTGTATACTGAACATATGAGTGATTTGGGATAGTACTTCTTAAATTAATTATACTGCTGTAGGTTGTTGTATAATCATCCTCTTCCCATTCCTCTGAACGACTGTTTTTATAAGCATACCCGTTAAGACTTGCTTGATCAGCTTCATCATCAATAACAAGCACAGCTTGCTTTCCAAGAATATTTTGTATTTGACTATCCTTAAATATTCTTGTAAGATTGTCAATATGCCGGTAGTTTTTTAGTACATTAATAAGTATGGTAGGTTGATTACTTATACTTAATTGATTTTTTATTTTTGAAACATCTTTTGACGTAGGATTTTCATGTATTTTATAAAAATGATTGTTTATGCCATTATTGATTAGGTCTTTTCTAAGCCTTTTTGTTGTTTGGCTAAGTAGGTTGTTTTTTGTTCCAGCAAAATATATAATTACTCTATAATTATTATCACCTGCTAAGGCTGAAAGAACGGTGAAAGACATAGTCTTACCGCTCTGCACATAACCAAAAGCAAGACCAGTAGATGATTGTATAGTCTGTGAATTTGGATTATTACATTTTGCAAGAATTTCTATTGCTTCTAACTTTAAAGTTTCTAACTCACCTTGTTCTATTTTTTCACCAAATCTATCAAGAAGTTCTGTCGTCCTTTCACCGACTATTGGCGAAAATCCTTGTTGTTGATCAGAATTAATAATTTGAATTTGCATACTTAATTATTGATGTGTTGGTTGAATATAATTCTTAATGTTGCAGGTTCATTCACTCCATAGCTAGGTCCCATAATCTCAGCCAAAGTTAATGCTTTAAATATAGCAATTAGTGGTTGGTAATCATTTGCTTTTTGAAAATAGTCAAATCGTGTAAAAAATGGATGTTGTAAATTTATTTTACAAACAATTCTTTTTGCATCTGTAGAGTCATAATTGTCGGTATCTTCCTGTTTTACAGAGTATAAAGTGTCTGTATTTGTTTCTGTGACTAGGTCCATTCTTAGTATATAATTAATTCCATTAAATATGAAACTTTCGGTGTGGCTGTCAATTGCTTGCGAGTTTTGTATAATGTTTTCTGTTTTATTGATGTAAGACTGGTTTTGAAAGTTTCTCTCTACTTCTTCTACTTGTCTAGTTAGTTGTTTGGGATTTGTTTCTTTTTTTAGTTTTTTGGTAATATCCTTAGCGATTTTTGCAGATGACTCTTTGGTATGTCGCTGTCGTAAATTATCAGCTTGAGCAAGTAAATTAAAATTCGGACTCCTTAATTCCTCTCTAAGTGCCTCCATAAAGGCATATAAATCCTCCTCATCCCTAAAACCGTTTTTATTGAAAGAAACATCAAATCCCTCCAATTCAATCTCTCCAAATAATCGCCTGTATCGGAAACTTCCGACTTGTCCAAAGATAACAGGAGGGAAATAGCGTTCATCTGTTCCACCCATTATTACTCGGCCCCTACGCAATAGAACCAAGCCGTTAGCTCCTTTCTGAATGTTTTTTAAGATAGCTATGAAACCTTTGGCTTTATATTGCCCTAATTGAAAATCAATATCTTTTCTCCACAGTACACTTTCAGTATTTGGCGTTTTATAAAATGGAGCATATAGGATCTCGAAATTAGGTGCTGACAATTTTTCTCCGTTTACAAATATTGACACATCATCACTTCTTAAATATTTGCGATAAATACTAGATAAGTGTCGTCTTATTTTGTCAACTTGATTTGTTGAAGGGGCATGTTTTGAGAGATTTGTGAGTTTTATTACGGTATAGTGTTCGTTTGTATGCTTGGGGGTTTCAATTACACTTAGATTCTCATGCCCTTCAGATGTTACTTTATTTAAGTCAAATTCCATGAAGCGTTCTACCGTTTCTCCTAGAGCTTTTGTGCGAACTGACCATTTATCTGCGAGCCACACTGAAGCAGTTTTCATACCCATGCCGAACTCATTTAGGCCTGTAGCATCTAATGGTATGTGTGCTGGCTCAAACGCTCTCTCATAATTTTCAGTATTAATTCCTGCCGCATTATCCGATATTGTGATGTTTTTCTCAGTCCAATCAATTATTATTTTGACTTCTAGTTTGTAGTGTGGATCAATAGTCAATAATGCCTCTTTATTGTTTAGAAAACTCTGTACAGCATTATCTACATATTCGCCTAATGTGAATGAAACGGTGTTATTTAAAGCACGAAAGGTGTTGTAAACATTTGGTTTTAAGGCGATGGAAACTTTTGTGATTTGTTTCATATTATTTGAATAATGTTTTTGCAATTATGGTTATAACATCAACATTGACCGCATTACCTAATGCTTTGAAGGCACTTGCAATAGTTTTGGGTAATTCGATACCTTTCATTCCTTGTAATTGTGCCCCTTCTTGGCGAGTCATATATCTTCCCTTTTCTCCGTTAGGTGTTTGTACCCATGGAAAAATAGGAATTTGTGTTGAGGTAAGAACTAGTGCAGGTGAAAAAGTGGGTTTTTTTACACGTATGCCCGAAGGTCTAAACTGTATAATTTTATTATATAAAGTGGGGTTCACTTCATACCCACAGTTCCATTCAAATTTTTGATGACTATTCTCAAAACTTTTTAGATTATTTCTTTCAATCCAATCCTCAATCCACTTTTTGTTCCTATCGTAAAAGGCCCTATTTTGTTTTATGTATTGAGTTTTCCAGTCTGGGAAAATTTTGTTTTTCTCAGATTTAGTTGGGTCTGCGTATACAGGCAAACATTGATATACTTCATCCGGAGATACTCCGGATATGGGTTCACCAAATGTTCCTCTGTGTTTTCTTAATTCAGTTAAATCCTGATAATAAGGAGATATGTCACAATTGTAATCAGCACCAAATTCCATCGCCCAAATAGGAAATGTTGGAATTTTACCTTCGTGTTGAAAAGTTAAATCCAAAAACTCTTGCCATACTCTAAATTGATATCTTGTTATTTCTTTCAGTGGTAGAAAATCCTTATCATCTTCAATAATTATACTCTTTATATCACATTCTTTTTTATTGGTATGATCTGGAAACTCAAAGTATTCAAGTCCACCAGACGTTTTTCTTCTTCCGACAATATATATCCTAGTTCTATGATGTGGTATCCCAAAGTAATGAGGAGATAATACCTCGTACTTTACGTCATAATTATTAGAAAGTGTTTCGTAAATAATATGAAAAGTTTTACCGTTATCATGAGATTGTAAATTAGGAACATTTTCAAGGAATACAAACTCGGGTTTATGAAAATCGATTATTTCCATTATTTTGTAAAAGAAGTTCCCTCTCTCTTCATCCTCAAACCCATATTGGAAACCCGCTTGAGAAAAAGGCTGGCAAGGAAATCCTGCACATATAATATCATGGTTTGGAATCTCTGTTTTAATATCAATTTTATTTATGTCACCATGACATGCCATTTTATGGTTTATTTGATATAACTCACGTAGTTCTGGTTGTATTTCACTTGCAAAAACACACTTATGTTCCAACTTGGATAAGGCAAAATGGAATCCGCCTAAACCTGCAAAGAGGTCTATGAAGTTAAGTTTACGTGGCATAAAATATTGTTAAAATATTAGCTTCCACAAAAATACATTTTTTCCCCATACTTCCCGACAAATAACATGATATTAATTTGAAAAGCCTCTGAATCACTTTTATAATTACCACTAATCTTATTATTTTAGTACCTTTGTTAGGCCAATCTGTCTTTTCCCTCTATGAAACCCCTTCCACTCCTCCTCATCGCTTCTTTGCTAACACTAGTCTCTCCACTCTTCGGCCTCCATGCCCAAGAAGACATTAGAATCATCGCTTCCACGGTAATTCAGGATAATAATTTCTCCGGTAGAGGTAATGACAATGAGGAGATTCTGCGGTTGGAATTACATACGACTGGTAGTAGGGAAGTGGCGTTTGGGATTTTGGTGATGAATCTGAATGGGACTACTGATCTCAATGATATTGAAGAGATAAAGATTTATTCTACCGGAACTTCCGTGAAATTTGATCCGCGTAATCCGCTTGTGAAAGGCGCACAACTCCTCGCTACAGCCGCTCCACTAAAAGGAGAAATGACTATTCCGCTGGAGGGAGAGATTGCCCAAGGGATCAATAATATCTGGATAACTTTCAAAGTGAAAGAAACTGCCAAGGAGGGGAACCAGTTGGATGCAGAGGTGATTTCTATTTCCACTGAAACTGAGACTCATACATTTGAAAATGGGAATCCTGAGGGGAGTCGCGAGATTCTGCTTAGGAGGACGCTGGTCTATGGTCCGGGGGACTATGGTTCGGCGAATTACCGTATTCCGGCTATAACGACTGCTGCCGATGGTTCGCTGGTGATTTTGACGGACAAGAGGAAAAATAATTCAATCGACCTGCCGGAAGATATTGATATTGTTGCCAATAGAAGTACAGATGGCGGAAAAACCTGGTCTGAGCCCTTTTTAGTGGCTGAGGGTCAGGGATATGGTAATGGTTTTGGTGATGCAGTAATTATTAGGTCAAATACCGGAAAACTGGTTGCGCTGTTTGTGGGTGGTCCCGGACTTTGGGGTTCTACTGCCGAAAATCCGCAGCGCACCTATATTTCGACAAGCGATGATCACGGTCAAACCTGGTCTCCGCCAAGAGATATTACGGCTCAAATTTATGGTGCTGAGTGTCCGGATCCAGTTCGATCGCAGTGGCAAAGTTTATTCTTCGGGTCTGGACATGCTTTGTGCACTCGCGCCGGCAGGCTGATGGCTGTAATGGCTGTGCGCGAGACTTTGGAGAACAGGCGACTTCATAATTATGCGGTTTATTCGGATGATGATGGGGAGTCGTGGCATGTTACGGAAAGAGCGATTTCGGATGGAGATGAGGCTAAAGTGGTTGAGCTGAATAATGGCGATATTCTTATGAGCAGCCGTACAAAAGGGAATCGACTTTGGGCCAAATCCTCCGACGGCGGTATAACATGGGGTCCAAAAAATAGTTGGGAAGAAATATGGGGCAATGCTTGTGATGCCGATATTATCCGCTACACATCCACTTTAGACGGCTACGACAAAGATAGAATCTTGCACACTTTGCCAAATGATAGTACTCGCAGAAATGTTACCATGTGGCTAAGCTATGACGAAGGCACCACCTGGCCAGTCAAGAAAACCATTGCCCGCAACGAATCCGCCTACTCCTCAATCACCATTTTACCCGACGGCACAATCGGCGTTTACATAGAAGAAGACGAAACCACACCCTACAAAATGTATTTCCTGAACTTCTCCCTTGATTGGCTGACAGATGGGGCGGATAGGTTTAGACCTGCGAGTAAAGAAACCTATGAAGAATTTCGTATATTTGTTTCACAAATAAGATGTTGTAGGGCATTTAACACACACATATGCTAACAGATAGATTTCATCAAATAAGAAAGGAAGAATTAGAAGACTTATTCTCAAAAAAGAATATATCTAAAATTTGGCGCAAGATAGTAAGAGACCAATTAAGGCGAGTTGATATTATGGACTGTTTTGACTATTATGACTTTAACTATAATATTGATGAAAGAGCCCAGTTATTACGGACACTAATTTTGAATGGTAATTATCAACCATCTCAACCTTTAATCTATAGAATTGAAAAGAAATTTGGAATTTGTAGACATATGGTAATCCCTCATCCATTAGATGCTTTAGTTTTACAAGTAATTACAGAGAACATAAGCAAGCATATATTAGATAATCAACCTTCTAAAAACGCATATTATTCAAGAGATAAACACAATTTGAGAAAGCCTCATGAAATAGATGAATACGGTTTTCATTGGAGTAAACTTTGGAAAAAAATGCAAAAGCAGATTTATCATTTTAAAGAAGAAAAAGAATTGATAATTGTTACCGATTTATCCAATTATTATGACTCCATCTACATGCCTGAATTGAGAAAAGTTATATCAGGTTTTATAGATAAAAAAGAAAGCGTTTTGGATATTCTTTTCAAAATATTAGAGAAGATATCATGGCTGCCTGATTATTTGCCATATACTGGTAGAGGATTACCAACGACAAACTTGGAAGGAATCAGATTATTAGCTCATTCATTTGTTTTTGAAATTGATGAGGTACTCAAAAATAAATCCAATGAGAGTTTTGTGCGATGGATGGATGATATAATTATTGGTGTAAACACCAGAGATGAAGCTATTAATGTTCTTAGCTCAATCTCAGATATGCTCAAGAGTAGGGGGCTTGCTTTAAACTTAAAGAAAACAAATATTTATTCATCTGAGGAAGCTGTATTTCATTTTTTAATCGATGAGAACAAATATTTGGATAGCATAGATTTTGATTATCATATAAAAAATGGAATTAGAAAAATTAGTTTAGAGTTATCAGGTCGATTTACTAAGCATCTAAGGAACAATTTAGAAGCAAAATATTTCGAGAAAATCACTAAAAGGTATATTACTTCATTTGCAAAATTACAATCAAAACGACTTTTAAAAACAACACCAACTCTCTTTAATGAGTTCCCAGGTATCAGACAAAACTTGCTTTACTATCTTTCTGCTTTAGGTTACTCAAAGCGTACAGGAGAAATTGTGCTTGGAGTTCTTGATAAACTTAAACTACACGATGATATTTCGCTTTTTAATGTTTGTAAACTTGTTACAGACTGGGAAGTTCCGTTAACTAAAGAAGCCGAAATGTTTGTAAAAGCATTCATCGACAAAGTAAAATCTTTTAGTATTCAACGGAAACAACCATTTGACTTTTATTGCCTTGTTTGGGTAAAAACTAAATACGATCATCCTGATGAACTAATCAAATTCATTAAATACTACGAATACATTTGGAAAACTCACTCATTTTTAAGGAGGCAAGTCACGTCAATTATGGGGAGACTTCTTAATTATAGAAAAGATATAATTACTAATTTTTTACAAAGCCAAATAGCAACTTCTGAATCACAAGTTGTATCAGTTGCAAATTCAATACTAACTTTTTCAGAACTCAAAGTGATTGATAAAAAAGTTAAGATGTATCTTTTCCCGCAAACTAAATACAAGATATATCCATATCAGAAATTTTTGGTACTCTGTTCATTTCTGAATTCAGAAACGTTTCGAGAGGATGATGATATAAAGAAAAAAATTCTTGAAAATATTACTGATCCATTTTATTTGAAATGGTTGGATTACCAATACAATATTAATTAAAAACGTCCTACAACAATGTATATAAATAATAGCCGAGATAGTAGTAAATATAAGGGTAGCAGCCCGCTTATAAAGTTTTGTGATTTGACAGGAAAGTACAACGCAAACGGTTACCATTTTACCCAACGGCACAATCGACGTCTACCTTGAAGAAGATGAAGCCGCACCCTACAAAATGTGTTTCCTGAACTTCTCATTGGATTGGCTGACTGATGTAGAGCAGTCCATAAATAATAAAAATAAAGATAAAGAAGAAAACAAAACTGTTAATGATTCATTAAAGAATGAATTAAAAACAAAATTTAATATCAACTAACTAACAATTAAAATTTTAAATGATGCCAGAATTAAAAACAAGAAGATTATTTATAAGTCATGCATGGACTTATTGCACTCATTACAATACACTTGTTAAGTGGTTTAATGAAGAACCTAATTTCAGTTGGATAAACTATAGTGTTCCAAGTGATGATGGTTGTACCGAAAAAACTAAATCAGGACTAAAAACTTGTTTAACGAACCAAATGAGACCAGCTCAAGGCATAATTGTTTTAGCTGGTATGTATGCCGCACATAGTGATTGGATTGATTATGAAATTGATGAAGCTATTCGAATGGGAAAAACCATAATTGGGGTTAGACCTTGGGGACAAGAAAGGATGCCAGTTAAAATCCAAAATGCTGCTCATACAATTGTAAGTTGGAATAGTGCAAGTATAATAAGTGCAGTAAGAGAATGGATATAAAAGTAGATTCTTCTGATTTACCTGGGTTGTATCAATCTGCTGACTCTGCTTCACTGAAAGAGCAAAAGAAATACTTTAGGGCAATAGGGATATATTCAATTCTTCTAATTGTTGCAGCACTTTTTGCTTTTTGGTCTGACGGTAATGAAAATCCGACTACAAAAATTATTTCTACTCTTTTCTTTTTAATGACTCTTTTAATAATGATTTGGTTAAGAGTTTCTAAACCTGATGATATTTGGTATAATGGACGTGCAGTTGCTGAGTCTGTAAAGACACGTGCATGGCGCTGGATGTTAAGAGCTGAACCTTATGAAGATTGTGAAGATGTTGAAATTATGCGAAAAAGATTTGTTTTAGATTTAAAGACTATTTTAAAACAAAATGAAAGCTTAATTGGGAGATTAGGTATTGGTGTGAGCATTGCAGAACCGATTACAGACAAAATGCTTGAAGTTAGAAGACTTAATCTATCTGAAAGAATTGAATTATACAGGAAAGAACGAATACTAAATCAAGAATTGTGGTATACAGAAAAAGCCAAATTTAACAAGCGTAAATCAGCTTTATGGTTTGCTATTACTGTTATTTTGCATGGCTTAGCAATTGTTTTATTATTGTATAATATTAAAGAGCCAGATTTAAAATTGCCGATTGAAGTTATTGCAGTAGCAGCGTCATCAGTATTGACATGGCTTCAATCTAAAAAGCATAATGAATTATCATCTTCATATTCTTTGACTGCACATGAAATAATGCTAATTAAGTCTGAAACAACCAGCATTTCTACAGAATCTGAACTTTCTGAATATATTTTGAACTGCGAAAATGCATTTTCTAGAGAACACACACAGTGGGTTGCACGAAAAAATGAATAACCAGCCGCCAACAGCACCTATGCCCAATAGCCTAGATAGAGTAACTTGAAATGGCATTGCCCCCACAGAAAATTTGTAATTGGTGACAGAGACGAAGCCCTTAAAATGGCTACTAAGCATAGCTGCAAACCGTTGTGCCCCATTTGAAAAAAAGCAAACGTGCAAAGCAAAGAGTGTTTCACACACATTGCTTTTTTGCCAACGCTCGACTGAAATACACGAAATTTGAAACGATATAATAAAGAACATTAAATGATTGACAACTATTTAGAAGTAGGAATCCAAAAAGGATATATTGAATTACTCAATAATGATAAGAAGATTAAATATGTGTCTTGTAATAAGACATATAAATTCACTGACCCTGAAGAGCAGGTAAGAGCTAACTACTATGTAGAGTTAATTGAGAAATATCAATACGACCCCAAAAGAATCAATCTTGAAATAACTGTACCTCGGAGAACACCAAGCGACCTTGCTGACATTGTAATTTTTGAAGATGATGCTCAGAAAAAACCTTATATTACAATTGAGTGTAAAAAGGACGGAATAAGTGATGCAGAATTTGAACAGGCCATTGAACAAGCCTTTGGGAATGCAAACTCTCTAAGAGCACCATTCACAGGAACTGTTGCAGGGAATACAAGAAGATTCTTTGATGTTAAAAACTATTACCAAACTGAAAGGGAACAAAATATTATTGCCGATATTCCAATCAATTACGGGAAAGTACAAGAGTTTAGATTTAAAAAAGGCGACCCAAATTGGGACATAAAACCTGTTAATAAAGAAGATTTAATTAGAATACTTGAAAAGTGTAACAACACCTTGTGGGACGGTGGTAAGATGGCACCTATTGATGCCTTTGACGAGTTAAGTAAAATAATTTTTGTCAAAATACGGGACGAACAAAACCCGAGAAAAATTGGTGAACCTTATGATTTCCAAATAAAAACACACGAAACTGCCAACTCTGTTCATGCAAGAATTACACAATTATATGATGATGCCAAGAGCATTGACCCAGAAGTATTTACTGACAGTATTCAAAGTCCTGCAAGCAAACTTTTAACAGTTGTAAATCACTTGCAATCCGTAAATCTTTCCAAAACTGACCTTGACACTAAAGGTGTGGCATTTGAGAGATTCATGGAAGATTTTTTTAAGGGTAAACAAGGTCAATATTTTACACCTCGCGAAGTTGTTGGTTTCATATTGAAGATTTGTGATGTAAAAAACACAACAAAAGTATTAGACCCAGCTTGCGGGAGTGGCGGCTTCTTACTACATGCCCTAGATAAAATCAGGAATCAAGCCAGCGAATTTTATGATGAAGACAGTAGCGACCATTTTAAATATTGGCATGACTTCGCAAAAGATAATTTATTTGGTATAGAAGTAAGTGAGCGAATTGCAAGGGTTGCCAAAATGAATATGATATTACATGATGATGGGCATACAAATGTTATTTGTTCCGATGCACTTGAATCACTAACTAAAATTCAAAAAATCAATCCAAAGTTTCAAAAAGACTATTTCGACTTAATACTCACAAACCCACCTTTCGGAGCGACAATTAAAAAGGAAGAAAAACCATACTTGAACGATTATGAGTTTGGTAAAAATTCAACAGGTGGTGATCGCAAATCACAAAAAACTGAGATTCTTTTTATAGAAAGATGTTGGGAGTTCCTTAAACCAAAGACAGGTCAGTTAGCAATTATTTTGCCTGATGGTATTTTAACAAACACTACTTTAAAATACGTCCGTCAGTTTATAAAAGACAAATTTGAAATAGAAGCTGTTTTTTCATTACCGCAAGTGACATTCGTTCATTATGGTGCAGGTTTAAAATCCTCAATCTTAATCCTTCGTAAACTTGGAGAAAAAGAAACTGCCACCGATAATAATGTATTTGCAGGTGTAATAGAAAAGGTTGGATACGATGGAACAGGGAGAGAAGATAAAAACGAACTTGACGATTTTGTAGACAAATATTTAGAGTTCAAAAAAGGCAAGTCATTCAATGAACACAGAGCCTATGTGAAGAAAATTAGTTCTTTCAATCAAGATAGATTAGATCCATATTACTATTCACCAATGTTTGAAGAAATATTGGCAAAAATAAAAAAATCGAAACACCCATTAAAAAAATTAAATGATGTATGCTTAGACGTTTTTAATGGTTCTACACCAGCAAAGGCAGATTATTCAGAAAGCATTGCAGACCCCAAAATTATTAAAGTCGCAACACTAAAGCGTGGCAAAGTGAATTTAGAGTTGGTCGAAAACGTATTGCCAGATGCAGCGTCCGAAAAATATGTGAAGAATGGTGATATTTTAATTCTTTCGTCCGCACACCAAGCAGAGTATTTAGGAAAGAACCCTTGCATAGTTGAAATGACCGAAAAAGAAGAAAAAGAGAACTACACATTTGTTGGAGAACTAATTAATATCAGGGCTGACCAAACACAAGTTAATCCCTATTATTTACTTCAATTATTTAATACAAGACCATATTTCTTACTAATAAACCGTGAAAAGCGTGGACAAACCTCTCATTTATATCCAAAGGACATGAAAAAGATTTTAGTGCCTGTTCCACAGGATATAGAGCTTCAAAAGAAAAATGCGGAGAACTATATCAACAATTACCAAAAGTATGAAATATTGACACAAAAAGCTGAAATGCTATTGGAAGACACTTTCCAATCATTTGAAGATGACTTCTTGCAATAAACCGCTACACACATTGCCAAGTCGCACAATGCAGCCACAAGCCCAAAACTTGTCAAAGAGTGTAGCTAATCTAATCTGACTGAAAAAGAACTAAAAAAATGGGGCACAACAATGGCTATATGTAATGCGGGGGAAAGTGCTGATATGAAAGAAATTACATTAAATAAACTTTACGGCAAGCGGGCAGTGAAGTACCTTGAAATCCCGTACTACGCATAGCCGAGACCGTTAGCAGCAAGTTTACAAAAATATAAAAATGACTAAAAACAGAAATACTAACTTTAAAGAACATTCTATTTTTCTTTCAGAGATTGCTCTAAATGTTTTAAACGGAAATGATAATATTCTTTTTATACCTGGTGTACGTGAATTAATTGCTCTCTACTTATTAATCCCATACGCAACTCACGAACAACTTGATACAGGAATGCCCTCAAAAATGCCAAAACTTGATTTGTCTGAGGAATTTATAAATGGAGCTAATTTGAGAAATTTAAGAGATGCAATTTGCCACTCTTTCGCTTCTGTTGAAGAAAGTAGTAAAGGCAAATTAGGACGTATAATTATAGATGACAGAGCGCAAATGACTAGAAAAGCGCATAATGAACAAGAAATTAAAACTCTATGTGTGTCTTTAGAAATACCGCAAACGCATAAAAAACTAAAAGAGTTACATTCCAAAGTAATAAACTCAATAAAATAAAGCCAACTACTAACAAGTGTTTTGTACAATTTATAGTAAATACACTTTTACTTTTCGCAATAACAATATTTTTAACAGAAAAAATTACTTCCGAAGCTCTTAAGCGCAAAGCGCCAGAACGAATATCTTGGAGTTTGAGAAAGGATTAATAATCCCGATTTTAATTACCTCGAATTCGGGGTAATTGGGTAGGAAGCAGGTACGAACGACGAATTTAGCTACAATCTTAAAAACAACTAAATACATAAGATAATGAAACAACTACCAAAATTTGACAATTACCAAGAAGAAGGATGTTGCGATAGTGGGTATGAGGCACTCCAAGATTTTTTTCTAAGTTGGACTTTAAGATGTTCACCCGAGAAGTATAAAGAAGCTGATCCTAAAGTTCAAGAATATGCTAGAAGAATTGTGCATGCATTAATTTTCGGACACAACCTAAATGACAAGTACTCAATTAATGGAGAGATTCCTAATACATTTAAGGTAATACAAGGAACAACTAAACGACAATTATCTAGTATTGATTTATTGGCAGAAGTGACGACGAATGAAAATGGCTTAGAGAAGAAGTATGTGCTTAGTATTGAAAACAAATGGTATTCAACACTTAAAGCGGGACAACTGAAAAAATACAATGATTTTGTTCAAAAAGAATTTCCGGATGCCGAACAAGTGAATCTTTTCATTACATGTGACAACTGTCGTAAATATTATGTTTCGGAAAAAGAAGAATGCCGACTCAATCATTATAAATACCTGACGATTGATAATTTGCGTGAAATTTCTAAAATGTCAACTGAGGGAGAGACTGGAAATGCGTTATTTGACGCATATTGGTTTCGTAAAGACTAGTAACATCAGCTATTTGTAGGCGTTATTAACAAAACCACTAATATGAAATTATGAGTAAGACCAAATTTGATAATATTATACGCAGTGCCTTGTGGGCTTCCTACAATTATATTTGCTTTTATTGTAATCGACCTCTAGATTGGGACGACCTTCAGATTGACCACATTATTCCAGAATCTCTTAATCTTAAACCTGAAGTACTAAAACAAGTGATAAAAGAATACGAGTTAGAGGATGGGTTCGATTTAAATGCTTTGTACAATATTGTACCAGCACACGGAAAATGTAATCGAAGAAAAAGTAATGAATTGTTTAAGAAAAACACTACACTATATTATCTAGGCCTCACAAAGCAAGCTATTCCAAAAATTGAATCTGAAATTCATAAATTAAAAAATAGGAGAAACAAGGGACAAATTATTTCGAAATTACAAACTGCTCTTGCAACCAATCAGATTGACACAAATGAATTAGAAACAATTGTAAAAAAAGCTAAAGAGGAAAATTGGAGCAATTTAAAAATCAAGCTTCCTCATGGAGTTCGGTTTATTGACGACGTCTATAATGTGTTTTATCTTAACTATGATTGTTCAAAATTGTACGACAAAAAATTACTTGTTGGGGGCCTGTATGATTATATAGAATTAATAAATGATGATGATGATATTATTAAAGTTTCAACCCTTAGAGAATGGAAAGACAAGACCAATAAGGGGTACTATCCTTTTACTAATGCAGATATTAAGATGTCATCAAATTTCACATTTTTAGAGGAATTATTAGAAGCTTTGCATAAAGCTAAAATGCCTAAGGTTTCTTTCATTAGCGAACCTTGGATTGAAATTGACGATCTAGATTTTTTATCGCCAAATATATTGAATGATTTCGAAGGGAATCTCAGCACATATGCCGATAATGGGGCTTCGATAGGTGACCTCGTGAGAGAAGGTGTTATTACCCAAAATGAAAGTGGTTATTATAAGGTATCATTAGAATATGAAGGTATGGAAACATCTTTCATTGAACAATTTCGGGCTGACTTTAACAATGATGGTATCGAGGATATATTCGTTAGGGGATGGAAAAGAGCAGTTGAGGGGAGTCTTGGTTTTGGATTCACTACTATTTTAACACGATATTCTAACAAACATTTAATAGAAGAAATAAAATAAGGCGTATTACATTTAATATAAAAACACTATGTTTTCAAATATATTTAGACGATAATATATCAATACCCAGAACTCCTCACTTAACCCGCACCACTCATTCACCATACTCCCAATACAGCATCAGCAAATGTGCGGCGCTCCAACTGAAGTGGGGTGCTTTGAGTGGTTGGCCGGTGAGGGCATCGTAGTTTTCGTGGATGGCACCGCCTTCCCGGAGTTTGTCCAATCTCTCGAAGACCTGTCCGGTGTATTGATCTGCCTCTTGGGTTTTTCCATATTTGCGGATGCCGCTGATGGCAAAATAGGTTTGGTCCAGCCAGATGGGGCCGCGCCAGTAGCCGTTGGGAGTAAATTCGGGTTCGTCGGCACTGACGGTAGGGAAGGGGATGTATGTGGAAAACTTATTTTCGTCTTTTAAAATGGGGAATATTTGGTCAAACTGCGCCTTTGTGGCCACCTCCGTCCAAAGTGGGATGTAGGCTTCACTGCCTTTCACTTTGACGAAAGAGCCGTCTTTAATGCGTCTGTCATAAAAGAATCCATCCTCTGTATCGAAGAAATAATTTTCCGGATTGCCGGCCTTTTCTTTAAGTTCTAAAGGCACGCCCAAGATTTCTGCAAATTTCTGAAGTAACCTATTTTCCAAAGCGAGGAAACAATTCAAATCCACGCTTTCCTGATCGAAGCTCCATGCATCGGAATGATTTTGTAACATTTGCGCCCGGTCAAAACGGATGGCATTGTCCATACCGCTTTCCCATGCTGCTGCTACGGTTGTCCCATCAGTAGAGCCAAACTCGCAGTAACCATTTTGGTCGTGATCCCTTTTCCAATACCACCACTCGTGATATTTTACCAATTTCGGATAGATCTCACGCAGGAATTCCAAATCACCGGTCTGAGAATAGATCGCATCCACCGCCCAGGCAGCCAAAGGAGGTTTGCTGTCGCGGGCATTATTTTCCGATCTATCAGGGAAAATACAGTCGATCACCATTCCATCTTCCAGCTGATAATCAAACATGGCTCTGACCTGATTTTTAGCCAGTTCCGGTGCAAAGCGCGAAAGAGCAACGGCATGTTTCCAGGAATCCCAGGCCCAAAAGCCCACAAAATAGTATGCTGCATGGCTCGGTACAACGCCTTCGTGAAACAATGCTTCTCTACGCGAACGCCAGTTGGAAATAAGAGTTACGACCGATTTTACAGCAATCCTATCAAATTCGGGCGGCATATTTTCTCTCAGCGCAGCTGAAAGATAGCCTTCCCATCTCTCTTTATTCTTCTTAATATAGTGTTGAGGATGCTCCAAAATAGAGTTTGCTCTCTCAATCAACACCGTTCTCTCACTCTCATCCTCTTCTCTAAAAGCCTGCAACACAGCCA
>Ga0255347_1003444_pt1 | contig 20577 bp, 14 predicted proteins | sample wastewater_treat_2_FD_192479 | JGI IMG/M metagenome (GOLD analysis project Ga0255347, IMG submission 192479) | Wastewater microbial communities from Lulu Island WWTP, Vancouver, Canada - plant24 | ecosystem: Engineered > WWTP > Wastewater > Unclassified | place: Canada: Vancouver, British...
GAGCATTATGCCTGGCCAGAATCGTGGAACCAACATCGAAAATAGATAGCCTCCGCGTCTTGGCTGATATGGGGATTGAAAATGTGGGCAAAAACAAACTTTACAGGTGCCTGGCAAAGGCTGCGGAGCAAGGATATCGTGAAACAATCAGCCAGGCATGTTTCGATTACATTCATGGGGAAACACTAAATGTATTGTTATACGATGTCACAAGCTTATATTTTGAAGTTCAGAAAGAAGACGAGTTCCGCAAACCTGGCTTGAGCAAAGAACGGCGACTGGAACCTCAAATCATAATTGGGCTTCTGGTGGATAAAAACGGCTTTCCTTTGGGTTTACAAAGCTTTGAAGGGAACAAGGCTGAAACAAAAACAATTCTGCCAATTATTAAGCAATTTCAAGCTAAGCATCATCTGAAACAAATCACAGTGGTTGCGGATGCAGCTATGCTAAGCACCAGCAATCTGAACGCATTGAGCGAGGCTGGCTACAGCTATATTGTGGGATCCCGTTTACATAAATCCCCTTATGCATTGACTGAATACCATAAGACTGCTGAGATGCAGGATCAGGAGATCGTTGTTGAAGAATATGAGTCTTATCGCATTGTCTATCAATACCGCAGCCAAAGAGCTGCTTTGGACCTGCGCAACATTGAAAAGCAAATTGAGAAGGCAAAAAAGGTAATTGAGGGTAAAACAAGCGCTAACAGGACCAGGTTTTTGACGATTGATGCAAACAGCAAAAGGCTCAACCATGAACTGATCCAAAAAGCGAGATCATTGGCAGGAATCAAGGGCTACGTTACCAATCTGGACATCCCAAATGAAGAAATCATCGCCTGTTACCATCAGTTGTTTCAGGTTGAAGCGGCATTTCGGATGGCCAAATCAGACCTGAAAGCCAGACCCATCTATCATCGCAAGAGAGATTCGATTGAGGCACATTTGACGATTGTGATGGCAGCTTTGGCTATCGGAAAGAGCATAGAAGCTCAAACAGGAATAAGTATCAAGCAGTTTGTAAAATTATTGAGACCGATTCGTTCTGGTGTGATCACAATCAATGGTAACGAAACTATTGCAGAGCCAGAAATTCCTGAGCCTGTGAAGGATGTTTTGATGAAATTATCTTCAGGACACTAAAATGAGAAACTCAGGGGGATAAACCCTGTCCGTACAATTTATTTTCCTAATACAAGGTCTGAACAAGTCATGCAACCACAGGAGATAAACAATTTGTATCCCATGCTTGAAGTCATAAATCTAAGATTACTTGTAGTTTGTTCTTTATCCTAAGGCAATGCCTTTGAGATCCTGTCGATCGCCTCTTCCAGCGTGGCGCGGGTGCAGCCGAAGTTCAGGCGCAAGAATCCCTTGCCTTCTTCTCCGAAAGTAGAACCCTCATTGAGAGCGACTTTGGCATGATCGATCAAATATTGCTGGTAGTCCCCTTCTAACCCAGACTTGCGAAAATCAAGCCAGGCCAGGAACGTCGCTTCCGGTTTGCTCCAGCTCACTCCAGGCAGCTTAATTGGCAATAGTTCCTCAATTCGATCGCGATTGCCTTGAAGGTAAGCATTATTCTCTTCAAGCCATTCATCACCTTGTTCATAGGCTGCCTTGGCAGCCACCATTGCCAACAAGCCAGGATTCCCAACCAGATAGGACTTGTATTTGAGGTACCTGTTTCTCATTTCTTCGTCCTGAATGATTGCCACGGAAGCATGCAAGCCGGCAATATTATAAGTTTTGCTTGGCGCCATAAAGGTGGCTGTTATTTTTGAGATTTCCGGGGATATGCTCGCGATTGGGATGTGTTTGTGGTCGTCATACAAAATGTCACAATGGATTTCATCAGAACAGATCAAAACCTGATGCCGTAAACAAATTTCAGCGAGTTTTTCCAATTCCTCTTGTGTAAAAACACGACCGGTTGGGTTTTGTGGATTACAAAGAATAAAAACCTTGACCTTATTCTCGATAATTTGTTTTTCAAATAAATCATAATCGACTTTATATTTACCATCCTGATCCAAATACATGGGGTTATGGATGCCAGTCAAACCTGCGCAAATCGGTGAATTGATAAAAGGCGGATATGCAGGTGTCTGGAAGATGACCGTACCGTCTTTTTCGCAGGCGCAACGCATTAAAAGGGTGAAACCGGTCACAATTCCCGGCACGCAACTGATCTGATCTGCGTTAACCTCCCAGTTGTATCTTGTTTTCATGCGGCGGATAACTACCTCATTGAAGCCTTCCGGTATGCAGCCATAGCCAAAAACACCATGGTCAACCCGTTGATGCAGCGCTTCCACTACTGCCGGTGGAGACAAAAAATCGGTATCCGCAATCCATAAGGGCAGAACATCTTCTCCATACAGCGTCCATTTTATACTTTCAGTATTTCTGCGATCTATTACCTGGTCAAAATTCATTGTCTCTCCTTTTCCCGCAACTATTCTAACGCAAAGCCTGATTTTAGGCAGAAGTCCAACAGAAATTTCGTCACATTTCATTTGATTCTCTGGTATATTTCAGAAACTAAATTGACCGTTGACATGAGAGCAAGAGAATATGAGCCTACCATCCCAAATCAACCTGACACCTTCCTCAGAATGGAAAGATTACGCCCTGTTGGATAGCGGCGATGGCAAAACTTTGGAACGGTTTGGAAAATACCTTCTGATTCGGCCTCGTCCTCAGGCGATCTGGTCTCCGACTTTGCCGTCCAGCGAGTGGAAGAAAGCCAACGCCATCCTGGTGGAAGAAAAACAGGAGTATGGAGGAAAGTGGAATATCCTCAACCCAATGGATAAATCCTGGCCGATTTCCTACAAGGATCTGCGCTTCCAGCTTCAGCTTTCCAGCTCGCGACATGTCGGCGTCTTTCCGGAACAGGCCACCCATTGGGATTGGATCCGAGATCGCATCGAAGCGGGCAAAAAGCCTTTTCGCGTGCTCAATCTGTTTGGCTACACCGGCTTGGCCACGCTCGCCGCTGCCGCTGCCGGCGCGGAAGTGACCCATGTGGACGCCTCAAAACACGCCATCACCTGGGCAAACCTGAACACAAAGCTTTCCAAACTGGAAAACAAGCCCATCCGTTGGATCGCTGAGGACGCGCTCAAATTTGTCAAACGCGAGGGACGGCGTAACAGTCTTTATCAAGGTATTATTATGGATCCGCCAAAATTTGGGCGAGGATCAAGAGGAGAAGTCTGGGATTTTTTCAAGCGAATTCCCGAGTTGGTCAACGCCTGCCAAAGCATTCTGGCTAAAGACGCGAGTTTTATCGTCATGACTGCTTACGCAATCACAGCCTCAGCCTTAGTGACACACCAAGCTGTTGAGCAAATCGTTGGCAAAAAAGGGAATCTCGAATCCGGTGAACTAATTACCGTGGAAGAAAGCGCCAGCCGCGTGCTTTCACACGCCATTTACACACGCTGGTCAGCAAAATAAAGGCCTAGATCGGCATCCTTTTCTTAGTGTAGATTGTGATTGAAATTGCCCAATTTTAGGGAAATTTCAATCCGACCTTCGGCATTCATGTAGCCCCTCACTCTGGTACCCAGAGCGCAAGCAGTCCGACCTTCGGGCACTTTGTCCCGACCTACTAAACTATTTAAAGATAAGACCGTTTTATTCTTCGGTTTCTATCCTGGTGATCTCAACCCGCTCGACGCGGAAACCGTCCATCTCAACGACTTTGAAGCAAAAGCCATCCCACTCAAAGGACTGTCCAACCTTGGGGATGCGCCCCATCTGGTTCATCACAAAGCCACTCAAAGTCTGATAACCAGCCTTGACCTCTTCAGGCAACTCATCCACTTCCAGCTTTTCTTTCAGGACATCAACAGGAACCAGACCGTCCATCAAAAGCGTACCGTCCGACTGCCGTTCGATATCATTCTCTGTGTCATCCTCGTCCAATGGGATATCGCCAGCGATCGCTTCCAGCACATCATAGAGCGTGACCATGCCTTCAACCCCGCCAAATTCGTCCATCACCATTGCCTGATGAATGCCCGTATTCTGGAAAGTTTCAAAAGCCTTGACCGCTTTCATGTTGCCAGGAAAAAACATCGGTTCTCGGACATGCTCCATAATGTTAAACTGCTCATCATATAAATTGACACCCAGCAGGTCTTTTGCTGAAATAATGCCAACCGTACGGTCCAGGTCGCCTTCCGCTACTGGCAGACGCGAATAAGGGCTGGCCAGCATCTCCTGCACCATGACCGTCATTCCATCTGTCAGGTCAAGCCAGTCCAGCTCTGTATGCGGCGTCATGATAGCGTCCACCCGCCGCTCACTGAAGCGAAACACGCCATCCACCAAAATCTCTTCCGCCTCATCGAACACACCGGTCTGGCGGCCTTCCTGGATAAAGCCTTTTAGTTCTTCTTCTGTGATGAATGGCTCTTTGCTGATATCAATATTGAAAACTTTGATGCCGAGGTTTGTGGAAGCGCTCAGCAACTTGATCAAGGGACGCAATATCCTGGTCATCGTGTTGATCAGGGGAGACATACTCGTGACCACATCCTCCGGCTTGCTGACCGCGATGCGTTTGGGGATCAATTCGCCCAAAACGATTGAAAAATAAGTGATCGCGACAACAACAATGACCAGCGCGATCGTGTCCGCGAAAGGAGCCAGAAAGCTGATCTTCTTTAGCGCCATTGCCAGTGGGTCTGAAAGCATGGCGCCACCGATACCACCCGCCAGCGTATCGATCATGGTGATCATGATCTGTACAGCCGAGAGATATTCCTGATTGGGGTCCTTCAAAAGCTGCAAGGCGATCTCCGCGCCTTTTCGTCCCTCTTCAGCGCGCTGCTGCAGACGCGTACGGCGGGATGAGACCATGGCGATCTCATACATGGCAAAAAACGCATTCAGCAGGAATAAGACAAAGATCAGAATGATGTTGGCATAAACGGTCATATTATAAGAAAACCTTCATAAATAACGAATGTCATGCTATTGTATCAAAGCTTTTCAGGGTTTTATCAAGATATAGCAATCGTAATAAAGCAGACATGAAATAGACCTCGCGCAGAAACAACTTCTACCCCAGCCATTAGTACGTTACAAGCCTGTCAGGCAAAAAGTCGGTTCGGTTGTGATAAGCTAGGCTTACACGCCTGTTGGTAAAGTCAAACCGACTTACGGAACAATTACAAATGGAATACCAGATAGGAACTTTGCGTTGGTCAGGTTCATTGGGCGCGATGCCAAAGATCGCCCGCATCATGTAGTTATAGAAGCCGCCGTGAGTAACGACCGCGACCCGATCATCCGTTCCAAGATGGCACTCCTTGAGCCAGGCGATCACATCCTGCGCGCGTTTTAGTGGCGCATCCACATCCTCACGCCCGCCTTGCCACCAGCCACGCTCTTCGATCGGATCTTCAAACCGGAGCAGCGGGAAATGTTCTTTATAAAAAGCAGGTGTGCCGCCGTGCTCCTGGTTGATCTGTGATTCTCCGTTTACCAATTCTTCAGTATAGACCCCACCCACCTCATGCACCTGTGGCAAGGCGACCAGCGGAAGCCCAACATGGCTGGAAATGATCGAACCTGTGTGTACCGCCCGGATCATCAGACTGCAATAGAGATGCGTCAAGCCGAAACCGTATCGGTTTTGAGTGTCCATGGTCACATCAGCAGGCCATTCAAGTTTTTGCGCCAGGTACTGGCCGACATATTTCGCCTGTTCCACGCCAATGTCCGTCAGACTGGGATCAGATACCCGCTCAAAGTAATAATTGCCGTCCTCCTGCCAAAGGACATTATTGGTCGATTGTCCATGTCGGATAAAGTAGATCTGCATAGCTCCTCCAAACAGGGATTATACCCAATCCTGAATGACTATAGCGGGTAACATCACCTCTTGCGAAAGTTGCCCGAGATGTCCTTCATCCAGCCATTTCGAGCTTGGTCAGAAGCGTCTGTGCCCACCATGCAATGGCTGGATATGGCAATCTGCTTTAATCCTTTTCTACTGTGTATTTTGATGAGAAAGTGAATAACTTATGATCGCTAAACTTTTGGAAGCACATTATCCAAAGGGCACAAGGTTTAGCCAACAGTATATCCTTCCTTGAGAAAACAGGTAAAAATATGCCATTTTTAATCCAACCCCCGGAAATTAGAATTTAGAAAGCAGAAGCCCGCAGCTATGGCTGCGGAAGAACGCAGCGGAACCCGAAGTCGTCGCTCGCATCCGAAGGATTGATGTAGCCCCGGTTAGCCGCCCAGATACCCCTACTGTAATCGATCCAGGAGCCGCCACGTAGCACTCTGTATCCTCCAGAAGTAGTACCAGTTGGGTTCTCTGCTGGACTGTAACTATAATAGTCGATGTCGTACCAGTCCCGTACCCATTCCCAGACGTTGCCTGCCATGTTCAATGCCCCATATGGGCTTGCGCCTCCCTCATAGTCTGTCACCGGGCTGGTATCGCCAACACAATAGCTTGGGTTCTCATAAGTACCTTGATTGAAATTTGTCAACTGGCAGGTCGGACTTTCATTGTCCCAGGGGTAGGTCCTGCCATCTGTCCCTCTGGCAGCCTTTTCCCACTGCGCTTCTGTCGGCAAGTCACCTCCTACCCACTGACAATAATCTCGTGCCTGATGCCAGCTCACATAGATGACCGGATGGTTATCATATTCCGGATTGCCATAGTAATAGCTACGGGTGTATGACTCGGTCTGGCTGGGCTTTGTGCAATCTCCACCAGCAACACACAGCGCGTATTGCGCGTTGCTAACCTCATACTTATCGATCCAGTAGGCGTCCAGATCGACCGTGTGGACCGGCTTTTCATCGCTTTCACCATTGTTGCTGCCCATTTCAAACTCCCCGGCTGGGACGTAGACCATCTCCATCCCATCTGTCTCACGGGTCGTAGTGCGTATTTGTATGGGCGCCTGGGTTGGAGGGGGACTGGTGTGAATAACAGCGGGTTTCGACGAGCGGTTTGACTGAATGATAATAAAAACCAATATGGCTATAGCAACAATCCCAATCAAGGCTTTTTGCAGCCAGTTTTTGCCCTTTTCAGCAACAACAGAGGAATCCTCGTTTTTAGTTTTAAAAACGCCTTTATCGCTTATTTCAGTTTCAGGCCGAATAGCATCCTCAGCTCTGGTTTGCGGCAAGTTGGACGCATCCTCTTGTCCTTCGTCTGAAACAATAAATTCCTCTCTTTGCTCCTGATTTTGATCTTCTAAATTTGAAACCCTGAAAGCTGGTGAATCCAATGATGGTGGTTTTGAGAGCTCTAAGACGATTCCACCAAGAGAAATCTCTTCTTCTTCAGGAAGCTCTAGCTTTTCAACCTCTTCCTGTTGAGAAACAGCAATCGGTTCTGGTTTCGCCCTGGCAGCCAGATAGCCTTCAATTATCGAGCTAACTTGCTGATAACGGTCATTAGGGTCCATGGCGATGCATTTTTCGAGCAGCTCACGCCATCCCTCCGGTAAATCCTGATTGAACTGCGCTCCATCCATAAGATGTTTTGTCATCAACTCTGCCGGAGTTTCCCCTTCAAAAAGGGGGTGTCCGGTCAGCATTTCATAAACGATGCAACCCAGACTATAGATATCTGTTTGGGGTGTGGCTGGTTTCCCTCGCCAGATCTCCGGCGCCATATACGCAGGAGTTCCTATCATTCCTCCGCTCATGCTAAAAGACAAGCTCGAATCTGAAATAATTGCTTTTGCGAAGCCGAGGTCACTGATGCGGACGGTTCCGTGCTGATCAAATAGGATATTGCCTGGTTTTAGATCCCGGTGCACAACGCCATTGTCATGAATGAATTGCATTCCTCTTAAGATTTGCATTAGAACATCAGAAACAGCCTGATCAGAGAGGGCGCCATTGGCTTTCAGTTTATCTTTTAGCGAACCATCCGTCATCAGACCCATGGCGATGAAAAAGCGCCCGTCCTCCTGACTGAGGTCATAAACCGGAACAAGATTGGGGTGCTCAAGCTGGGCAGCCAGGCGAGCTTCCTGTTCAAAACGCCCGATGAAACCGGGGTCAACCGTAAGCTGACTGTGGAGCACTTTCAGGGCAACAAACCTGCCCAAGACGCTGTCACGGGCACGGTAGACGATCCCAAACCCACCTCTGCCCAATTCTTCAAGAATTTCATATCTGCCAAGTTTCATGATCCCATCCTTGAATAAAGTCGATAATCCTCTTTATTATATAGCATCTTTTTACTAATCTTGGAGAAAAAACTAAAAAGTTACAGGAAATTCGAGGTAGTTTCATCTAAACCACATTTTGTTAAAGGCGAAAGAGCAGGGCAAACGCATTTAAATCAAGACGATTTTTGCTAGCATCAAGCGCATATGCGATAATTTTCTTATCATTTTGACCAAGTTTGAGGAGAAATAGGCGCAAAAACAACAAAACCTTTTAGGAATCTGTCATTGCGAGCCCCGCAAGGGGCGTGGCAATCTGCAGTTAATCATTTTTCTACTCCATTTTTGTATAACAAGAGCTCTAAGGCAGATCGCCACGTCGCCCTGACAGGCTCCTCGCGATGACTACCCGGCAACTGCACCACACATACCTTATCTAACACAATCAAAAAGACGTACTTAATGCCTAAAAAGCTTCATAAAAACTTATTTTAGGTAAATTTAGATGCGTTTGCCCTGGGCGAAAGAGGCGAAAGCATCGTAAGTGTCTGCCTTCAGTGTTATAATCACAGTCCGAATTTTTATAGGAAAACTACTACAAAATGTTAGACAAACTTGAATCCATCCTCGAACACTTTGCTTCACTCGACCAACGTCTCGCTGAAGTTGGTCAGGACTACCAGCTCGCCGCGGAGCTTTCCAAAGAACGCTCTGACCTCGAGCCCCTGGTCAACCTGGCTAAAGAATATAAAGAAAACTTCACAAAAGCCGATGAAACCCGCGAATTAATTGAAATTTCCGAAGGTGAAATGCTTGAACTGGCAAAAATGGAGCTGGATGAGCTCCTCAGCCGACGCGAAGAGCTGGAAGCGGAACTGAAATCCATGCTGATCCCCAAGGATCCCCGCGACAAACGCAACGTCATCATCGAAATTCGTGCCGGAACCGGCGGTGACGAAGCGGGATTGTTTGTTGCCGACCTCCTGCGCATGTACCTGAAATATTCCGACATTCACAACTACAAGACTGAGATCATCTCTTCCAACGAGACCGGCATCGGCGGCTACAAAGAAGTGACCTTCGCGGTCAAAGGCAACGGCGCCTATTCGCGCTTCAAGTTTGAATCCGGAGTTCACCGTGTTCAACGCGTGCCCGAGACCGAATCGCAGGGGCGCATCCACACCTCGACCGTGACTGTCGCTGTTTTGGCAGAAGTAGATGACATCGAGATCGACATCCCCGAATCAGATATTGAGATCGACGTCTTCAAATCAGCCGGCGCCGGTGGTCAGAATGTCCAGAAGAACATGACAGCGGTTCGCATCCACCACAAACCGACCGGCATCATTGTTGCCTGTCAGGATGAGCGATCCCAACTGCAAAACCGCGTCCGGGCTATGAGCGTTCTCAAAGCCCGCCTTTACGAGATGGAGGAAGAAAAACGCCAAAACGAGCTCGATGCCGCCCGACGGTCGCAGATCGGTACAGGAGAGCGTTCGGAGAAGATCCGCACCTACAATTATCCGCAATCGCGTGTGACCGACCATCGCATCAACGTTTCGTCCTTCAATATTGCTGGCGTGATGGACGGTTACGAGCTTGACACCTTCATCGAAGAGCTTCAACACGCCGAAGAAGCGGAACGTTTGGCAAATTTCGAGAGTAATGGATAGATCACTTCCTGCTGACCCCAGTATTGGTGGTCAGTTGAGGGTAATTGACCTTCCCCACCAGATCGCGCTCGTTCTGCTGGCGCAGGTGCTCGAAAAACCAAAAAGCTGGATCCTGGCGCATTCCGAAAGCCAGCTTTCAACAGAGCAAAAAGCTGCCTTAGACAGCCTTGTCGCGCGTCTAAAAAACGGAGAACCCTTGCCATATCTGACTGGCAAACAGGAGTTTTTTGGGCTCGAATTCAAGGTTACTCCAGCAACCCTCATCCCGCGGCCAGAGACAGAATTGCTCGTGGAAGAGGCACTAAACTGGCTCAAAGCCAACGGTGGAGCACGAACGGGTATAGACGTTGGCACGGGTTCCGGCTGCATCGCTATTAGCTTGCTTGCCAATTGCCCGGATCTGCGCATGACCGCCACTGATGTGTCAAAAGACGCGCTTCAGATCGCCCGTGGAAATGCCCGTCATCACAAAGTGCAAGATCGTATTACCTTTTTTGAATGCAACCTGATCCCTCCTGATGTCCAAAAGGTTGATCTGCTCTGTGCCAATTTGCCCTATATCCCCACCGAAAAATTAGCTGAAGTCAACAGTCTGCCCTGGGAACCCAGTCTGGCATTGGACGGCGGCGCGGATGGGCTCACGCTATTTCGCCAGCTTTTTGACAAAATCAAGCAGTTTGAGCTCGAACCAGCCTTGATCTTGCTTGAAATAGAAGAAACGCTCGGGCAAGAAACCCTAACCCTATGCCAGAACGCATTCCCAAATGGCACAATTGAGCTGCTTCAGGATCTGTCCGGTCGGGATCGCCTGATCCGAATTGAGAACATCAGATGAAAGCATACGAAACAGAAATTCTTTCGCTTCAGGATCCAGCCTCGCTCGACAAAGCTGTCCAGCTGGTCCAATCGGGCGAGTTGGTCGCTTTTCCAACTGATACTGTCTATGGTCTGGCTTGCAGCCCCTTCAACCCCAGCAGTCTCGAACAAATTTACCAGGTGAAACAACGACCGGAAGAAAAAGCAATTCCGGTTTTGGTGGCTAACCTTAAGCAAGTAGCCCAGGTCGTGGAAAGAATACCACCCCAGGCAGAAGGCATCATGGTGAAATTTTGGCCCGGCGCGCTGACGCTGGTCCTGCCCCACAAGATCGATCTGCCCGTCCAGCTTTCGCCCTATCCGGGACTGGCAGTGCGCATGCCCCGGCATCAACTGGCTTTGCAGATCCTCGAAAGAACAGGTCCTCTGGCTGTCACCAGCGCCAATCTCTCGGCTCATTCCGAAACACTTTCAGCTCAGGATGTTTATAATCAACTCACGGGGCGCATTCCCCTGATCTTGGATGACGGCTCCCACCCCGGCGGTAAAGCCTCGACCGTGATCGACTGCATGGGCATAGAGCCTGTGCTGTTGCGGCAAGGCCCGATCGCTTTTGAGGATATAGTACAGAAATGGAAGGCTTATGGAAAAGATCTCTAACTATCTGATTGAATTTTGTTTTGACGCCAAAGCGCTCACTTTCTCTGTTCAAAGCCTTCTATTCCCCCACGCTCGTCTTGAGCAAGCGAAGTTTGCTATCGACGTTCTCGAAAAAGGCGCTTCCAATTTCAAATACATAGAGGATAACCTTCAAATAGAAGAACATGTGGAAACGCCTCACGGTCTCTGCACACTATTGACGGCCAGTTACCTGAATCAAAGATTTAAGCTACGCGCAACAATTAAGTTCGCCCTCCCAGAAGAACTTCCTTTTCTTTTTCAGCGGGTTCAACTCGAAAATCGAGGTAAAAAGACGGTTCACCCCTCACGTTTTCTGTTTGCAAAGGTTGAGAAAGGAAAGCTCAATTTATCAGAATACCGTACGGAGCAAACCGCTTTCTTTAGCAATGGCTGGCAAAGCTGGTCGCCCAGCGGCGTCTGGCAATACGGGCAAAAGCAAACCCGCAGCCGCCTGACTGGTCTCGCCACACCCATGCTTTATAACGACGGAACGCCTGTCACCAAAAAAGCCTCTCATTTTTCATCAGACATGTTTGCCGCCGTCCTTGATCATTCCTCAAAAACTGGACTTCTGGTGGGATTCCTCTCTCAAAAAGAACAATTTGGTTCACTGGAGACAATTCTCCATCCCCAGCCTGAGCTGAAAGTCTGGGCGAATTGTGAACAAATTGACCTCCTACCTGGAGCGAGCCTGGAAAGCGACTGGCTCGCCTGGCAGTTTTTCGACATGACCGCGAGTCAGCCTTTTGAGGCTTATCTCCAGTTGGTCGCGCGGGAAAACCAGGTCAGACCCCGCATGAAGACGCCCGTTGGCTGGTGTTCCTGGTATTATTATTTCCAGAATATCACGCCCCAGATCCTTCAAAACAACCTGGAGAGCGTCCACGCGGTCAAAGAAACGCTTCCTCTGGATTTTTTCCAGATCGATGACGGCTATCAACAGGACGTTGGCACCTGGCTCAAATTCCACCCGCAATTTCCGGATGGCGTCGCGCCTCTGGTGCAGGAAATTCGCCAAAAAGCTTTTACCCCTGGCATCTGGCTGGCGCCGTTTATTCTTGAACACAAGTCAAAGCTAAAGAATCAGCATCCCGACTGGCTTTTGCGCAAAGCCAATGGCAAACCCGTCAACAGCGGTTTTGTTTGGAATTGGCTCGGCAGCGCGCTCGACCTCACCCATCCTCAGGTGCAGGAATATGTACGCGAGGTGATCCGAAGCGTGGTCAATGACTGGGGTTTTCCTTATCTCAAGCTCGATTTTCTTTACGCGGCAGCCTTGCCAGGAAAACATCATGATCCAACGCTCACGCGCGCCCAGATCCTGCGGCGAGGTCTTGAACTCATCCGCGAAGAAGCTGGTGAAGAGTGCGTCCTTTTGGGCTGTGGTGTGCCTATTGGGACTGGTATCGGCATTTTTCACATGATGCGCATCAGTGCCGACGTCGCGCCCACCTGGGAGCCTGAATTTGGCAGCCTGAAAGCCATTTTCCGCAACGAACCGAACATGCCCTCCGCCCGCAACGCGATCATGAACATCCTTACCAGGGCAAACCTTGACCCGCACCTTTGGGTCAACGACCCTGACTGCCTGCTTGTTCGCGATGACTCAAAACTGTCCCTTGCGGAAGTTCAGTCATTGGCAAGCGCGATCTGCATGACAGGCGGCGCCTTTTTGATCTCGGACGACATGACAGCGCTCAAGCCTGAACGGCTTAAAATAGCAGCCAGCCTCCTGCCTGTCTTGCCTCCTGGTCCCAAAGTGCCTGACCTTTTTGAAGAGAACATGCCTTCCATTCTGCATCAAACACTGAAAAATGCTTTTGGAAAATGGCATTTGATCGCGCTTTTCAATTGGAAAGACGCGCCTGCCACACTCGAATTGATCCCAAGCCAATTTGGATTGAAAAAGGGCAAATACATCATGCGGGAATTTTGGACAGGGGAATCGGCGGTGGTCTCTGGTCGGCACGTTTTCAAAGACGTACCCGCCCACGGCGTCCGCCTGATCGCTTTACGCACATATTCTTCGCCGGCTTATCTGGGCAGCGACCTGCACCTCTCCCAGGGAGTCGAGTTGAGTAAATGGAAAGAGAAAGACGAAGGATTGATCCTTGAACTGGATCTCGAAGGGCGCAAAGCCCAGGGCAGCATTTACCTTTACAGCAAAAAAGAGATCCTGACGGTGCACTTGAATGGCACCACGTCTGAATTCACAAATGTAATGCCAGACATCTACGAAATCCCCGTGGATGTGGCTCCAACTGCAAGGATTGAAATTCAACTGGAATATTAGCATCGACACGGTTTCTAACATGCTTATAGTAATGACTGTCATGCAGAAAAGTCGTAACAGAGCGGAATTTTTTCTCAAAATATATTAATACCTGCACAAACGGTAATAAACAGGTTTTTGGTCTGTGTCTAAAACCCAAATCAATTTGAAAATGGGAATTGTCTTCACACTGTAAAAGATTGACCACAAATTGATTGAAAAATTAGTTTTTAAAGAATTTCAACACTACTTGTAATTACTTATTTTCATTTATTCAATCGTCACTTTTCAATAATTTTGAGCAGTTTGTTTCGATTAGCTGCTCGAGAGAGTTTTCCGCTACTTGTTTTAATTAACCACCCATGATCAACCACATAGACTCTTCGTAAAGCAACGGAGGCTTCTTTGGTCACTTTTTTTCTTATTGCATCAGCAATTCTTTCCCTAAAAATTGGATTCTTAGTTTCTGTTTCAGCTATAACAACAACATCTTCTGTACCTGTAATTTCATCTGGTATTCCAAACGCAACAACTCTTCCAGGATAAACACCTTTAATCCCTATAATCAAGTTCTCGATATCTTGTGGATAAATATTTCTGCCCCCAACGATAATCAGGTCTTTTTTCCTCCCTGTTATAAATAACTCGTCATCAACAAGATATCCATAATCTCCCGTTAAATACCAATCATCTTTAAATGCATCTAAAGTCGCTCCCGGATTATTTAAATATTCAGTGAACAAACAGTCACTTCGAATGGTTACTTCTCCAATTCTTCTGTTTCCCAGAGATGTAAAATTCTCATCCACAATTCTTACTTGTACGTTTTTAATAATTTTTCCACTTGAAACTGATGGTACACCTGCCTCACTGCGAGGTTTAGGAATAGCAATTTCATTTTTTGACATTTGCACAGGGTCAATCCAATCAACAACTGGAGGTGCAAATGGTGTTGATTGTGAAACACAAAAGACATTTTCTGCCATTGCATAACAGCTACTAAGCGCTGTTTTTCTTAAACCATATTTTTGGAATCGATTTTGAAAAAGTTGCATACTTTCAAAATAAATTGGCTCCGAACAGTTAATCACAGCTCGCCAAGTCTGAAGATCAATCTGTTCTAGTTCATGATCGCGTATTTTTTTACTGAGGAAATTGAAAGCGAAATTTGGCAACCAAGTTAGAGTACCTTGATAATGAGTAACTAACCTAAGTAGTTTAACTGGGGATTTTACCCAATCAAAAGGAGACATCAGTATTAGGCTATTCCCAGATAGTATGGGTAATAAGAAACAAGCAATTAATCCCATATCATGATACAACGGAAGCCAACTTACAATAACATCCGAATTGTGTAATTGGATAGCCTTAGAATATGCATTGATTTGGTTAAAAATAGCTAAATGTGAAAGCGCAACTCCCTTTTTTATACCAGTAGTTCCAGATGAATGCTGTATTAAAGCTATATCTTCTGGTTCTTGGTCAATTCCAGCGTATAAGGTCTGGTAATCATCTGAAAGTGATTTAGATATAAATGATGAAGTAACTATGGGAACTTTTACTTGAGGGAGATTCGTTAAAATTTCGTCATAAAATTGATCGTAAGTAAAGATCATTTTTGGTTTTGTAAAATTGATCAAAGCCCCAAGTTCAGTTTTATATACCTCAGGTTGTAACTTTTCTGTTAAGAATGGTTGTATTGAAGGAATAGCACCTACTAAAACCGCTCCCCAATAAATATAAATCAAATCAATGCTATGGTTAAGAAGTAAAAGAATGATATCCCCCTTACGAATACCAAGGGTACTAAAAAATGCAGCATATCTGCTAGCATTCTGATAAAGGGTCTCATAGTTTAAAGCTATGTCCTCTTTTCCTGTTTGTACGAGAACGATTGCAACTTTTTTGGGTAAGTCAAGAGCAAAATCATGAAGTGTCTGGGTGAAGTTCTTATTCATCTAATTTCATTTTTATCAAGTTAAGCAAATCTGCAAATGAATCAAAACTATCAGTTGACAATTCAGTATCTTCAATTCTAACTTTGAATATGTCTTCAACAATTAGAGCCAAATCAATCAAACTGAAAGAATCAATTAATCCTGATGATAACAACTTATCTTCATCACTTAATACTTTATTAGGTTGTTGACATATAATTTGAATTTGTTGTCTCAATTGTGTTATTTTTTCAATATCCATAATTCTCTTTCCAGATAAATATCTAATTATTACCAGATTGCAAAGGTTTGTTTGTTAATACCCTCCATACAAAATCTATTGATTGTAACGCTGTTAAATTCCTGATCGTCCGTCCGCGGTCAAGTGAATCTGGATTTCTAAAATCAAAGTCGCCAACAGTTAAATGAAACCCATCAGTCCACAATCCGTGTGAAGTCAAAGGTTGAACAGCAGAATAAAAATTCCAAAGAGGAATCTGGTACTCACACGCGATCTTAACAATGGTTTGGTTAATCTGATTTCCTCCTTCCAAGTCGTCTGCTTTTGTTGCCAGAATCGGTACAGCGCCTGAATTGATAATCGTATCAATAACCTGCCTTAAGTAATTCTCATAAACACTAACAGGACGAGCACCCCACCATTCCTCAAGGCTAACAAGAACAATGCTGGGTCGTCTTAATCTCAACTCACAGGCCAATGGTGTTTCCCCTTTTTCACATATATTTTTATCTGCTTTTGACGATGATAGTACTCCAGCAATGCTTAAGCCACCAAGTCGTGCCATCCCATGTTCTCCCCAGGACCCTGAAAAAGTATCTATCAATTGTTGTAGATAAGTATAATCTCCTAGGTTGTATTTATCTTTGTCTTCAAAAGGGCCTAAGAACACTTTTGGAATACTTTGACAATCACCAATGATAGATAGCACATCTGGATGATTCCCAGCTCGTATTCCTTGTTGATATATATCAATCATTTCTTTTGAAACATAATCAGGAATCACAGGCATATTGTACCACTCGCTTGGATCATTGCATGCGTAAGATGGCGAGTGATTATAATCAATAGACGATAAATTGGGAGGGGTAGAAGTTATGTTTACTTGAGTTTCCTTCACACTGTCCGTTTGACTTTGTGTTGGATAAGGAGAGGAATCCATATTAACATCTGGCAAAATTTGGACCATATTAAAATCAGGTTCATACTCTACTAACTCTCTGTTTGACATCAACTGTTCTATTGGATTTACCATTTCGTGAACAAGTGTTTTCACAGCAGCTGGTGTAATATGGAATGCGGTATTAGTAAATTCTTCAGGTTGGATCAGATTCCAAAGATCTAAATAATTCCAACCTCTCAGCTTAGAGAGATCTTTAATTAGGTGCCTGTATTGATCATAGAATTGTCGCGGATAATTTACATTATATCTGATTTCACTGTTATCGCCGTCTGTTACAAGAATCGGTTCATTAATAAAGACTATTGGGGCATTATCCGCTATTTTTAAACCAGCTTCAAGAACATCGATTGATAACATATTCTGCTGAAGCTGGTCTGAATAAGTTAAATAGGAAGTATTTGGCTCCATATCACGTTCAGCTAAGGAAAAAACTTTTGGATAATATTGGTCTATTCCTGTGGCTGCCCACATAATTCCATATAGCTGAAGTTTCAACCACTCAGCAACATCTCTTCTTTTGCCAATAAGGCTGTTTTCAATAATTAGAGCAGGACCCTCTTTCTCATGAAAATCAATATTAATATCATATTTCGCAATTAATTCACGTACCAGATCTTCATTGCCACCCATTAAAGAAGCATTGAGTTGATTCACATCTATAAGTGATTCCAGAGTTATGAACCAAAGAATTAAATCTGGTTCGTATTGCTTGGCATATTGTAAGATGAGCAAATCTTTTAGAACGGAATGCGTTGGATATCCTAGATTAAATACTTCAATTTCTCTATCGAAAGAAATTTCCTTCGATAGTAAAGCTTTTTCTAATTGAGCACTATAGGTTTGTTCAGGTTCTTGAAGTGTGCCCCATACAGACGAATCACCTAGAACGATGACACGATAACTGCTTTTATCTTTCTTTTTAGCACTGATTTCGTGAGAAGAAAACATAAGATCTAAGTTGTCTGTACTCAAGTTATAACTTAATGTTGGGGTCTCACCAAAAGGGAAACGCTCACGCCCAGGTACAATAGAATTATAGAATGTCATGTTCATCATTACTGGCAGCCAAGGAACAAAACTTGTAAGAATATTTATTAAGCCAAAAAGAATAACAGCTCTAACAATAACTTGAGAGATGAAACTTCTTTTCTTTTTCATATCAATTCCAACCAAAAAGCTTTAACATTGTCCGGGCAGACAATAATGTATCAGAAAACACAAACCAAACCCATCCAAGAGCCACGTAATTAAAGGTTAGGAAAGTGCCAATTATCTTTAAAAACCTTTCAGCTCCTCTGGTATGATGAACAAAGTTACTCTTTCTAAAAAAAGATGTTAGTTGGTGTGAGACAAACAACCCCACTGCGTGCCAAAGGCCCCAAATAATAAAATTAGTGCTAATGCCATGCCACAAACCTATAAATACCATTGTAACAACTTGCCCAATAATTAATCCAAGCCGAGGATTTAGAGAAGGGCAGGATAACCGCAATTTTCTAGAGAGAGGATTAAAAATATAACTTTGAACCCATTTGGTCAAAGTCATATGCCAACTATTCCAGAATAATGTTAAATTTTGTTTCAGATATGGTTTGTCAAAATTTTCTGGAACATCGATGCCTAGAACCTTTCCAATTCCTATTGCGATATCGCTATACCCAGCAAAATCAAAAAACAATTGGAATGTATAACCATATAACAACATCCATAGCCAAGTGGTGCTTTTTACTAAACAGACATTGGTCGAATTCATGGCAATTAATGCTAAATTATCGGCTATCACAAACTTTTTAAATATGCCTAACACTATTCTTTTCCCCCCAATTAACAAATCATCTTGTTTTTTAGAATTTATCATAAATTCTTTATAGTCTTTGTTGAATCTTCCGAGTTTATCAATTGGTCCTGCAGATAGGGTTGGAAAGAAAAGAACGTAATTGAAGTATTCAGGCAACGTTGTCGTAACAAACCGACCATTTTTCCAGTCCAATAGTGTATGTAATAGGCGGAAAAGTATATAAGATAACCCAAACCATTGGATATCGTTAGAAGTAATGGTATTAATAGATTGACCCATAAAATTTCTTAAAATTTTTATTAATATTTGGTTAAAATAATGCGATTTTTGAGTTACAAAGACGATAGTGAATAAGATAAATAAACTGATAAAGAAGAAATCGCTTGCAGATTTCTGATCTCTTCTTGTAACCATAAATAGAAAAAATGAGGAAAATAGTATTAATGAAAATAATATCACTCGAAACGATGGCGAAGCCAAATTTACAAAAACATTCCAGCTGGTATATCTAATCAATGAAAAGATTTGAATTAAAATACAAGAGAAAATAAAGAAATAAATTGTTTTAGCGCTACACCGGTGTTCTCTTGGGGTGATTACCAACCAACTAACAATTACTAAACCAATATTAATGCTAGGCAGCCAGAAATTCAGATAACGTACGCTTGTTACAGGTTGTAAGTAGTACAAGATAAAAACATTAATAAATGCAAGAAGAAATTCATAACTTTTAGTCTTTGATAATAAGCGCAGTAATAGTGCAGTTAGGACTAATAATAGTATGACTTCTAACCGCATCTAAAACCCTTGATAAATCCACTGAGGAGAAGTGTCAGATACGGCTATCATGACTAAAATTATAATGATGACTAATAAAACAGCCCATACCGTCGCTTTGCTAATTAAAAAATTCTTTACTTCTGAGAAAAACCGCATAATAAATATGCCCCACTTGTATTTGACACATCAAAAACGTACAATGAAAGATCCCATACAGTGTTTTCATTATTGTAAGAGTTTGAAAAGAATCCGTTACAAAAGATTAATAGACCGTTTTCTGTACTTTTTGAAGTGAAACAATCCAAATCCGTAATAGTTGATTTAACCAATTGTAATGCATCAAGTTCTAGAAGAGCGTCTTCTTCCCACTCTGGGCAGGAAATATTAGAGATCACAACATCGTCTTTTTCTGCTAAAGCGATTAAAAACTGTTCTACTATGATTTCAGCTTCTCTTTCAGAAATCGATTCAATAATAAAGAATCCGAAAAGAGAGCTTAGTGAAAGAAACATAAAGATACGAATCAAAGACCATATAAAAAAACCATGACCTTGACTAAAATTTTTGCTCCGTAACATTTCAATGCGCCTACAACATAAAAATAATTATATAGTCATTTAACCAATTGTCAATAAAAACCCATGAGGCGCAGCAATTCTCAGTATGGAATTATTTGATACTATATTGTTACAAATCGAGAAAATTAAACATTTTTTCTAGAACCCAAAGAAAAATTTGCTTTGTATTTGCTTCAGAAATATAGCGTTTTGCACGTAAACGCTATATTTTATTTTTTTAAGAATACTGTAAGCGGTTTTTTGCGGTTTCAGGGGCTCTATTACAATTCGCAAGTTACGTAAAAGCTTATTACTACCTTATTAGTAGTATTCATACTGTTAATTGTTGCATGAGGCGTTTCATTTTCAAATTCCCTATCTTGAAAAAAAGCAAACAAAAAGAGAGAGTTCCTGTCATAATTGAATTCGCTAAAGAACAATAAGGAGGAACTCTCAAATAACAGAACAAACTGTCCAAATAATTTTAACGCTGAAAGTCAAGGAAAACAACCTAAGCCTTGAACGCCCAATCGATATATCACCATCGTCTGTAATTGCTTGTTTTCCTCGCTCATTGGACGCCAGGGGATCAAATCCTCTGCTTCCTTTTGACAAAATCGCGCAATCAATCGCGCATCTTCCATATCTGTCTTGTTCGTATGAAGTTGATGTTCACGAAACTTTTTGATCC
>Ga0255347_1003448_pt1 | contig 20568 bp, 31 predicted proteins | sample wastewater_treat_2_FD_192479 | JGI IMG/M metagenome (GOLD analysis project Ga0255347, IMG submission 192479) | Wastewater microbial communities from Lulu Island WWTP, Vancouver, Canada - plant24 | ecosystem: Engineered > WWTP > Wastewater > Unclassified | place: Canada: Vancouver, British...
GTCAGCATGCACTGTCAGCTTCCGTGCGGCTTCCGTGAGCTTTACGTATTCAGTAGTCATCGCATTCTCCAATACTGCTTTCCGTATTCCACGGAAAGAAATTTCAGTGTTTTTTCACGTATCGACGGAAACCCCGGAAACCTTAAGCAATAACAAAACCATTCAGTTCGACCAGGCAAAACACAAAAACCCACGGAAAGCGATTTTTTACCTTTCCGTGGCTTACGGTAAACATACGGAAATTCACGGAAACAACTTTTCTACAGCTTCGAGTGTATTCCGGAAGTGTATCTTTAACCAGGCACCGGTTTTAAACAAAACCGGTGCTGGAAAGGGTTCTCTCAACTTACCGATAAGAACTATTCTGTAAACCTGTTAAGTAAAAAATTGTCTGGAAGCAAATTTTTCACTTTCTGCCAGAGAAAGGGCACCGAAATACATCAAAATAACCAGCCATCTAAAAATCGATTTTAGCCCACCTGCGGTGCCCTGTACGGAATCGAAATGTTCACTTATGATAAATCCCCCATTGGAGGCAAAAGATTCTTATTTGCTAGTATTTGCGTATTTTTGCGAACTATGACTTTTTTGGGGTCAACTGAAACTGTGAAATTCCTGTATTAGTCTGCATTTAGATTTATTTTTCCAATAACTGTGTTTTTCCTGGGGTCCCTTAGTCGGTCACTATTGATTTTGTTGTTTTGTCAAAAAGCCTTTCCGTATAACCCAGGAAACCATCACTAAATCTGGTTTTTCTTTCCGTTGTTTAAATTTTTCCAAAAAAACAAACAAACAGACCAGGCGCACTAAAGTTTATAAAATTGCAAAGTTTCCTTGTTTGTATGTTTTTTAATACTTTTAATACTTTTAATACTTTTAGGCACCCTGTAACGATGATTAAATCAGAGTCTAACTGGTCGAAATATGACTTTTTTGGGGTCAACTATGACTTTTTTGGGGTCAACTATGACTTTTTTGGGGTCAACTATGACTTTTTTGGGGTCAAACTATGACTTTTTTGGGGTCAACTATGACTATAAAAAAACATGTCATTTTGTATGCCTATTGCAAAAACGAGTCATAGATTGTAGGATTGATTTATCCAGAAGAAGGGTTTGAAAAATGGAACATAAACTGGTTAGAAAGTCTAATTTTTTGATCGAAGCGTCATATAAACTGTCTTTAATGGAACAGCGTATTGTGATGATCCTGGCTTCCATGATCAAACCTAATGATGATGAGTTTAAGAAATACCCCTTGAACATCAAAGAGTTTGCCACTCTTTTGGAGCTGAAACATAAAGACGAATATTCTCAAGTGCAGCTTGTTACTAAAAAGCTTTTAACCAGAGCTTTTACAATAAGAATGTCAGATGCTACTCTTCAGATAGGCTGGCTTTCGTCAGCAAAATATCTCGATGGGCAGGGAATTGTTGAGCTGTGCTTTGATCCTCAACTGAAACCCTATTTGTTGCAGTTGAAAGATAGATTTACCAGCTACCGGCTTAAAAATGTAATCCAACTGAAAAGTTCTTTCTCAATAAGAATCTACGAGCTTTTAAAGCAATATGAAAAAATTGGCGAACGTATTTTCTTTGTTGATAATCTTCGAGATCAATTAGGCCTGGAAGAACATCAGTATAAGTTATATGGCGATTTTAAAAGAAAAGTTTTACTTGTGGCACAAGCTGAATTAGCTGAAAAAACCGATCTTTCCTTTGAATTTGAAGAAATCAAAATGGCCAGGAGAGTCGGGAAAATACGTTTTATTATCACTTCACAGGTGCCGCTGAAGGCACTCGAAGAAATTGATCTCAGTGACATGAGTAATATTGTCATTGACCCGCAGCTGTTTCAGCTTTTTGAATTGTTGCCGCAGCAGTTTCAAAGCAAGCAAAGCATCCGGAAAACCGTTGAAAAAGCTTATAAACAGCATGGCTTTGATTATGTAATGCGCAACATCATTTATAGCAACGACAGATCCAATGCTTTGAAACCTGGCGCCGGCGGCGACAAAGGCGGCAACTATCGCGCCTACCTCGGGAAAGCACTGAATGATGATTACGGCCTGGCTTACATGGAAGATCAACAGGTCAAGCAGGAAGCCGAACAGCTGAAACAGAAAACTTGTGCGGAAGCTGAAAAGCAGAAACAGCGCGAAAAGAACCAGATCGACCAGGAACGCGAAAGCCGCGACAAAGCCCGCGTATTCATCGCTTCCTATGCCCCGGAAACCTTGGAAACCTATGCAGAAGAAGCAAGAAAGCGCCTCTCTCCTGATTCTCTGGCCCGCTATCACCGGAAAGATGTAATCGGCCTCTTCGAATTCAAACGCCGCCTGGAAGATGTCGTAATGGAACATACCGGCCTCCGCAAACCACAACCGGAAGCCGCGTCTGAATCTTTAGAAACCACACCAGCAGGCCAGGAAATGGAAGCCGCTGCCGAATAGAACGGCAGCCAGGTTCCCGATCCGCACACGACCCACGTCCTGCTGACCTGGCCGATCCGCTCTGGCCAGGTCTCGGAAAGCCCTTCGGGCTTCCGCAGGCGCGTGCAATGCCCGGCCCGCCTGCGCCATGTTTCTGCCTCTGTCATTTATTGTCATCGGCAAACTTTTTCCCTGTCAGCCCTGCTGCCAGTCGTTCCGGCTGTCCGGACATTGGGGTCGTGTGCCGCCTGGTTCATCGCGACCTCTCACCTCGATCTGGGAGCAAAGCAAGCAGGCCGAACCCGGAGCTGCCTGCTGGAAGAAAAAGACAAAAGAAAAATTTATGCTCTGAAAGCTGTGCCGATTTTGCGACAAACATATGCCAATTTCTTGGCATACTAAATTTTTATTCTGCGCTTTTAGCGGGATCGTGATTCGGCATAACTTTTGCTTGTCGCCAATCAAGATATTTTGTTGAGGATTAAACTTACATGAAGAAAATTTTAGCAGTTGTTGTATTTGCGTTATGTGTATCTGCGGTTTTTGCTTCAGACCATGAAGGGCAAAATTGGGAATATCCAAAGGGTAACGAATTAATTTGCCATATAGATTACTTTTTTGTTGAAAAGGGAACTTTAAAAACAATAGAGGGTCGAAAAACTATAAAAAGACTCATTGCTCTTCCACAATTCGGTTTAGATCCAGTTGTTGCATTTAAAGTGGCCGTAACGGTTTATAAAAATGCTCGAGATGAAATTTATTGTGAATGGATGGCTTATAGAAAAAATTTGGAATTTCAGAATAAGATTCTTGAATTCACTCAAAAACCAGCAAAATATATAACTGATTTTTACTCTACTGGCGATGACAAGAAAGATGCGGAACTTTATTATCAAATTGGAGGGTTTATACGCTATCAGGCAGATATGCTATACGGCAATGGCAGCAATGAAGCTCCAATCGGGTTTTGTATTTCAGAAATGGTGGTAAACTGATGAAAAGAATTTTAATGTTGATTGCTTTCTTAACAGGCATCTGTGTGAGCGCTGGTAATTTTAATGTTTATGATTTTTTGAAAACCCATACCGATTTGGATGTTATTGAGTTTTCAAAAAATAATTTTGATTTTTTGCAACAGACTACCAGCGATATTTTAGTGGCAGCAGTGGCTGAAAAACGTTATGAATTAGTTGATTCTCTGGTAAAAAGTGGCTTTGTGGTCGAAGGAAAAGAACCTCAGACACCGCTTTGTTTTGCAGCAGACCTCGGAGATCATAAGATGATCAAGCTTTTACTTTCTCATGGAGCCAACCCAAACCCGGCAAATACGTTAGCACCCGCTATAAGGGTAATCCTTTCGTTAAAAAGCATGTCGCTCACACGCGATAATTATTTTACAGACGCAAAGAAATCGATTGATTTATTGTTGCCAGTAACAGCTTTTACCGAAAACGACTTTGTCACCATGGCATCCTTTGTTGATCAGGAAAAAGATTTGCCCATCAAAAAACAAAAGGCAGACCTCCTGGCTTATATGAGGTCTTTTTATCAAAAATAAGGCACAAAAATAGAGCGACACCCGAGCCTGCGGAAGCCCTTCGGGCTTCCGCAGGCTCGTCTGCTCAGGCCCGTGCCCCAAGAATACGCGTGCAATGCCCGGCCCGCCTGCGCCATGCTTCTGCCTCTGTCATTTATTGTCATCGGCAGACTTTCCCTTATCAGCTCTGCTGCCAGTCGCTCCGGCTGTCCGGACATTGGGGTCGTGTGCCGCCCGGTTCATCGTGACTCTCACCTCGACCCGGGGGCAAGAAAAGCAGGCCGCACCCGGAGCCGCCTGCTGGAAGAAAAAGACAAAAGAAAAAGCGGTTGCGCTGGCCAGATCTCGCCAGGCGAGTTCTTTGCCAGCGCTCTGAGAACATTCGGATGGCTGGTTGCCTCCGCCCACCGCCCGCAAGCTCCGGCGAAGAGGCTGAAAACCGCGGGGTAACCGCGGCGCAAAAACCGCGCCAGTCGGGCCCCTCCCCGGCCCTCCCAACTGTCACGCTTTTTGCTACCGCCGCTTGCCGCCTAATAGGCCTATTAGGCGGACATTACCCCGCCAGCCTCTTCGCCTCCGGCACTCCCTCGCATCCCGAGCCGTAAACGGTCGGGCGCTCACTCGGCTTCCGCATAACAAAGTTTATGCGGAAACTTGCGGGCTGGTCTGCGCTTATTCGCAGCTCTCTGCCCCAACGATGCCAACTCCGATCAAGGCGGCTCCCGATTCTGAAATTATCCGGCCACCCCTTCCGATCGAGTCCGACACCAGACACCAGCTGTTTTGCTTCCCGCCAGTTTGCGCTAAACAAGCCCGATTGCCCACCATTTGAGGCAATTACTCCCTCGGAAGGCACACGCCCCGCGTCCTGTCGAGCTGGCCAGGGCTGCGGCAGCTCCGCCGCCTCGCACCTGTCCACCTCCCGGAAAGCCCTTCGGGCTTCCGCAGGTCGCCGCAATGCCCAGCTGCCCCGGCCATGCCTATACGCTTGTCATTTATTGTCATTCTTCCAACTTTTTGCGTTTCATTGTCTCAGTCGCCGCGTCATCTGGACATTGAGGCCGTGTGCTAACCGGTTTTAAAGGAACTGTATAAAATGGCGCAATCCCTCCCGAAGCCCAGGAGGGCAAGTGTCGGAAATGCCACGGATGGCAAATTTCCGACCACCGGCCCCCAGGGGCCTCCTAAGAAAAAACCCTCTATTGAAAGATGTATTTACCTTTCAATAGAGGGTTTTAAGCAAAGCCAAGTTATTTAGAGAAACACTTTATACCCGATGTTAAAGAGTTCACCAAGCTTTTTGGCCAGATTCTTCCCAATTGGTCGCTCACCTTTTTCCATTGCAGAAATATTCGGTTGCTTCATTCCAAGCTGTTCAGCAAGCCATTTCTGCGATTTCCCGTCGCGATACCGCAAACCGCGCAAAATTTTTCCTGGGCTACTGTCTGGCAAGACCTTCTGCCATGGCACGCTATCATTTATTTCTTCGGCTTCTTCGTCAACCTGTCCTCCCAGTGCTACAATGACGTTTTTAATGTCTTCAAGTTTTTTCACCGGAACACGAAAATGCACGCTCATCAGGCTATTTTCTGGCAGCATAGTGATTGTTCTCCCTTTATATCTGCTTATATTTCAAGGTCTGTAATTAATACCCGGCGTTTTCATGGGTGCCGGCATATACAATCTGAACCAAATTCTTTTGAAGAACGACCCATTTCGCAACATATGTTGGCCGGCCACCTCCGAGGTGACAATGATGTTCACCTGTGCTTAACTTACTGTAATGAGGCCAATTGCCGCGCACTGGCCCGTAATTAATAATATCTTGAACAAGAACCTTCAATATTTCTCGCCTGTTTGCCGGTAATTTCTTAACCTGTTTCTCCGCTTTCCCGGAAAATGTTACCTCGGTCATGGGTTAACTCCTGCAATGTCTGAATCTGATATAAATATACTAAAAAAAGATATATTTGTCAATTTCCGAATGTGGGGATTAATGAGCAACAGAACAGAAAACTCAGTTAAGGTTTATTCATCAACCTTTAAACATCCCTAATAATCGAAGTTCCCCGCGATTGATTGTCTCTAGAACCTTCAAAAGAAGCATGTCGGAGTGAGGTATACCCCAGCTTGGCATAGCTTCTGCCAGACTTGACTTTTTGTAGTCTATGAGCTACAATAGAGATTAGAGGCACAAATGAACCAAATCGTTAACAATTATGTTTTACCAGATGGAAACGAGCCAATTGTTGAATGGCTAGGGGCACTGCAAGACATTAAAGGCCGGGCCAAGATTCGCGCCAGAATAAACCAGCTGCGAGCTGGCAATCCTGGTAAATTTAATGTGGTTGCACCTGGAATCATGGAAATGAAATTGGATTACGGCCCGGGTTATCGAGTATATTTTGCTCGTGTTGGCAATAAGATGATGCTCCTGCTCTGTGGTGGCGACAAGTCAACACAACGTGCTGATATAAAAACGGCAACCGAGTATTTAGGCGATTACAAAAGGAGGATGAAGGAATATGACTAAGACTAAGACTGTAAGGCCATCAAATTCCTATGAAGAAGGCCTGTTAAAAGCTTTAAAAAACCCTGAAGAAGCGGCAGAATATCTTAACGCCTCTCTGGAAGAAGCTATAGAAAGCGATAATATTCAAATTTTTCTACTTGCCCTGAAGGATATCGCTAAAGCCAAAGGAATGAGCCGTGTTGCTGGTTTGGCCAAGCTTAATAGAGAAAGCATGTATAAAATGCTCTCTGTAAAAGGAAATCCGGAATTCGGCAGTCTGTGGAATCTCTTAAATTCATTTGGTCTCAAATTCTCTATAGAGACAAAGAGCTGAAATAAAGATTTAATCGGATTTAATAAAAGTTGCTGGAGACTTTTGTCTCTGGCAACTTTTTTCGTAAACAGGTTGACTTGGGAGCCCCCTTGGGGCGGCGGGCAGGAAGCGCCGGGGAGTTACCGGTTGCCGGGATCGAGGGAGAGTTAAAGCCTGCGTTCAATGTCCACGGCTCATGGCGGGAGCTGACCAGGCAAAGTCTGGTCAGCTTGGATGACATTAAATGACATGGAGTCGTGAGCCGTGGGCATTGCCGCGACCTGCGGAAAGCCCGAAGGGCTTTCCGGGAGGCAGACAGGTGCGAGGCGGCGAAGCTGCCGAAGCCCTGGCTGACTCGACAGGACGCGTGAGCAGGCTTTGGAATTGTGTAGGGCGTGCGCCGCGAAAGCGGCGCCGGGGTTGAGTTTTGGCAAGCGCCAGTTTGCATAACATACCTGTTATGTAAAGCCGGACCTGGCGGGCTCCCGGCAGGCAGAGGCCGGAGGGCCGCGCTGTAAAGGGGAAAGTCGGATAATTGCTGCATTATCAGACAGCGACCAATGCAATTATCGTGACGGCACGATGCCGGCGCGATAATTGCGGTAGCGGTTTGCCCGGTGCCTGGTTTTGCGCCAGCGAAACCAGGCATTACAGCGCGGCCCGGAGCTGGCGCTTGCCAAAACTCAAGACCGTTTGTTTGTGGCGCTTGCGACACAAACAAAACGCCCGGGTTAGCTGGTTTGGGATGATTTCCGGCGCGGACCTGGGCGGGCGGGGGAATCTAAACTGCTCTCAAGCGCGACGCTCACCGACCCCGGTTCCGGGATCGCGGCGGCGCAACCTGCTGGAGGCAACCAGGGCTCTGACTGGTTGCCGATCTTTCTTCCAGCAAGCGGCTCCGGGTGCGGCCTGCTTTCTTCCTGGCTTCGAGTCACCGCGAACTTCCGCTCCGCGCGCGGCCCCAATGTCCGGACTGCCGGGGCGATGACAATAAATGACATCGCACAAGCTCGGCGCCGGCAGGCTGGACATTGCACGCACCTGCGGAAGCCCGAAGGGCTTTCCGAGACCGGGGCAACTGCGACGGCGGCAAAGCTGCCGGAGTGTTGGCCCGGTCAACAGGACGTGGGCCGCGTTCCGTCAAGCACCGCTTTCCTTTTCCGGCCTGCTTTTCTGGGTTTCAGGTTAAAGAATGACTATTGTAGTTTGAGAACAGCCCAGTCTAAAAACGCTGCTAAGAGTTCCTTAACGTGCGTAAATCTCCGTTTGGTATAGCGCCCCAGTGTACTTCACTTGAGCAGATCTTTCATCATTTCATCAACGTCTGTATATGATTTGTCTTTGGCAGGTTTTTTCTTCATTTCCTGGACTTCTTCAATAGCGGCTGTTGTTTCAGGGGATGGCTGTTTTGTTGGCGTCGGTATCTCAAACACTCTTGAAGGCTGCTGTTCTCCGCGGTATATTTTACCAGCTTGCTTCACGCTCTCAACCAGTCGGTCGAACATCTCTTTTTTCATGCTGCTTCCTTTGAAATTACGATTCTTTGGATATATAATCCCGCAACTATTACCTATTTGTAAACAAGTAATAATTCACCCTGAAAAGGTAATAGTTCGCCTGCTTTTTTCTGGTCTAGAGAACAGTTTAGCCTGAAAATAATGTCAAAACAGCATTTATTCGCTATTCGCGAATAGCGAATAAATCATACCAAATTGCTGATCGGGATGACATGTTGACTGACATACCAATTTTTAATATATTTATTATCAAACAATGATATTTTAAGAGTAAATGCAAGGGCTGAAAAGCAGGCGCAGGAGAAGAAACAATATGCTGTCAAACAGCAATCTGGTAAGTATAAGGTTCCGTATACCAGCCAAGAAGCTGGAAGATATAAAAAATGTAGTTGTCGCGCTGGGCGGGCAAGTTGAAGAAAGCAATGACAGTATTCCTTGGGAGGAAGTTCTGTCGGACAGCCAGCCGGGAAAAATACTGCGCGGATTGCGTTATCGTAATGGAAAGTCACAGAAATGGCTTGCGGAAAAGCTTGGAATGAAACAACCGAATGTTTCGGCAATGGAAAAGGGTGAAAGACCAATTGGAAAGGCTCTTGCTAAAAAGCTTGGTGAGCTTTTCGATATTTCGTATAAAGTCTTTCTCTAATTTTGCAGGGGGGCCGGTTCGATTGCCTGGTGTTCCTCAGGTTTGAGATCTTTGTAAACGTCGTGCCACACGTCGAATTTTTCACCGATTTGCCAGCTTTCGACATCAGTTCTACTTTGCAGCCATGAAATAATTCTCTGCAATCGTTTTTCGCAATGCTCCTGCAGACCCAGTTCGACGACTATATCAAGCATGTTTTTGCTACCACCGCCACCGCAGTAGCAGTCATTTGCTTCGACTGCTTCCTCTATGAAAGCATCAAGAAATTTATCAAAATGATCACTGCAGTTGCGGTAAATGATGATCTGGCGACCCCATTCCGTGAATTCTCCGACATGTTTCTTTTTGCGCATTCTCTTTTTCATAACGCTTTAATGCTCCTAAAATGCTCTCTATCAGGCCGTAACAGCTGTTTAAGTCAAGATAAGGCCAATACAGATTTAGAAATACCAAATATTTCAGCAATGTTATGCAGCATTTCTTCTATGTCAGAGCTTAATCGCAGAGTTAACATTTTCACAAACCCTTATTACATACGGTAATGCAAATAATTTATATTTGCAAGTTACTCTTTGGAAGCCCATATTGTAGTTTGAGAACAGTTTGACCCTGAAAATGTCATAGTTCGGCTGCTTTACAATGATACTTGTTTGCAGTATCATAAGATTATGAACAGCAAACATGCAAAGACCCTGAAGTTTATCTTTGAAACTCCAGTTAGAGCCAATATTCCATGGAAAGATATCGAGGCTTTGCTGGTAGCGCTTGGTGCCAACAGCGAAGAAGGCAATGGATCACGGGTCAGATTTATTCTGAACGGGGTTTTTGCGACATTTCATCGGCCGCACCCCCAGAAAGAAACAGATCGGGGAGCTGTCACATCGGTAAAGCGGTTTTTAATGAATGCGGGGGTAAAGTCATGCTGAAATACAAAGGCTATATCGGACAGGTAGAATTTGATGATGAGGCGAGCATTTTCCATGGAGAAATTATTGGGATTCGCGATGTAATCACATTTCAGGGAGAATCTGTCTCTGAACTCCGCCAGGCAATGGAAGATTCAGTCGATGATTACCTGGAAATGTGCAAGAAACACAAAAGAGCCCCAGAGAAACCCTTTTCAGGCAAACTGATATTGCGCCTGAACACAGAACTGCATCGAAAAATAGCCTGTGCCGCTCTTCAGGCCGGGAAAAGTATTAACAAATGGATTGCAGAAGTTCTTGATGATAAGGCGGCATAAGCAGAGAAACTGAAATGACTATTGTAGTTTGAGAACAGTTTAGCCTGAGAATGCTGATCAGATAAGACGTTCAAAGGCCGCGACATCTTTCAGCGATCGGGGTGGGTTTTATGTTAACATATGTCGACATATAGGTTAACATCTCCGCTTTACACAACAAACCCCGTTGGAGGTTGCGGTATTCATGAGCTTTATAAGGGTTTTACATGCCGAACAAAATCGTTAAGGAAATCGAGACCAGCAACTTCTTTGCAACAATGTTTGCGGAAGCTGAAGACCGCGACGAGTTTCATGTCGCCGGTGTGAAAATCGAGATTGCCGAACAAATTTACCGCATGATGGAAAAACGAAACATAACTCAATCAGATCTAGCTCGGAAGCTCGGCAAAAATCGCGCTTACATTTCCAAGATTCTCAAAGGAACAACCAACTTCACAGTAGAAACCCTTGTGCTGATAGGTAGAAAACTTGAAGCTGAATGGGACTTCCAGCTAACTGACACTGAAAAGCCAGAAGTAAAAAGCTCTCGCATGGAATTTGAAAGCATGAAACCGGCCAAGGCTTCTAAGCCGACAAAAGCCAAAAAAAATAAGTGATTTCAATAACTATTGTAGTTTGAGAACAGTTTTGACCCTGAAAATGTCATAGTTCGTTTTTGATTTGGAAGATATAAAGCGGCAAGGAGCTAAGGCAAGCTTGATTTACAAAAGCGATAATCTGATGGCCGGTATCAAAGAAGTGTTTGGTGAAAGGAACAACATGGAAAAGCGCTTTTCCTCGTTGCTGGAACGGGCTATAAATCAATTTATTCCGGGGTATTTTTCCTGGGATGAACAGGCTCAGGACAAGAGCCGCCTGTTCATGTCTGCTGATCTGAAATTCAAATTTCACCAGTTCATTCTGAAAGAAGCATTTGATATTGAAGTCGCTGACGATGACGCATTTGACGATGCGTGGTCAGACATGCCAGAGCAAGACACTATGAAGTTTAACGCCATTCTACTGCCGTTGCAGGGAATTGGCGAAGACCACTTTTTTCTCAATGAGTATTTTGATGTTGAGGAAAGCATCTTAGACTTTGAAACGTTGTATCAATACGACTTAGATGACTTCGAATTTCAGGAAGCGGATCGTAAAACTCGCGAAGGTTATTGTGCACGGACATATCGCGGAAGTTTGCATTCAGTTTGGGCTCGCTTGATTGTAGACAGCGAATTTTATTACGCATCTCTGAGTATGGTTTCACGGTATATTTTGATGGAACTGGATGAATTCGGGGATGATTACATTCAGGAATTGATACCGTATAACTTTTATCCTGGGGAAGACCATGGCAAACCGAGCAAAAACGGTTGTTCGGTTTATGACATGCGTATCAATGCGAATGGCCTGGAGTCACAACTGAAAGAACTTCAGCGGCGATCATGGCAGTATCATGAATCCATAGAAAATCGCATCGAGGAAGATTATGATAACAGGTCAGAGCAGTACGTGATGGTTTTAGATCAGAGCAAGGATGGAGATCCTTCCCTGCATATTTTGTTTTCAGACTGGAAGGTTTTGCAGAAGATTCATTTCAAAACCTTTATGAGAGATTGCCGAGCCTGCGAAAATAAAGGGCATGGTGCACTTCTGCAGCAACTTGCCGATGAAAAAGCGCAGTTGAAGCGATTTCTTGATGAGCAGTATGCAGAAATAATGAGTTCCGGGACGGATCATAGTTGCCCCTGAAAAAGTAATAGTTCGTTGGCTTTCAGCTCTGAAAGCGGATTACTTCTTGTTCACCGCTTCGCGCAGTGCTTTGCCTGGAGCGAACTTAACCAGCTTCTTTTCCGGGACCTGGATCGGCTTGCGGGTGTTGGGGTTGATTGCGGTTCTGGCCAACTTCTTTTTCGTGTAGAAAGAGCCGAAACCGATGATCTGAAGGCGCTTTTCCTTCTTCAGATTCCTCTCGATGATGTCCAGCAAGTTATTAAGGATGCTTTTAGCTACCGAATGTGTGAGTTTGGATTTCTTCGCCAGTTCCCTGACAAGTTCCATTTTGGTTACAAGATTATCGTTAGAAGCGGTTTTTTTCATGCTTTTGTCCTTTTCCGACTATTGTAGTTTGAGAACAGTCAAACTTACGCGGCCATTTCCAAGGTTTGCTGAACAGGCTTACTGGCGTTGCTTTCGGCAACTCGTCGCAATGCGATGTTTTCCATAGCCATATTCAACATAATCTTGCTGCCAAGACCCTTTTTCATAACGATTTCTTTGATGCTGTCAGACATATTAGCCATAGCTTCCGCTTGAAGATCTGACCTGGATTCTTCAGAGAGGCTTTCAATATATGCCTGGGCGCGTTTCTTGTTTTCTTCCTGCTCTTTCCGGCGTTTATGCTCTACGGCTTCACTTTGAGCGATTTCCTGTGCCTTCATAGCTTCCTGGGCGATAACCTGCCGGGCGGCTTCTTCGTCTTCCTGCATTGCAAGGCCGTAATCATTCTGCAAGGCCTTCAAAAGATAGGGCCGATAATTGTTTTTCGCATTTTTGTTGGTATAGCGGATGTTACGGGCCACATAATCAGCGCCGCGCATTTCATAAAAGGCTATTACGGGCTCAAGTATGGTTTTTTGTGATCGGCGCGGCTCTGGAAGAAGATTGATTAAAACAGTGATTTCGGGCTTCTCTGGAATTGTGAAAGACTCTTTTTCCAGCTGATGAAAGGGCAGTAAGACTTTCTCGGCAACTGTTTTTTTGAAACAAAGAACGGTTTGGCCACGATCTATTTGCCGGGTTTCAAGCAAAAATTTTGTATCAGAGCATTTGTTAATGCGGTTTATGGCGGTTTGAATCTTGGGAACGATGTGAGCGGGGTAGCGTTCTTTCATGGGGATCTTTTCAGCCATTTTGACAGCACTGATTTCCCAAGTATCTCGACCATGAAATGATTTGCAAAGGATTTCATACAATCTGGTGGCAAGTGGCGAGCGAAGCTGTTTAAATTCAGAGAAATTTATATATTGAAAAAGCCCTTTACCTAGCATCATTTCAATAAATGCTGGCGAAAAAGTAACGTTCAATTCTTTCGTTTCTTCATGGATCGACCAAGAATCAATAACACCAAAGTTTATAGTCTGATAATTATTACCGTCATAAAATGTGCCTGAAAATTTTATACCGACCATCTTCCAGCGCTCTAAACTGTCTTCTAGTCGCTCATACCATTTAGAATTGCGTTGTAAACCGCAGCCTTGTATTACTTTGTAACGGCTTAGCTGAATTTTTTGCGCATAATTAGACTTTTGACTTTGGAGCAACAGATATAAAAGAAAAATCACGTCTGTTTTAACAGGAACTTTATAACCACAACGATAAGTATAACCCGCAAGATCTGTCCAGATAACGTCTTCTTTACTAACTTCTGATAAACGTTCATCTTGAAACCAAAAAGGGTATTCAAGCAGGCTGATACTTTGCCGGATCATGACTTTGGTTTTATTCATTACCCACCTCTCTTTTTTTTAGAAAAAATAGTAATTTTTTCTAAGTAGACAACTTATCACAAACAAAGGAAAGTGACAACTGATGAAAAGTTACTAAATATCATAATATAAAGCGTGAGGTTTGAAAACACAAAGCGTGAGGTTTGAAAACACAAAGCGTGAGGTTTGAAAACACAAAGCGTGAGGTTTGAAAACAGTGGCAAAACCAGAAACACTCTTCAGATGCCAGTTACAGGCATGGTTTTTTAGGTGGATATATATTAGATAGTACTTTAGATAAACTTACGACTAGAGGACTTAGAAAATTTGTAAACAAATCTGGTTGATCAGATTCAAGGTTTGTTTGTCTGCTTTTTTGTAAACTACCGATATTGGAAAACAGTTAAGATAGCAAACGGTGATTAACAAAGAGCTTTGATAATATAAGGCCGCCAGCAAAACCAACACCCGACTAGTGAGGTTTGAGAACACTATTTTCTTAAAACCCTTATCAAGTCAGACTTTTAGAGTTGAAATACAAAAAGCCAGGCTTTTTAGTATCGTTATTGGAGAATAGTTTTATTATTGATGTTTGAAAACACTCAAAGACAAGAAAGCTAAAACTCCCGTGTTTTGAGAACAGTTTCAATGTTGAAAACGAGACCAGATGTTAGTGACATGGTTCTTTGAGGTGGACATATTTTAGTGAGGTTTGAAAACAGTTTTTTCTTAAACAACTACCGGGATTTGAAAACACTTTAGGTTGAAAACATTTTTTAGGACAGGAGTCTACACGTTTACATGACCAATGAAACCAAGAATTCATTGTCGTGGTTTGAGAACAGTTTCAATGTTGAAAACGAGACCAGATGTTAGTGACATGGTTCTTTGGGTGGACATATTTTAGTGAGGTTTGAAAACAGTTTTTGTTCATACAACTCCCGTGTTTTGAGAACACTTTAGGTTGAAAACATTGTCTAGGACAGAAGTCTACGCGCTTGCATGACAAATGAAACCAAGAGTTTAGTATCGTGGTTGGAGAACAGTAAAGTAAAAAATCCTGGCTCCATGACCAAAAAGATTTTTTTCTCAATTCGCATTTGTAAGGCTTTTGACAGACTGAACTGCTGAGCAAGCCGGATCACTTACTGGATGCAGGTTTCAACCGGTTTTCAATGGTTGATAAACTGTTTTCAACGGGTTGTTTGTAACCGGATCAGGTTTGTCGGGTTCCATGTGAAGCAAAAGCTGAAAGTTGTCGATAGGTATTCAACTGGTTGTTAACCAGTTGAATACTGTTGAGTGGGAGTTGAAACTTATGGAACAGCTTAAAATCAACCAAGTGGCCCAAGAGTTGGGGGTTACTCCGGCTGGAGTTTATAAACGGTTGAAAACTGATTTTCAACTGGTTGAAAAGTATATTGTTAAGGAACGCAATGCAACTTTCATTACCAGGGAAGGCGTTGAAGTTCTTCGCAGCCTGATGCAAAAGTCAGTCACAGTCGAAGATTCAACCAGTTCACAACCGGTTGAAAACCAGACAATCCAGTATCTGAAGGACTTAGTTACCAATCAGCAGAAAACGATTGATAATCTTATCTCTTCACAAAATGAACAGCGCCAGCGAACAGATACGATCATTATGAAACTGACCCACGATCTGGAAGCTACCAGGAAATCTGCTCTGGCCATTGAAGCAAAAGTAGATGCCCTGGCGAAGAAACCGGAACCTGAAAAAGTTGCGGAGGCTTTGAGTAAACCTGTTCCGGAAATTCGCGCCTGGGAGCCGGAACCGAAGAAGCGCCCGCGCTATTCCTTTCTGCAAAAGTTCTGGTATGAATTGATGGACCCGGTAAAGCTGAGGGCAATTTAAGATGTATGTTGCCGGATTGTGTGGAATTTTGTATGCTATTGGTATGCAGTTGTCTGCAAATAGTATGCAATCTCAACCGGATATGCTGGCAGAATTATTTTCATCAAAGACGAGGGCGGAGTTTTTCAGGATTCTGTTTGGTTTGAGTTCTGAAGACTTTCATCTGCGGGAAATTCAGCGGCAGAGTGGTCTGGCTATAAGAACCGTACAAAGAGAAGCTGAAAAGCTGGCCGGGCTGGATCTTTTGATCAGGCGGGTAGACGGAAATCGCACTTATTACCGGGCGAATGTTTCCCACCCGCTTTATAAGACAATACGAGAGATGGTTTTGAAGACTTCATTACTGGTGGAAGTGCTTAAAAAGGCCTTTGCCAATGAGAAAGCAGATTTTGTATTTATGTTTGGTTCGGCAGTCAACGGCAAGTTGAAGCCGGAAAGTGACATTGATCTTTTTGTAATAGGCAAGTCGGGATTCAGAGCGGTGTGTAATCTTTTACTGGAGCCAGGAAAAGTTGTGGGCAGAGAGATCAACCCGCATGTAATGACGCTTTCAGAATTTAATCAACGCAGGAAAGAGAGAGATCATTTTGTGACCAGCGTTCTTGAATCACCGGTGCAGATGATCGTAGGCGAAGAAAATGACCTTAGAAAGCTGGGTTGAATATGGCTGGTTGAAGCCGCACAAAACCAGTGCCCAGGAAGTCAGAAATCTATTCGATATCGTGAAGCGCGATTTGGAAGATGCCAGAAAAATGGATCTTTCGACTGACTGGCGGTTTGGAATAGCCTATAACGCCGGATTAAAACTTTGTACAATTCTGCTTTACGCCAAAGGGTTTCGACCGGAAAAGGTTCTGGCGCATTATCGGACGATTCAGGCGCTTCCGTTGATACTTGGTGCGGAAAAACAGGCAGATGCAAATTATCTTGATCGCTGCCGTTCAGTTCGCAATACGGTTGAATACGACCAGGTTGGGAGAACAACGACTGCTGATGTGGAAGAGCTTATCAGCTTTATTGAAGAACTGGAATTTGAGAGTCGGCAGTGGCTGGCGAAAAATTTTGCCGAACTTTTGAAGCCAGAGGCGATTTGATGACCGGACAGGTAAATACTCGTAGAGTTAAAAATGAATTGCGTACAGGGCACGGGAATGGGTCTAAAATCGATTTTTTATTTGACGCTTATTATGTTGTAGATCGGTACACTCGGACGAGCAGAAATTTGGAGATGTGCTTCCAGACGATAAAAGTTGGAAGTGGTTTACAGAATTATTATTGGCAACAATGTGAAAGTCAGATCAGTAAAGGGTTTTACTGTTAACTGGTGCCTCGGATAGAATACAATGAAAAATACATTAACCGGTTCAGGGTTTAAGAAACTTCTTGCGTAAACCCCAGTTAGATAATATATACTAGTTAGTATATATTGTGAGGTGTGTAAAGATGAAAACTGCCAAGATTTTTCAGAATGGCCAAAGTCAGGCGGTGCGGCTGCCGAAGGAATTCAGGTTCAGCGGCAAGGAAGTATTTGTGAAGCGGATCGGCAACGCGATTATGCTTCTGCCAAAAGATGACTGGTGGGCGCCGATGGACCGGAATATCGGTAAATTCACTGATGATTTCATGGCTGAGCGCGACCAGGGCATTCTGGAAACCAGAGAGGAACTGTTTGACTGATGCAGTATCTTCTTGATACCAATATTTTCATTTACCTGTGCAAAGGGACTTTTCCGGCAATTGCGAAGCGGATAAGAACTTTTGGGCCGGGCGAGGTCTGTATTTCGTCGATTACTCTGGCAGAGCTGGAATTTGGCATTGCAAAAAGCGCAAAGCCTGAAAAGAACCGAAAGCACTTTCAGGAGTTGCTGCTTCCGTTCGAAATTCTGCCTTTTGATGCGGGGGCAGCGGTCGAGTATGGGATGATCCGGCATTGTCTTGAAAAAACTGGCTCGCCGATCGGGCCACTGGACACGCTTATTGCTGCGCATGCTCTGGCTGCAGGTGTTTGCCTGGTAACTAACAATGAGAGGGAATTCAGTCGTGTGCCTGGGTTGAGGGTCGAGAACTGGTGTAAAAAGCCTTAAGCAGCTTTGACATGGTTTCTAAGGATATCTTCAATCAAACTGTTGAGGCTTTTATGGGTTGCGGCAGCAGCAAGAGCTATTCTTTCGTGGATATCAGGCGAGAGGCGAATAACGAATTTGCCGGAAAAGCTCTTTTGCGGCTTGACGTTGAGTTCTTTGCACGATGCAAGATAATGGTCTACGGCTTCTTCGAAAGCCTGGCGAAGTTCTTTGGCGGCTTCAGCATGAAAACCAATGATGTCTTTAATACCAACCACGCGACCGACAAAGATTTCATCTTCGGGGTCGAAGTCAATCCTGGCGGTATAGCCTTTGTATTTCAAGCTGTTCATAGTTTTTTACCTCAAACTTTTGCCGGATCTATGCCGGCTTTGGTCAAAAATTCCCTGGTGTCGATGATCTGGTATCGTTTTGCTTCCTTGCCGGGGTGGGGCCGATGGAAATCGGCAGTCACATCATTGAGCGAAAACGTTACGCGGGAACCGCTGCCTTCGGCGATGCGAGCTCCCAGGGCGAGAAAAAGCTTTTCGATATCCTGCCATTCGATGGGTTTGACAGGATTCTGAAAGATTTTTTCGAGGACTTTGCGATGTTTGTTGTTCATGTGGTTCTGTAATAATAATACTATATTTTGATACTATAAGCAAAGCTGTATATGTAAGAAGTTTTCATTGTTAATGACGTTTTCACTGATCTGGTGAAAATGGCTATAACAGTGAAAAGTCGCTTGAGGAAAGGGCTTAATGTTGAATGGGTAAGTCGTTTGTAACATCTGATCATCATTTTTATCATGAAAACATAATCAAATACGCCGGCAGACCGTTCGCCGGGGTTGAAGAAATGCACGAAGTCATGATCAAGTGCTGGAATGAAGTTGTCGGGCCAGATGATCAAGTCTGGCATCTGGGTGATTTCTGCATGAGCGGCCATCTCGACGATATGAGCCGTATTCTTGGGCAGTTAAACGGAGAAAAGATTCTTGTCATTGGCAACCATGATACTTACAAAAAAGCCGAGTATCTTAGCGCCGGATTTAAAGAGGTTTATGCGCACCCGATTATTATTCACAAGGTTCTTATACTTTCACATGAACCGCTGACCATGTCGGAAGATATGCCGTATTACAACTTGCACGGGCACACCCACGATCGGGATGTGATGGAAAATGAGAATAAGCGGCGAAATGTCAGTGTTGAGAAGACTGGTTTTTATCCGGTTAATCTGGGTAAAATACGGAATGAGGTATTGAAAACGATGCAAGAAAAACCAGTAAAGAATGCTTTGCCCGATCAGAACAAGGATTCTGGCAAGAGCGCTGTCAAGAATCGCGAAACCAAAAAAGCCATCAATGACGCTATTGCGGGCAAAAACCTCAGTCGGACTTATGACAGTATCGAGGAAATGTTTGATGATTTGGATGAAGAAACTGCATCATGATTAAAAAGAGCAAAAAGACAAGCGAAACCAGATCAGACGATTACCCGGAACTTACGCAGGAAGATTTTGATCGCGCGGTAACACGCCACGGGTTGAAAAAGAAGCCCGCAGACAAACCAGCCGAGGAAGTTCGTTATGAGATAAGGCTTGAAGATTTTGACCAGCATTTTGAATGGCTGGCCAAGTATCTGGAAGGCAAGAAGGACGAATGAAGACTGCAGGAAATAAGGATTTGAATAAAGATCAATTCGAGATTCCCGAATCAAGCGCTGACGATGGTGGTATGTCTGTTCCGGAAGCGAAATGCAATGTTTGGGATATATTGGCCAGACAGGCTTTGGAAGAAAGCAAGGCGGGTAAAACTATTACGCTTGAAGAGTTTGAAGAGAAGATGAAAGCTGAAGTTCTTGATGATCTGGTCGAATATGCCCAGTCTGAGCGGGCAAGTGGCAAAAGCATTGAATTGAGGGCATATGCAAGGAAACATAAGATTTCTCTTAGCAAATGACATTTACCACTGCAGCAAAGCGCCACTGCTTATTGAAAAAGATCTGGCTTGAATTGTTCAACACCGTGGTGTTACGTGCTACTCCGTAAACTGCTTTGTTTTATCTATTGTTGCGGCATTAAGCCAAAAGCAATACTTGAAAAAAATCTCAAATTGAGATATAATTAAATTAAGATGCATGTTATCACGCGCAGAAAACTCAATGAATTTGCTCATATCCATATAACCGCAAAAGGGCCTCAGGATGCATGGTTTAAGATTGTGAGCCGGATGGAATTCCACAATCTAATGGAAATCAGGGCGGTGTTCCCGGCAGCGGATGATGTGCGTGGGTTGTGTGTGTTTAATATCGGTGGAAACAAGTTTCGTTTGGTTACCAAAGTCGAATATAGATGGCAGAAAGTTTTCGTTGTGGCGGTAATGACTCACGAAGAATATGACCGCGACACATGGAAGCCAAAACGCCAGAAGAAGTGAGGTGAAGCCATGAAGGGAACTACTACCAGCGTCAATGCGACAAAAGAGCGGATTCCGCAACGGCCTAATCTGTTAAACAAGTGGCTAGACGTTGTGAAGATTGTGTCTGTTGATAGAATCCGGTCAAATGCGGATTATGATCGGGCAACGGCATTTATGGAAGAGGTCATGTCTGAGATTGGCCAGAAGAAAAAACACCCGCTGTGCGGTCTGATGGATATTCTCGAGATGCGGTTGCGGGAATATGATGATGCGCGGCAACCTATGGACGATGTGACAGGCCTGGATATGTTGCGGTTCCTTATGGACCAACACGGCCTGCGCCAGCAAGATCTTTCAGAATTAGGCAGCCAAGGTGTAGTTTCAGAGATTCTAGCTGGAAAGCGGGAGTTGAATCTGCGGCATATTGCAGCCCTGGCGCGGCGGTTCAAGGTCCCCCCAGCAGTTTTTCTGCCGGCGATTGAGGCAGAAGACTAATTTTACTTCCGCTTACTGGTTTTGGGGTTTAGTTTCTTTTTGACAGC
>Ga0255347_1003451_pt1 | contig 20551 bp, 22 predicted proteins | sample wastewater_treat_2_FD_192479 | JGI IMG/M metagenome (GOLD analysis project Ga0255347, IMG submission 192479) | Wastewater microbial communities from Lulu Island WWTP, Vancouver, Canada - plant24 | ecosystem: Engineered > WWTP > Wastewater > Unclassified | place: Canada: Vancouver, British...
CAAGTATGATACTTACCTTATAATTTATGAAACCAAAATTTCACGTAAAGGTGTTAAAAAATTATTGGAAGCTGGCATACAGGTAAACTGTGATTATAAAGATTTAAGCTCAGAAATTCCATGAGATGTATAGCGATGCCTTAAACAAGTCCATTCTGAACAGAGCAGTTCCTTTCACAGAGGATGAGATGAAGAGCATACTTGAAGCAATACCCGGTAGCCGTGTGGGGATACGTGACAGGGGGATGCTGGAGCTTTTATATTCATCAGCACTGCGGATTAATGAACTTGTGTCCCTTGATGTTGATGACATAGACCTGACACACTATGAGGTTAGGGTGAGGTACGGAAAGAATGACAGGGAGAGAATTGTCCCGGTGGGTGAGAGGGCGGCAAAGGTGCTCTCCGCGTACCTTGCCATACGGAACCGGTTTATCCTTGATGAGTATACAGAGGCACTCTTTCTAAATCTTAAAGGGGGGAGAATTAACGCTGAAAGTGTACGGAGAAGGATACGGCAGTATAAGAGGTCAGCAGGAGTGGAGAGCCGTGGAACAGCCCATGCCTTCCGTCGCAGCTGCGGAACACATATGTTAAAGAATGGGGCTCCCCTCTCCGCGATACGCCGGCTCCTTGGGCATTCTAATCTCACGGCAACAGATAGGTATACCCATGTTATGACAGAGGACTTGAAACATATTCATAAAATGAGCCACCCCAGGGCGGAGGCATTAGAATGAGCATAGAGAAAGATCTTTATGAATATACTCTTCATGAAAAGGAGATGAAGCTTGCCCATTCAACAGTTGAGGACCATGAAAGGACAATACTCCTCTTCCTTAACTTTATTAAAGCTGAATACCCTGAAGTTAAGGAGATAACCGACATCACAAAAGAGATGGTGCGAAGCTACGGCATACACCTCACGTCAAGGAGAGACGCGCGGGGGAAGACCATGAGCCGAGAGAGGAGGAGAAGGCATATCACTAACCTTAAAGGGTTCTTTCTCTACCTTCAGAGGATGGAGAAGATATATGCAGATCCAATGACAGGAATATCAACGCCCAAGGCCAGGGAGAGCATAGTTAAGGATATACTGACCATTGAGGAGATGGAGGTTTTACTTAAAAACTGCACAGGGCATACAGTTCATTCATTAAGGGACAGGGCAATACTTGAGCTTCTATATTCAACAGGGATACGGGCGATGGAGCTCTGTACATTGCGCCTTGAGGATGTTGACCTGGATGAGAGGATTATCTTTATCAGCCACGGCAAGGGACTTAAAGAGAGGTATGTCCCATATGGTGAGTCTGCCAGGTACTGGTTAGTGCGGTACATTGAGAAGGTGCGGCCTCTCATGTTAAGTGAAGGTGAAAATCTGTTATTCTGCACACTGCGTGGTACACCGCTCACCCCTGACAGTTTGCTTGCTATGGTTAAAAAACGGGCAAAGGATTCAGGGATTGAGAAGAACATCACAACGCACACCTTCCGGCATTCATGCGCAACGCACATGCTTAAAGGGCGGGCGGATATCCGGTATGTACAGCAGCAGCTGGGGCACAGGAGCATAGGCACAACAGAGAGGTATTTAAAGGTGGAGATAACGGATCTCAAGGAGGTGTACAGCAGATGCCACCCGAGAGAGCGTGAGGAGGTATGAGGGGGCAAAGCAAGCCGCAAAAGCAAAAAAGCTCCCTCAATACAGCCCCCTCCCTTTTTTTATTCTTCAAGTGAGCTTCGAGTCTGTCGGCTCTGTGGGGATGTGGGTAACCCTCGGAATTTAAAGAGGTGATGTCAACGGCACTGGCCGGTTATCCATATCTCCACGGAGCATTTGTTTAAAGGATATGGGAAAAGTATGGTGAATAAAACTGTTGCAAAATATGATTGAATCGTTATTTTTGATTAAAGGCAGGGGAACTGATGAGCAGATTTGAAAAGTTGTTGTTAAAGATTCTGACAGGACGGCATGACAAAAACATAGATTTTGAGGAGTTGCGAGGGCTTCTGCAGAGGCTTGGATTTTTTGAGAGGGTAAAGGGTGATCATCATATATTCACCAGGGGGGATGTGATTGAGATAATCAACATTCAGCCCCAGGGGAAGCTTGCCAAGCCGTACCAGGTGAAGCAGGTGAGAAACCTGATAATCCGCTACAAACTCGGAGGGGAAAATGGAGAAATATAGATACGAAGTCATTATATACTGGAGTGACGAGGACAGCTCGTATGTGGCAGAGGTGCCGGAGCTTCCGGGGTGCATGTCTGACGGAGCGACGTATGAGGAAGCGCTGGCCAATGTCCGTGTTATTATTGATGAATGGATTGAAACCGCGATAGAGTCAGGGAGAGCTGTCCCTGAACCCCGCGGGAAACTGATGTACGCCTGAAAACTTGTCTCTTACCTTTCCCCCTTTCCGATAAGGCACATTATGCTGCGCGTGCTCCACATAATGTGTCCTTATCGTAAGTTGCAGGGCATCCCAGTATCCTTAACTTATACCGGCCCGCCCTGCAACGCGGGGTCAATCTCTGTTCGATAGAAACTCCACGGAACTCTTCCACGCCGGATGCGGAGATATGGATAACCCCTTTATATGCCGCATAAATCCAATGCATTAATGAATCATCACACCGCCTGAATCTTCCCCGGCCGGGTTACCCACATCACCGCATCTCTACCGCTGCGGCTCTTTCCTGTGATTAATCAATTGACATTAAAACACTATTATGCATTACTTCAGGAATCGGACTTATACTGATCTTTGAAAGAAATTTTCCCTGCCTGTATACCGGGAAATCCGTGAACAGGGAACCGGGTCAAGCCAGTAGAGAAGACCGGGAACTGGATAGATAGCGGTCATTATACCACTGATGATAAGGTGCAGTATCTAATTGCGATTGATAAATATGAAGAACGGATTGCTGATGGTGACAAACTAACCGGATCTGAAATGATTGCTTATTATGATGCCAAGGAAGCGGCCGGGATAGAGCTTACTATTGAGGAAAAAGGCAACAGGATGATGCTGGCCTATGTTGAAAAGATGGAAGCATTAACTGCCAATTCTACAGAATTAACTGTAAGTGTACTTGAAAAGACCGGTTGGGATGGGCTACCTTTAGAAAATAATAAGAATAGTAATGTTATTGATCAAATGAGTTCCAAAGAATTAAAAGCCGTTGGTCTGCCAGACCAATATGGAGCATGTATGTTTTTCTCAACAATATATGGTGCTGCTGATGCTTTAGGAGTTACTTTAACACCCGAAGAGGTCAAGAAAATTTATGATACAGCGAAGAAGAATGGAGCAGTATCAAACACAAATGATGAAGGGGGATATATGCCTTATTGGGTTAATGATTTTTCCGATTGTGTAATGGCAGTAGCCGAAGTTAAAAAAGTAGATGCAAGCAATATTTTAATTGCGGATAAATTAGTTAAAACAACACCATCCGCAAATAAAGAAGTGGCAAATGAGATTATAAGAGCATTGGATAGTGGTGGTTCTGCTCAAGTTCGTTATAGTGGACATTCTATGCGGGTTGATGGAGCGTTTATTGAAAATGGAGTTATAATTCTTAGTATTAAAGATACAGCTTCACCAAATAAAAAAACATATGTAGATACTAGTTCTATGATGCTTTATACTTTAAAGTATAATAAAAGTACTAAACAATATGAAAGAGTTCCAAGTCATAAAGTCATTACACATTATATACCTATAAATAAAAAAGAATAATAATGTAGCAACAAATAAACAGTAAGAGGAGAAATATAAATGAGATTTAAAGCGTTTAGAAATTTTTGTTTAATATGTATGGTTGTAATCATCAATTGTAATGATAAAACAGCTGGCAGTGAAACAAAAAAGATACAAAGCAATATACAAGAGGTTGCTATTCTTCAATATAAAAATACGCCTTCTTTTATTATGAAAATGAAAAACCTTATTTACGAGCATGAGGGTAGAAGGCTAAAAATTCCAATTTTTCAAGGCAACATGGGAGATGTGTCATATGATGAATTTCGTCAATATAGTTTAAATAAAAAGTATTTAAAACCTAATGAGGCAGAAAGTTGCTTTATAATTAAAACAGATAAGGGAAAACTTACAAAGACATTCCGTGAATTTCTTGTTTTTTATAAGGGGAATATTCTTAAAAATATTGATATTAATAAACCATCTAAAATTCATATATTTGATGAAGGGAATATTACTATATATTATGATTTCGAAGTTAGCGGAGTGTCGTTTGTTCTCCAGTTAGATATTGTTACAAATGACAAAATAAAAAACCTTGATTCAATTAAATCAGTTTTTGATATTAATCTTGATGAAACCCTTGAAGACCCGATATTTAGATATAGATTTTGGGATGATTATAAAAGTGATGAATTATAACATATACAGCGATACTATTCACCAACAGTCGCTGTACACAAACCAGTCCATTCTGGGCAGTTCCTTGAATGGAACTTCAAATCACAGAGAGCAGAGAAAATTATTAAAACTGATCATCCGGCATTGTATGATGCTATAATAAAATATGGTACGGGAGAGAAAGGCTTATGAAACTTAAGGTGGGAGTAATTTTTTCGATAATGATTGGTAGTGTAATAATCGCAAATGGTGAACAAAATAATTATATAATAAAATATGAAAATCCATCACTCAAGGGAACTATACCTCAAGAAACTTTTGATGAGCTTGCAAAGATGACTTATAACATAATAGGTTATATTGAAGAAGTTAATACTGAAGCAATAATAAATTTATGGCCTGAACCAAAAGTATTAAATGAGATTTTGATTGATCTGAATAACGACCGCTATATAACCAGGCGAAATCTAATTAAGGATTTTAAAAAAAAAGGTGAAATTTACAGTATGTATTTCGACAGCGAAAAATATTATAAATCAAATAAAAAGGCATTTGATTTAATGTATAATCGAAAACCAGTTATGGATATGAAACTCTGTTTACGGGATATACTAATTAAATACAAAAATAATAATATTAGAATTAAAAATATAATGGTAATATATGCTGATTGTATAGATATTTATTTGACATGGGATGATAAAGATAAATCAGAATCTTCAAGAATTTCATATATAATTAGTTTTTCCAAAAAAAATAATAAATGGGTGCTATCATCATTTCTGGGCCGTATGGCATACTAACAAAACGTTAGCATCTGTGTCATCTGTTCTGCTTCGCTGTACACAAACAAGTCCGTTCTGAACAGAGCGGTTCAATGGAAAAATTATTCTTTACAGTGCGTGTAAGGCATACGGAAAGAAAATATAATCAGTACAACTATCCTATTCGTTTCACTCTCCGTGCTCTCCGCGGCTCTGTGTGAGATCTGTTAAGTTTTTAAGCCCCTTTTGGGGGCGGCAGCTGCATGTACAATGAATCAGTAATTATATTTCTGCCGGGGGCGTTAAGTTCGGGCGTTCAGCCCGTATTCTGTGTAACATATAGATACCCGCCTTCGCGGGTATGACCGGCAGTACGGGCCTCTTTTAGTACATTTTTTTACTTGTATTTATTAAAATACGATATTTATTCAAATTATGAAAAAGGATAAACATCGAAAAATAATAAGTTGTTATCTTGATGTCTGTTGCCTGAACCGGCCTTTTGATGACCAGACGCAGAATAGAATCCGTATTGAAGCTGAATCAATAATAATTCTTCTTAAGATGTCATTGGCTGGAAAAATAAAGATTATAGGCAGTGACATAGTAAAGCATGAGATAAGTAAAACACCAGATCCTGTACGGAAATCTCAATTATTATCGCTTTCCAATTATATTTCAAAAAACTATTCTTTAAGTGATGGAATGATTGAACTGGCACATGAATTACAGAAAAACGGTTTTGGCGCTTTTGACGCTCTGCATATTGCGGTTTCTGAAAAATGCGGTGTTGATGTTTTTATAACAACGGATGATAAGATTTTGAAATTGTATCAAAGAAAATCGGATTTGATAAATATCAGGATTGATAATCCTGTTAATATTCTGAGGGAGCTTTTATTATGAAAAACAGAAGAGGAATTGAACAAATAAGAAAAGATGGTATAGATGTACTGATCAAAAAGCTTGGGCCTGATGGCATGATTCGTTTTATACAGCAATTTGATTCCGGAAGAGGCGATTATACCAGAGATAGGCATGTTATTCTTGATAGTTATACGATTGAAGATATTATAAACGAGATTAAGAAAAAATAACAATAAGAAGGTTTTTTAACCACACCCGGCCGGTGCGGGTAAGGTGCGTGTTTATCAAAACATTAATGGATAGCTCGTATGAAAAAAATACTTTTAGTGACGGCCCTTCTGCTTTTTGCGGGCGCTTCGTACGCAAAAGTCGATTCAGCAGGGAAAATAATGCTGAGCATAAATGGTGACCTTGGTTATACCTCAACCGAGCTGGGGAGCTCAGACAAATTGTCCTATTTTGGTATAGCTGGTGGAATAGGCCTTAAAGCTGGATATGGCATATTTGAAAGTGGAATTATATATACTGGTCTTGAATTACAGGAAAGAGAACTTGTTGTCTTGGATGCAGGCTATGATGAAGTTAAATTTAAATGGCAGGAGCATTTTACACAAAAATACCTGGAAATTCCCCTTGCCTATCGGTTTCTGTTCTGGTCAATGTACGCTGATTTAGGCGGTTTTTATAGCTTGAGAGTTGGAGATATGAAATATAAAGAGACCGGTCATTATACTGGCAGTGGTACTATTTCTGAACAATACACTAATGATGACTATGGTTATTTTTTAGGGATAGGCACCCTCATACCTGTTGGTGAAAACTGGATAGATATTGGCTTAAAAATGAAAGCTGGTTATCCATGGGTAGTAGATGATGGAAGTACATATCAATTACGATGTACATCTCTGGGGCTTACTGTAGGATACACCGCTTTTTTTTAATCTGACGCCGGTATAAAAATTTTTCGGCCTGTCCCCTCTGCCACAGGTGATGCCTTAGAAGAAGCGAATGCCGTGATGCAGGGGCAAGCCATGGCTTGCCCGGGCCAGGCCAGGACAGAAAACTGTCATCGGCTGTAACAGCACTCAATGCCCCCGGCGAGTGAACATAGATTTTTTTCCTGTTTTTTATGAGCCACATTCAAACGCCTATCCGGCCTCCTGCCTGCGTTTGAAACTAAAACATCCTGTTTGTCGCCTGGAAGGGGTTAAAACACTTGGCTCATTCCGGAAAGTTGGGAAAGGGGTCAGAGCGTGTTCCTTGGGGTCAGAGCCTCTCCGCGGCTCTGCGTGAGAACTGTTAAGTTTTTGAGCCCCTTTTGGGGGCGGCAGCTGCATGTACAATGAATCAGTAATTATATTTCTGCCGGGGGCGTTAAGTTCAGGCTGGGGGCCGAAAAAGCAGGTTTATACCGCCGGGGGCCGGGGGCGAAGACTCAAGGCTACAGCCCTGCGGTATGCGCCCAATACCGAAGCGCTATATACGCGCCATCACCCTATCACAAAAATATTCCTGAATGCTTAAACAATTATGAGTTGACATTTTATAAGCCATATCGTAAGTAAACATAAACATATACATTGATCATAAAAAGCAGGCTGCGCCGGAACGGGCCTGCCGGGATTTAGCAACCAACTATAAATAACTTTATAGTAGTGATATTTTTTAGGAGGATACCCAAATGAGTATTGCCAGTTCTTTTGGCTTGCCGGCTTCAGAGGTTACCCGCGAATTTTATTTTAATGTGGGCGGCCCTCATGGTTTTATGCGATGGGGAATCTACATTTTCATGTTTGCTGCTGTTTTTTATCTTCTTTATACCGTTATTAAAAAAGTCAGGGTATGGAGACAGGGACAACCGCAGTTAAGGACGGATTTCCCGGAAAAAAGGATTATAGCTGTTATCAAGTATGCGTTTCTCCAGATGAAGGTTCTCAGGGAGAAGTACGCAGGTTTATTCCACGGCGCGATTTTCTTTGGATTTGTCGGGCTCTTTATAGTTACTTTGATAATAGTTGTTCAGGAGGATTTTACAGGCCTGTTCTTCAATTATCACTTTATAGATGGTGATTTTTACATCATCTGGTCGCTTTTCGCCGATATTTTCGGACTGGTGGTTCTTATAGGACTCGGAATGGCCATCTATAGAAGGTATATACTGAAGCCTTCAAGGCTTGACACAAGACCCACAGATACATTCGCCCTTATTCTGATCACTCTGATCATTATAACAGGTTTTTTTAACGAATCAATGAGGATCGCATACACTGCGTTCCCCGAGTTTGAAAAGCTTGCTTCACCCGTAGGTTATGTGCTCGCACTGCCCTTCGGCCTTATGAGCGACTGCGCGCTCGAAGTTGGACACAAGATAAACTGGTGGGTGCACATGCTTGCCGCGTTCATCTTTATAGGACTTGTCGCTTCTGACAAGATCGGCCACATTCTTATCTCTTTTCTCAACATTTATTACATGAACCTTGACAATGAATCGGCTGATACAAAGTTCGCGGTTCCTGTAATCGACCCTAAGGCATTTGAATCAGCAGAAAGTTTCGGCGTAAGCAAGGTTGAAGAGTTCACATGGAAACAGCTCATGGACGGCGACGCGTGTACACGCTGCGGGCGCTGCCAGGATAACTGCCCCGCTCATCTTACAGAGAAACCTCTTTCACCCAAGAAGATGATAAATGACGTTAAGGATGCCATGGATGACCGTATCCCGCAGCTTATGCTTGCTGAAGACAAGGCATCCCTTGAAACTAAAGCCCTTATCGGTGATGATACCGAAGGTTCAGGATTTGTTCAGCCTGAGGAATTCTGGTCATGCACAAACTGTGCCGCCTGTATGGAAGCCTGTCCGGTTAACATTGAGCATATTCCCAAGATGATCGACATGAGAAGATATAAAGTTCTCATGGAAGGCGACATGGCTCCGGAACTCCAGACTACATTCATGAACATGGAGACCAACTTTAACCCTTACGGTTTTGCTTTTGCTGAAAGGGCCGCGTGGCTCCCTGCTGACTTAGGTGTTAAGACTATTGCCGAAGACGCGGAAGTTGATTATGTATATTATGTAGGCTGCGCTGCGTCTTATGACAAGAGAAGCCAGAAGGTAGCAATCGCCTTCCTTCAGATAATGAAGAAAGCGGGCCTTAAAGTGGGCATCCTCGGCGCTGAAGAAGCATGCTGCGGTGACGCTGCAATGAGGGGCGGTAACGAGTATCTATTCCATTCACTTGCAACACAGAACCTTTCTACTTTTAAAGCATACAACGTGAAGAAGATAGTAACAACATGTCCTCACGGCTATAATATGCTCAAGAAAGAATATGCCAGGTTCGCGAAAGTCGGCATGGATGCAGAGGGGAACCCCCTTGAGTACAACATTGAAGTTTACCACCACACCGAGATTATTGCTGAACTCGTGAAGAGCGGCAAGATCAAGCTTAAAGAAGCCCTTGCTGAAAAGATCACATATCACGATTCATGTTTCCTTGGAAGGTACAACGAAATATATGCTCAGCCGCGCGACGTTATCAAGGCCATACCCGGTACTGAATACGTTGAAATGAGCCGCAACCACAGAACAAGCTTCTGCTGCGGCGCTGGCGGCGCGAGGATGTTTATCGAGGAGCACCTCGGAACAAGGATCAACCAGTTCAGGACTAAAGACGCTCAGGCAAGCGGTGCGACAAAGATCTGTACAGCCTGTCCGTTCTGTCTTACAATGCTTTCTGACGGTGCATCAGAACTTGATATTCAGAACCTTACAACATTTGACATTGCAGAGTATGTTTACAATTCAATGGAAAAATAGTTGATTAAGGTGACACATAGTCGGGCAAGGGGTTGCTCCCTGCTCTGTACAACAAAAAAGGCTGCCGCGAGGCAGCCTTTTTTGTTGTATGTCAGAAAACTTTATATTTTGGAATGGCGGTATTTGAATACAGGGATAAAAATAATTCATAACTTATTAAAGTGATTATGTCGATATATTAAAAAACAGCAATATACCGGTATAAATAGATATGAAGAGATTAAAAATATATTCAGCACTGATTATTACAGTGCTTTTATGGTCAATACCGGCTTTAAGCCAGGAAAAAGCTCCCGGTAAAGCAATCCGGCATAAAGGGGACATTCAATCATTTAGTGTATATCTTAAAATGGACAAACTGAAATTCTACAACAGCGAAGATATAATTCTTCATGTGGTAGTAAAAAACATAACAGATGAAGTTGCTTCTTTTTACGTGTTTGATCCCCCTATACGTGAAGATATGTTTAACAGAGAGCGCGGGGATACTGCTGATTACAATACATTCAAACCGGTAGTCTTTGACATGAACGGAAGAAATGCCGAACTGATTGTGCCCTATGTGGCATCGGGCAGTAATGCAAAGGAGACTCTTTCGTGGATGACAAGGCGCGAGATAAAACTGGGTCCCGATGAAACCTTTACCCGAACCCTGAATCTTGGAAGAATATACAGGCTGCTGCCTGATACTGATTACAGGGTAAAACTCCATTTTTTCCCATTCACAGGGGATCCCGATGAGGAGAAGATTTCTATAAGTGATAACGAACTGAAGGTCAGGATTGCGCGTGACAGGGAATATCAGCCGTACAAAGCTGCCGATGTTAAGGGTGTCAGGCTTGTGCCTTCAGAAGTTGTAATACTGCTTCTTAATGCCGAAAAGGACAGGTTCTGGGAAAGGGCGATCAAGTATATTGATGTTGAAAAATTTATTCATTCCTATCCGGATTTTTCAAGAAAGTATGACCTTGCGGATGATCGGGACAAAAAAATAATTGAAAAGGACTTTATTCGTCATTTTATTTCAAAAAGAAGCGATTACCTGATTGACTTCAGGGTTGTCGGCGAGGAGATTGAGCCTTCAGGGCGTATTTCTTATGTTTCTGTTGTGGCTTCGCGTAAGAGCTTTATTAAGCCCGACAGGTATAAATACGTTTACAGACTTGAAAAGAACAGCATTGATGACTATATATGGATGGTCTCAGGAGTTGAAGCAACCATAGAAAGGGAAGTTAAAAAATGACAGAGATATTATCGCAGGATGAAATTGATGCCCTGTTAACCGCGATCTCCACCGGCGAGGTGGACACGGCGGATTATACGGCGGTCAAGGAACAGAAAAAGGTCAAAATCTATGATTTTAGAAGACCTGACAAGTTCTCCAAGGACCATATCCGCACGCTGCAGATGATGCATGAAACATTTGCCCGTCTTACAACAACCGCTCTTTCTGCCCAGTTGCGCGCCCTTGTGGGAGTACACGTTGCATCCGTTGACCAGCTTACATACGAGGAATTTATACGCTCAATCCCAAACCCAACGACCCTTGCCGTCATAAACATGGACCCGCTCAAGGGTTCGGCCGTGCTCGAAATTGACCCTTCAATTACCTTTACTATTATTGACAAACTTTTTGGCGGTCTGGGCGAGGCCACAAAGATAAGCCGCGAACTTACAGACATTGAGCTTTCAGTAATGGAAGGCATAATAGTAAGAATACTCGGCAACCTCCGTGAGGCATGGTCAAACGTAATAGACCTCAGGCCGCGCCTTGGGAATATTGAAACGAACCCGCAGTTCGCGCAGATAGTACCGCCTAATGACATGGTGGTACTTATAACCCTTGAAACCAAAGTCGGCGAGGTCGAGGGTATGACTAACCTCTGTGTTCCCTATATTTCTATTGAGCCGATCATTACCAAACTTTCGGCTCAGTACATGTATTCGAGTATAAGAAAGGGGGTAACCGACGAGAATCTGACAATAATCCAGGGCAGGCTTGATCATGTTACTCTGCCCGTAGTGGCAGAGGTAGGGAGTGTGAATATCACCGTGCAGGAGGTTCTTGGACTTCGAAGGGGGGATGTTGTCAAACTGCCCGACACCAAGGTCGGTGATGACATGGTTCTTACGATAGGGGGCAGAAGAAAGTACAAGTGTACCCCGGGACTTGTGTCTAACAGGCTTGCAGTCAAGATTGGCGAAAAGATCGACGAGGTTCCGGACGAGCTTCTTACCTCAAGCAGAAGTGAAGATGACCTGTAATACGCGTCGGAATTATATACTACGCATATAAAAAAAACCGCGATAAGCGGTTTTTTTTATATCTATCCGGACTATCGGGATATCCTGTTCAGGTATGGCATGGGATCAACGTATTCTGTACCTATTCTTATCTGGTACAGGCATATATATTCCGTGGTCTTACCCGTGCGTCCCGCGAAGGCTATAACTTCACCTTTTGATATTTTCTGCCCGGGTTCAACGGAAACGCGCTGGCAGTGGCTGTATGATGTTACAAATCCGTATTTATGCTGCACCGAAACCGTAAGCCCAAGAACCGGGTCCCATACTATATCCCTGATGTTGCCCGGCGCTGTCGCGCGTATCTCTGCCCCGGGGAAGGTCTCAATGTCTATGCCGTAATGGAATTCTGTCTCAAAAGTATAGGGTGAATTTCTGTAGCCGAACCTTGAAACGATAAATCCGTCAACAGGCCAGATAGAGGGCGTATTTTCGATAAGCTTTTTTTTGTAGTTCAGAAAACTTTTAATCTTTCCAATAATCTGCTTAGTGGTGTCAAGTTCCTGCCGGATTTCCTGTATGCTCAGCAGTTCGTCAGAAGGAACATTCGGGTCATTTTCGACATTCACTGGATTCGGGTTGGGATTAGGTTCGCCTCCTTTAGCCCATAGCGAGTCAATATTGCTGTCCGGCGTAAGGTCGTAAAGATAGGTGATTTCAGGTTTAAATTTCTGGAATATGTCGTAGAGTTTAGCAATTTCTTCTTTGTATATTTTAATCTGTATTTCAGAATTCTCGCCCGATTTTTTAAGAATAGATACCTCTTTTACCGTGGAGGAATGGTTGATTATCAGAACTGATGTTATCGTAACTATTGTTACAACTATTCCTACAATAGTGGATATGGCAAAAACAGATATGCGGAAGTTGATTATTTTTTTCTCAGAGTGGGGTATGAACATTACAGTAATGCGTTCATTACCCTTTTTCTTGAACCTTGCCCAGAGTTCACGAAGCCTGTCGCTGGTTTTGCCGAAACGGTCAATGAAGAACTGACGCGTACTCTTTTGCAGGTCATTAAGATTGGTGTCTTTAAATGGATTTATAGCCATAACCTGGTAAGTTTTTCCAAATTGATCTCTTTATGATATAAAAAATTGAAACGCCCTGAATTCTGATCGTATTAATATATCGGTAAAAAATTGTCAAGATTATATTCAAATTTATGGAATTGTATATTCCATTAATCTGATGGTTTTCAGGGCGCTATTATCTGCTCTTTTATGCCTCTGGCAGCCTCAGGAGACTTCAGTTCCTCAATAAGCGCAAGGGCGAATTGTACAGCGCATCCTGCCCCTTTCCCGGTTATTATACAGCCGTCTTTTACTACCGGATCGCCTGTGTAAATGCCGCCCTGGCCTTTAATTTCATCTTCAAAGCCGGGATAGCATGTAAACCTGATACCCTTCATTATACCCGCAGCGGCAAGTACTGAGGGCGCTGCGCAGATTGCTGCAGTCAGCCCTTTTTCATCATGAATTAACCGTACAAGGTCTCTGATCCTGCGGTCGTTTTTAAGGTTTTCTGTGCCAAGTCCGCCCCCCGGAAGGACTATTCCGCTGAAGCTGGTGGATTGTCCAAGTTTGGTATCTGCCGTAACCGGTATTCCGTGAGATCCGGTAACGGGATTTGTTCCAAGAGCCGCGGTTATGACTTCGATACCGCCTCTCCTGAGCAGGTCAATTACCGCGACCGCTTCAATCTCTTCAAAACCTTCTGCAAGTGGAACAAGTATTGGCATGGTGGATCTCCTGATGGTGATAGTATTTCACTGTTAATTATAAATCCTGAATATGATTGCCGATGACATGACTGCTACAGTTTAAGTGAACCTTCACTTTTGACCTGTGCGAGTTTTGCCTTCAGCTCATTTTCAAGTTTGTTGATTTCAACTTCTGCCTGCGCCCTGCGGGTCCTGCCTTCTGCCTGTATCTTCAGTGTTTCATCAATGGTCGAGATAAGGCTTTCGTGGACTTTCTTCAGAGTTTCAATTTCAACAATACCCTTTTCTGACTCACGGGCTACGTCAAGGCTGCCTGTTTTAAGCAGGTCCGCGTTTTTCTGCAGAATGTCGTTTGTTGTTTCTGTGACCTCTTTCTGCAGCTCAAGCGCCTTTTTCTGGCGGAAAAGACTGATTGCTATAACAACCTGGTTTTTCCAGAGCGGGATAGTGTTAAGTATGGAACTCTGAATTTTTTCGACAAGCAACTGGTCATTGTTCTGTATAAGGCGTACCTGAGGCAGCGACTGTATAGAAACCATGCGGCTCAGTTTCAGGTCGTGGACTTTCTTTTCGAACCTGTTGATCATTTGCGAAAGGTCCTGAACCTTCTGCGCGTCAAGGGCGTCTCCCGATGCTGCTGCCGCACTCTTCAGTTCGGGAAGAGTCTTTTCGTTCAGTTCCTTTAGTTTCATTTCGCCGGCCAGGATGTAGAGTTCAAGCTCCTTCATGTAATCCTTATTCTTTTCGTAGAGCGCGTCAAGAAGGGCTATGTCCTTCAGCAACTGCATTCTCGCTTTGTTCATTTCGTCAACTATCTCTTCAATGTGGTGTTCAATGGACTGGTACTGGGCAATAAATTTTTTGGTGCTGTTCACCAGGTTGCCTACAAGAGGTATTTTTGACATAAAGCTTTCGCCTGAAAGCGAATCGACATCAAGCTTTTTTACAGTCAGCATCAGGTCGGTTAGAGTTTCGCCTACTTCACCCGCGTCCTTTGCCTTAACCTGTTCAAGTATGCTGTCAGCAAAGTTTGATATGTTACTCTGGGCGCCGACACCGTATTGAATTATTCCCTGAGAGTCATTTATGTCAATCTGTGCCGCGATCTCGTCGACCTTCTTTTTATCTTCCGGACTGAGGTCTTTTAAAGTAATTTCTTTTTTAATATCCTGCGCCTGAGCTGCTCCTTCCATTGTTGCCCCCTGTTATATTAATATTCAGTTTTCAAGTTTCATCGTTGTTTCAAGTACTTTTATCTCGGTATTAAGGTCCAGTACGTCATCTTCAAGCAGGTTGTGCAGTTGCTTTTTGTAAGTAGCATCTATTGAAGACAGAGTCTCCTCAACTTTTTTTAATGACGCGTTCACCCCGGCTGATTTTTCCTGTGCGGACGAGAGCTGCACATAACTGTTAACAATTTTTTCAGTGGTATCAAGATAATAGTCAATGAACTGCTTCGCTTTTTTCAGATCTTCGGGATTTTCCCTGATGTATTCAAATATTTCGGCGCCGGTCTTGCAGATGTCCTGAATCTGCTTTGCCACGTCATTGGATGTAATTTTCAGCGTAAGGTTGCGGATATTACGCAGTTTCTCTATCCCGCCGATAACTGCTTTTTCAGCTTCAACACTCTTGAACCTGAAGCCCGGCGCCTTTTTTGCGTTCCGGTTATAAACAGACTTGAGCATACGCCATGAAACAATATACATTATAATCCATATAAGCACGGCAAGAACGATCTTGTGATAGATATAATCGTAAAAAATATATGACGAAGCCGTGGCTATAAGAAGTGACAGGAAAAAACGAAGTATCATTGACTGTCCTCTTGCAATGGATTTAACAAAACTGATAATCCGCACGTTAAGGGGATTACGATTAGTTAACGCTCTGCCAGCAAGCCGTGCAGATGCTGCAGAAAGTCCAAAACCGGTTTTCAAATAGATTCAGTATCTTCAGGGCAATCCGGCATAAATATCTTTTTTTAAAATAATGCAATCCTGTTGCAAAGTCAAGATAATAATTACACGGGGCTGGATCAGTGTTTTGAAATGATTGAAATAATAAGTTTGCTCACTTCCGGGAGCATCAGGCCGATTTTTTCCAGTTCCTCTGCATAAAAGTCCGAAAGCACATAATCGGCCACATCCATCTGCGGATTATCGGGCCTGCCTATGCCAAAGCGTATTCTGTGGAAGTCCGGCGATCCTGTTTCAGCTATGATAGACCTGAGCCCGTTGTGCCCCTTGTGTCCGCCGCCGGTCTTGATTCTTACATCGGCAAAGGGAAGTTCTATTTCGTCATGGACTGCTATAAGCGATGAATGTTCAGTTCCGTAGTAGTTCATTGCTTTCTTTACAGCCTGTCCGCTCAGGTTCATAAATGTCTGCGGAAAAAGCAGAAGAACGTCATGGCCGCAGATAGTCCCGGTCCCGTATTCTGATGAGAAATTCTTTTTATTTATTTTTATCCCGTTTTCAGCGGAAAAAAATTCACCGGTTATGAAACCGATGTTATGCCTTGTTCGGGAATATTTTTTACCGGGATTTCCAAGGAATGCTATGATTATCATGCAGTTTGCAAAGAGTTATGCGGTACCGAATGCTGACATTGCTTCGTCAATGCTGCTGAATATTCTGATCCTTTTGTCAAGCCCGGTTATCTTGAACATCTGCATAATGTCGGGATTGATGTTCAGCAGCGCGAAATTGCGGTTGTTTTTTTCTGATTTTGTGAAGAATACAACTAATATGCCCAGCGAGGAGCTGTCAATAAAATTCAGTTCTGAAAGGTCTATGAGTATATTATCTTTTTTTTCAACGTGTTTGTTCACCAGGGTCTCAAATGGCGAAATGTTTTCTATCGAGAGAGTTCCCTTGATATTAATTACAATAAAGTTCTCTTTCTGTTCCGATGTAATTTTCATTCTCATACCATTCGGGGATGCATTTTTATTTTCATATCGGCATATTGTATACTAAAATTGAATTCTCCTCAGTACGCAAGCAAATTATTTAGAAAATAGAAAACAACCCAGCATTTAATATAATATAACATATTTATGACAAATATTGAAATATATTCAACCGGGAAGTAAAAAAAATTATTGTTACGTTTTTAAAGAGCATACGATCAGGTAATACTGTTCAAAAAAACGATATGAAATCATGGCCGCAGCAGAGCTTCTACTCTTAACAGAGACGCTCTGTATAAGTAAAAATGTGTAAAATATTAAAGTTGACATTCATATATTCAGAGCAAAACTGACTATACGGTTAACAAAAAAAATTTATGGGGCAATCATATGCCGAGAGCAAAGATTTGGGGAATTCTGGCAGTAATTGTATCGGCCGGTCTTTTTGCATTTTCAGTATATGCGGTATTTTTTATTGCGGGTAATGACGGTTTAAACACGTTGCCCGTGGATCTTGGTGAGATCAACACCCTGACCTATTTTTCTGTGGCGGTTCCGGTGACAGCAGGCGCGCTGTTCGTACTCGGTACGGGCTTCTGGATAGGCTGGGTTATTTTAAGTATAAAGGTGGTGCCTCCAATGCCCGAGATTGTTGAAAAAAAAGATAACTCAAAGATTAAGGCCTTATTGCTGTGTATCAGCACTGCTCTGCTTGCGGCAGCCCTTGTCTACGGAGTCTATGTCAGAAGTTTCTGGGCTCTTGCAATACCTGCGTTTGTAATTTCTGCAGTTGTACTTGGAGCAGTTTTCTGGGTGGGGCTGGCAATTATAACAACCAGATCCACTCTCCCGACAGACGGGAAGTAAACGCTGCCCCGGGATCATTCATGAAAGTCCTTCTTTGCGGATACAGGGGGAATCCCTATAGCGGCGGTCAGGGAATTTATATATATAATCTTTCCAGGGAACTCGCGAAATTAGGAGTCGAGGTGGACGTAATGGTCGGGCCTCCATACCCTGACCCGCTCGAAGAATGGGCCAATGTCTATAAACTCGAGAACCTGAACATCTGGGCTATTAAATCAAAAGATATTCCCGTTGAAAAGCTGAAAAGAGTTCTTGCCACGCCCTGGAACTTCGCGGACTACCTGCTTACCCGCCTGCACATATTTCCCGAGATGGAGACTTTCAGTTTCAGAGCGTTTTTCGCGCTTAAAGAAATCCTTAAAAGAAAACGCTACGATATAATCCATGACATTCAGTCTCTTGGATGGGCAACGGTTCCCATGAAGGGTTACGGCATACCCATAGTGACAACAGTTCACCACCCCCTTACAAAAGACCGCGAGGCTGATCTTGCGGGTAACCGGGGGCTGTGGGACAAGACCACGACAATTTTATTCTACCCCCTAATAATGCAGGGATTTGTTATCCGCAGGATTGACAGGGTGATCACATCTTTTACAGAGGGAGTGGATGAACTGTGGAAGGCCTTTCGTGTTAAAAAGAAGAATGTTTCGGTTGTGTTCAACGGAATGGATGTTGACATGTTCCGTAATACCGGCGAGAAGCGCGAGGAGAATGCCCTGCTCTTTGTAGGAAATACCGAGGACAGCAAAAAGGGGCTGATCTATCTTTTTGAAGCGATGAAGATGCTTCCCGACCATATAACGCTGACCATAGTGGATGACGGCCCTCCCAAAAAACTTACAGCCGCTGACATGATCAAAAAGATGGGCCTGGAGCGCCGTATAAAATTCACGGGCAAACTTACATACGAGCAGCTTGTAAGCATGTACAGCCGCAAGACCATACTAATCATGTCATCGCTTTTTGAAGGATTCGGGCTTCCCGCTGTCGAGGCGATGTCGTGTAAAACTCCGGTTGTGGTAACCACTGCCGGTTCCCTTAAAGAGGTCGTTACCCCGGACTGCGGAATTCTTGTTCCGCCCAAAGACCCGGCCGCGCTAAAGGATGCCATACTCAGGCTGCTTGCGGATAAAAAACTTCGCAAAAAGATGGGCGAGAACGGCAGAAAGCGCGCGGTGGAAAACTTTTCATGGCCTGTCGCGGCGAAGAATACGCTTGAAGTCTACAGGGACGTTATTGAAGAGTATGGGAGGGGCAGATGAAGATCTGCCTACTTACATACAGGGGTAACCCCTACTGCGGAGGGCAGGGAGTCTATACAATGTTCATTGCCCGTGAACTTGCAAATCTGGGGCACGAGGTTCATGTAATCCAGGGACCGCCCTACTTTCCCCCGATGGAGGGCGTGCATATACATTATGTCGGCAATCATAACTATTTCAACAAAAAGAAGGATTACATCAAGCCGCATAAACCCTTTGCCACATTAAGCCCGATTAATTTTTACGAGTTTGTGGCGTCAAAGTTCGGAATATTTCCCGAGATCGAGGCTTTTTCGCTCAGGGCATACCTGAAGCTGCGGCAGTTGATTAAGACTCACAGGTTCGATATAATTCACGATAACCAGAATCTTGGTTACGGTTTCCTGCTGATCAGAACACTGGGTATTCCCTTTGTCTCGACCATACATCACCCGCTCTCTATAGACCGTTCAACATGGTTTGAGTATCCGTCCGGGTTCGGCCTGAAGGTGAAACGGGTGCTGTACTATCCGCTTATAATGCAGGGGTTCGTGGCCCGCAGGCTTGACCGCATTATGACGGTTTCACATGATTCGGCTGAAGAGATCATTAAGGCATTCAGAATTAAACCTGAAAAGATAAGCGTTGTATATAACGGCATGGATACTGAATTTTTCAGGCCGCTCAGGGGGGTCAGAAAAAAGCCGGGCAGCGTTCTTTTTGTGGGGAATGTCGAGGACAGAAAAAAGGGTATTGTCTATCTGCTCAAGGCTCTGACCCTTACAAAGCATAAAGTCAATCTTACCGTTGTTGACGGCGGCGCGCCAAACAGGACTTATGTCACAAAATGGATTGATAATTTTAAATTAAACGACAGAATCCGTTTTACAGGAAAGATTCCGGGTGAAAAGCTGCTTGAGCTCTATTCACAGAGCCAGATTGCCGTATCGCCTTCGTTGTACGAGGGATTCGGTTTTCCCGCAGCCGAGGCGATGTCCTGCGAACTGCCCCTTATTTCCTCCGATGGAGGCGCTCTGCCTGAAGTGGTCGGCGAGCACATGAAGACCGGTTATGTTGTAAAGGCCAGGGACCCCTTTGGCCTTGCGGTCGCGATCGACTACCTTATGGATAATCCTGAAGTCCGGGAAAGAATGGGCAAGGCCGCGCGTAAAAGGATACAACAGATGTTCACATGGGAGAACGCGGCAAAAGAAATGGTTAAGGTTTACCGGGAGGTTATTGATGCTTACCGTTGATTTCGACAGGCTTGCGGTTAAAGAGGGGAACGTGGTACTCGACGCGGGATGCGGCTGGGGCAGGCACTCGGTTGAGTATATGAAGCGCGGCGCCAGGGTGTTCTGCCTTGACCTTGACATGGATTCACTCTTAAAGACCAGGTACATAATTGCAGGAGTGGTGAAAAAGGGGGATGCTCCCGCGGGAAGCAGCTTTCTCTGCCACATGGGCGACACGCTTAACCTTCCGTTCAAAAATGAAACTTTTGACAGGATAATATGTGCCGAGGTAATGGAACATGTGAGTGATGAGTTCCGGGCGTGCGCGGAACTTTCCAGGGTGCTTAAAAAGAACGGCCGCATCGCGATCACCGTGCCCACCTTTTTCAGCGAAATGATCTATGATGCGATTACATACGAATA
>Ga0255347_1003456_pt1 | contig 20539 bp, 18 predicted proteins | sample wastewater_treat_2_FD_192479 | JGI IMG/M metagenome (GOLD analysis project Ga0255347, IMG submission 192479) | Wastewater microbial communities from Lulu Island WWTP, Vancouver, Canada - plant24 | ecosystem: Engineered > WWTP > Wastewater > Unclassified | place: Canada: Vancouver, British...
GACCCCGAGCCCGCAGCCCCCTCACCCCTTCACCCCTTCACCCCTTCACCCCCCTCACCGCTTCACCGCTTCACCGCTTCACCCCCTTCACCGCTTCACCGCTTTTCACGTCCTCGGGCGAAGAACCGCTCTCGCAGTCGCTCGGCCTCTTCCCATCCGGGTTCTGCCAACGGATGCTGATCAAGCTGGGACGCCGGCATGATACCCATCAAGGAATTGAGCACCCAGATGGTTTCGGCCGAAACCAGATCGGCCTCACCGGCAGTTCGCCACTCGACTCCAAGCCCTTCTTCCTTCAGTAGTTTCATCATCCCGCGCAGGGTGATACCGGGAAGCTGGAACGGGCTTTCGGGCGTCCACCAGTTCCCATGAGTCTTCAGAAGGAGGGAGCCGATCGTGGTTTCGCTCACCCGGCCCTGGCAATCGAGGAGGACGGCATCATCGGCATCCTCATCCAGGGCAGCCTGCCTGGCCGCCAGGTGGTAAAGGTAATTCAACGACTTGTAACGGGAGAAGGGCGGTGCAAAACCGTCGCGGGCAATCCGCAGGCGATAGCCCTCCCGGCGACTGGCCGCGGGCGGAGGGAAATAAGCCGCCGCATAAATCACCAGCGTGCTTGCCCCGGTCCGTGGAAGGCCGGGCAAGACGGAACAGCCCCTGGTGACGATCATTTTTACGGCGGCTACCCGCTCCGCCAGGCTGTTCCTCCGCAACAGCTCCGCAAGGACCACTTCCCAGTCATCGACTACCGGGAGCCTCAGCCGCAAATCCCGGAGGGACCGGCCGAGGCGTTCCAGATGCTCGGAAAGATAGAGGACCTGTCCCCCCTCGGCGCGCATGGTCGTGAAAACCCCGTCACCATAGAGGAAACCACGATCGAGCGGCGAGATGCGAGCTTCGTCGACGGCCAGGAACTGCCCGTCGAGAAAGACCATTTGCCTCCCGTTCAGATCAGCAGCCATTATCGATTCTCTCCAGCTTCTCCATCAGATCGAGGAGGGTTCGGGCTTTGTGAAGCGTCTCCCGGTATTCCTCTTCTTCGTCGGAATCGAAGACGATCCCCCCACCCACTGAAAAATAACAGGTATTCCGGTGCACCAGCGCGGTTCGAATGGCCACATTCAAGTCCATGTTGCCATGCCCCCCCAGGTAGCCGATCGCACCGGTATAGACGTGTCGCACATGGGGTTCCAGTTCGTCAATGATTTCCATAGCCCAGATCTTCGGACAGCCGGTGATCGAGCCACCGGGAAAGGCTGCTCTGAGGATCTGTCCGTAAGTGACTCCATCCCCCACCTCTCCCGTGACCACGGAAACAAGATGATGGACGTTTTGATAGGTTTCCAGCCGCTTATGCGCGGCCACCCGGACGCTTCGCGGACAGCACACGCGACCGAGATCGTTTCGCAGCAGATCGACAATCATGGAGAGTTCGGCATCGTCTTTACTGCTCGCCGCCAACTCGTCGCGCAAGGACCGGTCTTCCTCCGGCGTTTTCCCTCGCGGCCGGGTGCCTTTGATGGGCCGGGTTTCCAGGTAAGGACCGCACCGGTATAAAAAACGTTCCATAGAAGTCGACAACACCTGGTGATCACCGGCCTGGATGAAGGCGTAAAACGGCGCCGGATTGAGAGTGAAAAGACGCCGCCAGAGCTGAAAAGGACTCCCCTCGAGGTGGAATCGGAACCGTTGGGAAAGATTCACCTGGTAGACGTCCCCATTCCGGATGTAACGGCGGACCCGCCGAACGGCTTCGAGGTACCGTTCGTGGGTGAAGTTGCTCTGCAGCGGCCCGAGACGCAAAGGGGAAGGAACGCCGACGGGTTTTCCGGAAACCCCGTCCAAGGGATCGGGGAGCCTACCGGTACTGCCCGCCTCGAACAGGGCCAGGGAATGCAGGCTACCCTGCCGGCGATCATGGATCACAAGGCGACGGGGCAGGAACAGAAAGATGTCCGGCAGCCCGAGATCATCCTCCACCGTCTGCGGCAGGCGTTCGATCTGATTCTTGAGATCGTAGGCGAAGTAACCCACGGCACCCCCGGCGAAAGGATGGGAAGCCAGGGGAAAGTTCAGGTTCAGGAGGGCAAAAATCGTGTCCAGAACCGTCAGGGGATCGGCATCCAGCGCAACCTGGCAGGAGGAAGTCTCGAGGTGCACCCGCCGCCCCTTGCTCTTGAAAACCAGGAACGGCTCCCAGGCAGCGATTGAATGACTGGAACAATCCAGATTCCCACCGCTCAGCAGAACCGCAGCGACGGGCCTCTCGGCAAGGTTTTCCACCAAGTCGAGAAAGGCGAGGTCGTCCACTCCGGTCTCAGCGAGGATTTGGGGGGCCAGCTCCATGGGGAGGCGCGGCAACAGTCCCTGCAGCTCGTTCATCGATCATCTCCCCCTGCCTATCGGTTGCTGCACCGTGGGCTCTTGCTTTTCCGGCACAGCTGAACCCAGCATGGAACGCAAGGAAATTAGCGGTCAGCGCACACCCGTATTCGCTGAGAAACGATTCGGGATGAAATTGCACGCCGCAAAGCGGCCATCGCTCGTGCTGAATGGCCATGATCACCCCATCGGCAGCCCGAGCCAGGGGAAGCAAGGCGGGTGAGCGCAGATCGATTTGCAGCGAATGATAGCGGGCCGCCCACAAGGGCGACGGGACGCCGGTGAAGACCCCGGAGCCGTTATGATCAATCCGCGATCGTTTGCCGTGAACCGGTACCGGGGCGCGAATGGTGATCCCTCCAAAGACTTCATTGATAGCCTGCATCCCCAGACAAACCCCCAGAATCGGAACGACCGGAGCAAGGTGCCGGATCACCGCCTTGCTGATACCGGCATGCGCCGGGTCTTTCGGCCCCGGAGAGATGCAGATCCAATCCGGGTGCAGCTCTTCGATGGTGACAAGGGTAAGCTGATCGTTCCGGTAGACCAGGACCTCCAGGTCAAACTCATAGAAGAGCTGCACCAGGTTGTGGGTAAACGAATCATAATTATCAATCATGATCAGCCGCATGGGCCACTCCAAAAAAAAGCCATCCCGACTCCCTGAGTCTGGATGGCTTGCGCCTGACATAACCCGTCATCTACCTTATACTGCTTTCCCCGTCAGTCAAGCTTGATGTGGCATCCTGAGATTCTCTTCGCCTCTGATCGTTACGGAAGCCGGGGCCCCGGCTCTTCCGGTTCTAGCCTCCATCTTGACCTCGAGGTCCCTCCGGCTGGGAAACCGGGATGACGAAGCAAAGGCGGGAACCCTTTCCCTGCCCTTGGCTTTCAGCCCAGATCCGGCCGCCATGCAGCTCTACGAGCCCCTTTGTCAGCGCCAGCCCCAGACCGGTTCCCTCAAACCGCCTGGTGGACGACGAATCGACTTGCTCGAAGGCGTCAAAGATACTCTCCAGATCCTTTTCGCCGATCCCTATCCCTGTATCCGCCACCGTCACCCCTATAAACCCAGCGCCCATCAGGCTCCGCTGACCAGCCGCAGGTGCCGGGTTGATGCGTTGGCCGTCGATGGTCAGCAGTTGGCCGTCGATGGTCAGCAGTTGGCCGTCAACCCAGGTGACGCTGTTTGCCCGGAGCTGAATGGCGCCGCCTTCACCGGTAAACTTGACGGCATTGCCGAGCAGGTGCAGGAGAATCTGCTTGAGGATTCTCTCATCGGCCACAATTCTGTTGGGAAGGCCTTCAGCGCTGAGGGATAGACTGAGGTTTTTTCTCGCAGCTTCGGCCTGGACCAATTGCAGAATCTTCTCGAAAAGTGGCATCAGTTCAACTTCACCCAGCTGCAGGTTGAATCTGCCTGCTTCGATCATGGTGATCTCCAGGATCTCCTCGATCATCGCGAGCAGATGTCGGCTGCTTTCGAGCGAAAGGGTGAGGTATCGTCGCTCCTCTTCGCTCAGCGAACTGTCCGGGGCAGAGAGAACCAGTTCCGTGAACCCAATCATCTGGTGCAAGGGGGTACGCAGTTCGTGGCTCATGGTTGCCAGGAACTCTGACTTTGCTCGATTGGCCGCCTCTGCCATTCTCATGGCCTGGGTGAGTCGTTCGTTCGCCCAGCTCAGTTCCAGGGTCCGCTGCCGGACGCGCTCATCGAGCTCCGCCCGCGCCTGCTCCAGTTGCTCGTTGGCCATCTCCCGACCGGCAATGTGTTCCTGCACGGCTTTTACCATCGCATCGAAGGCCTCAACCAGCGTGACCACCTCATTCCCCGGGCTTGGCACGGACACGGTCTGCGGCGAGTACTGCCGGATCAGCCCTTCGGCCCTTTGCCTGACTGCCCTCAGGGGCCGGGTAAGCCGGGCGGCCACCAGCGAGCCGACCACGGTAACCAGCAGGAGGACCACTGCGGAGGCCAAAAACATTTGCCAGCGGCTCTCCTCGAGCAGGAGAACCATCCGCGAAACATCGCTCTCCGTCACCAGACAGAACAAGTTGTCCACCACGGCGATCGGCGCATAGCGGCGGAGGTTTTTTTCCTCGCGATCGTAGGTGAAGGCCAGCTCTTTGTCCAACAGACTGTGCTTCACCAGTTCCTTGTCGAGTTGCTGGATCGTTTCGGACGGAACGGAACTGGCGATCACCGCCGTTGCCGTGGTGAACAGGATGTGACTTCCGGTCTCATCTGCCAGCTTTTCTGCAAACCGGTCGTCAATCCGGCTCCCGACAATGATCGTTCCCTTAACGGTGTTCTCCCAGTACAGAGGTGAGATCGCCCGGATGGCGAAGCCCCGCTCCTCCTGATCGGTACTCACCATCTCCTCTCCCTCGAGGGCCTCATCCATTCCCCAGAGATCGGAGAGATCGACCTTCTCCCGTCCTTTCTCCAGGGAATAGACGCTCTGTCCTCGGGCATCGGTAATCGTCAGAATATCGACGTTCAACCCGCTGTAGAGGTCGTCCAGGATCGCTTCCAGGCGGGCGGCCCCGGAACCGTCACCAGCGGCCAGGGCTTCGGCGAGGAGCGGGTTCTTTTGGATAACACCGGAGAGAGTCTTTAGCCTGGCGGCCTCCGCGTCGATCATCGCCTTAATCGAGGCGTTGATTCCCACCAACCGGTCCTCTTCTCTAGCCTCGAGAGCGTAACGCAGACCGGCCACCCCGATCCAGTGGCCGATCACAAGCATCGAGAGGGCAATGACCGCCAGCAGGATGATGATGGGAACGAGGAGGCCCTTTCTCCAGATCTTCACATCATCTCCTGTCTACAGCAATCAGCCTGTTTTCCTCAAGGATCTTTCTGCCCGCTTCGGAGAACACGAAGGCAACGAACCGGCTGGCACCGGGGCTCAGTTCTTTCTTGTAGACGAAAGCAAAATCCCCGACCAGGCGATAGCGCCCGGCCAGGACCTCCGCCCGGGTAGGAGCAATCCCATCCACACTGATGGGCTTGATGGTCCCCTTGGTCCATTTCTCAGCCGACATGGGGATGAACCCAATGGAATTCTTGTACTTGGCCAGGGTCTCCACATTGTCCCGATCGTACAGGGCGATCTTCGCCTTGGAGGTGAAGCTCAGTCCCTCGAATTCCTTGAGATGTTCCCGGATGACATTCAGGCTCGAATCGCCTGGCTCCCTGCCGACCACACGGATGATTGCCACCCTGGCACCCACCTCCTGCCAGTTTTCAATCTTCCCGGTGAAGATTGCGGCCAGTTGCCCCGCACTCAAATTCGAGACTCCGATCTCCTTCCCCACGACGAAGGCCACCACATCGCGGGCAAAATTCAGGGAGATGAGTCCCTGTTGCACCTCGTCGGTCTTGAGCCGCCGGGCAACGCGGGCGAGCTGTGCCTCGCCGGCGAGCACCGCCTTGATCCCCCCTCCCGACCCTGTGCTCGGCGGGACATGGATCGGTTCCTCCGGGTCCCCCCGGTTGTAAGCTTCGGCCAGTTCTGTCAGAATCACCTCGCAAGCCCCGGTGCCGGGAACGGCCAGCGTTGCCCCAAACCCCTCAGCCCCCGGAAACGTCCCCGCCGCGAGCAGCGCCAGAAACCAGATAATGCCCAGATGAGTGCGATATTTCCACATTTTGTCACCTCCCCCTTTTCGTAAGCCAACTCTGGGGCATTATCCCCCGGCCCCCCGGCAACGCTGTTGAGTTAGGCCGAAGAATGCGGGCGGGCATGAAGCCCGCCCCCTTTCCCAGACCCTGACTTTCAGCCCAGATCCGGCCGCCATGGAGTTCCACGAATTCTCTGATCAGCGCCAACTCCAGGCCGCTTCCCTCCGCACGGCGAACGCGAGGCAGGGCAGCCCGTTCAAGCTGCCCATAATAGGCCATGCCGACCAGGCGCAACCCCGAGAGCTTTTCGTAGCCCGCGCACAACTCCCGAAACACGAAGCTTTCACCAAACGCCCGCCAGTGCCGATAGTCTCTGAACAGATGCCCAAAACATCCATGGCTTAACAGCCATTGGCTCGCTTCTCCACCTCCGCCGCGGCCTATAAGGCTTCCTGGTGGTGAGCCGTGGATTTTTCGAAGAGGTGGGAAAAAGGATCTTTTCTGCTGACGCGAGCCAGTCGCAGGACGCCTCTGAGCAGCAACGGCACTCCAAGGCGGCGCTCACGCTCATCGCGAACCGAGGGGGTACGATGAACGCCCCTTCACGCTTCCTCCCGGTCGCCCAGGTAACCCTTGACCGCTTCCATGAACGGTTTCAGGGAGAAGGGTTTGCTGATGTAGCCGGTACACCCGGCCTGGTAGGCTTTCTCCTGGTCTTTTTTCATGGCATAGGCGGTTAGGGCCACCACCGGAATGCCCTTGATGGCTGGATCTTCTTTGATGAGGCGGGTGGCGGCATAACCGTCCATGCCCGGCAGCTGGATGTCCATCAAAATAAGATCCGGCAAGTGAGTGCGCGCCAACTCGATGCCGGTTTCCGCATTCGTTGCCTGCAACGCCTGGTAATCGCAGAGCTCGAGAGCGGCTACCACAATCTCCATATTCAAATCATTGTCTTCAATGACGAGAACGGTCTTCGTTACCATGGTTGCCCCTGACTCCCCGCGAGAACGCCCCTATACTTGTCCGTCCAGGATTTTCCTGACGCTTCTCGCCAGATCCCGCATGACGACAGACTTCATCATAACCTCCCGGATGCACAACTTCGCAGCACCGTCTTTGGTCACTTTTTCAATATATCCCATATCTAGGATGATGGGAATCCCCGGGCGGTCCTCTAGCAATCTCCGGGCTAAAACCATACTCGTCATATCCGGCGTGGTCTGATCGGTAATGACGAGGGCGAACTGACCTCCCAAAACCCATTGCCAAATCAATCGGCTTCTTTTGCACACCAGCTGAGGTCCTTTTTCTTCCGATCTTCATTCTTGAGGATTGATTTGCATCCTTTCCGAGAACCTTCTTGACTAATGAGACTATTTGGGAGCGGCTTTCCAGCCGCGACGGGAGCACCATTCTCGGCCGGAAAGCCGCTCCCACAGAAATGCAACTTTCGATCTAGCCTCTTGCAACCGTCTCAGATTCCGTCACCCCGTCGCCAGCCAGGAACCTTAAGGCCTGCATTACGGCCAAAAGCCGCCCCCGATCGGTTCGCTTGAACCCATCGGGCTTCGACGGGGAAGGATGCTCACGCCGTCAGGGTGAACTTCCAGGCACAATACCATTCTTCCGGATGGGCGTCGGGAGGGCAGCCGACACATTCGGTCTGAATGCGGGAGTCAATGGCCCAGGCAAAGCATGGGTATTCCACCATCCCGGCGGTTTTGCAGGGGTAATCGGGTAGACCACGGCGTTTGCGGGCGGATTGCACCCGGCAGTCGTCCATGCGAAAAATAAAGGAATGCTGATCGACCTCGTGAATGGACTGCCGGTTGATGCGCGCATACATGCGAAAGCCCAGAGCGCTTCTCAGGCCCTCAAGGCCCGGGGCCTGGGGCAGGCCCAGCACTTCCTTGATGCGAAACGCTTCATAGGGAGAGAAACGTGACCAGCAGGTATCGTTGCAGCGCTTGGCGGTGTCCATGCCAAAGCGGCTTTCAACGGCCTGGAACCATACTCCATCATTGGCCAGCCAGTTGACCGAAATCGCGTCGAGCAGTTTCAGCAGATCTTCCCTGGACATCTGTAGTAAGCTCCTGGGAACGCCGTCTTCCACTTCAAACCCAAAGACGCCTGCCATGCGTTTGAGAATGATCCCCCAGGCCACCTCCCCGGCTTCCGCTTCGACCGCTACCGCTCGCTTCATCCCCAGTTGGTGCTCAACCTCACGAAACCAATAGCCGTAATGCACCAGGGTGCGTCGAAAGCCTTCCATCACCCATCGCACCAACTCTCCCTGCGACAGGTCATCGAGAGATACCGGCCAGCGAGCTTCAGACATTGCTTTCCTCCTTTAAAGTCAATGGGAAACGGGCATGAAAGGAATGACAAGAACTTGCGCCGGCCGTCATGAGGCAAACCTCGATGCATGCGGAGAGCTACCGGCTTGCTTGTCTTTCAAGCTACAACAAGGCTCTCGTTTGAATCAAGCAAAATGGGAATTCTGGGGAAAAGAAGAGGGACTCTCGGGAAGGGCAGGAATTAAAACCACCGTGCAGGTGGCCAGAAAGGCCCGGACAATTGTCCAGAACCAATGAGCCTGTCTCGAAAAGTTGCGAGTTGTCCGTTAGGCTCCGTCCTTTTCATGGTTTCAGGGTGTCCCGAAGGGTCATGAATTACTCCTGCAAAAGTCCCTCGGGGCATCATTCCGGCAGGGTTTTTGGCCGGAATCCAGGCTTTAAGGTCCCTGGACCCTGGCTGGAAACATGCCGGGGTGACGGAATTTGAGATTTTTGCGGGAGGCTGCAATCATTGGTCATGCGGGTGGGGTTAAACCCCACCCATACAAACCAACCAGCCTCCGGTTCTGCTAGGGGCGGGCTTTACGCCCGCCCGGCGATTCACACCTTTCGATGATACGGGTTGTTGGACAGCCACTAAATGTCAAAGTAGAGTTTGAACTCGTGGGGATGAGGCCGCATGCGTACCGGGTCCACCTCGCTCAGCGTCTTGTAGTCGATCCAGGTCCGGATCACGTCTTCGGTAAAGACATCGCCCTTCAGCAGGAACTCATGGTCGTCTTCCAGGGCTCGCAGGGCTTCATCCAACGATCCCGGGGTGGAAGGAACCTTGGCCAACTCTTCCGGGCTCAGGGCGTAGATGTCCTTGTCGAGCGGTTCTCCTGGATGGATGCGGTTTTCAATACCGTCCAGAGCTGCCATGAGGAGGGCGCTGAACGCCATGTAGCCATTGCAGGAGGGATCCGGAAAGCGCACCTCCAGCCGTTTGAGCTTGGGTGACGGGGAATACATGGGTATACGGATGCCGGCGCTGCGGTTGCGGCTGGAATAAGCCAGGTTCACCGGCGCTTCGTAGCCGGGCACGAGCCTCTTGTAGGAATTGGTGGTCGGGTTGGTGATGGCGCAGATGGCACGGGCATGCTTGAGCACCCCGCCCGCCGCAAACAGCGCCATTTCGCTCAGCCCGGCATACTTGTCACCCGCAAACAGCGGCGTTCCCTCCTTCCAGATGCTCATGTGGATGTGCATGCCGGAGCCATTGTCACCAAACAGTGGTTTCGGCATGAAGGTGACCGCCTTGCCGTTGCGGTGCGCCACATTCTTGATGACATACTTGTACCACTGCAGGCTGTCTGCCATCTGGACCAGCGGCGCCGCCTTCATGTCGATCTCCGCCTGCCCGGCGGTGGCCACCTCATGGTGCTGACACTCGACCTTCAACCCCACCTGCTGCAGCATGAGCACCATTTCGGTGCGCAGGTCCTGCTGAGAATCCGTCGGCGGTACCGGAAAGTAACCTTCCTTGTGGCGTGGTTTATAGCCCAGATTGGGATTTTCCATGCGACCACTGTTCCAGATTCCTTCGACCGAATCGATGAAATAGTACCCAAACTGGCAGGCATCGTCGAAACGGATTTCATCAAAAATGAAGAACTCCGCTTCGGGACCAAAAAAGGCCGTGTCGCCGATCCCCGTGAACTTCAGATAGGCTTCGGCCTTCTGCGCAATGTAGCGGGGGTCTCTGGTGTAGCGTTGCTTGGTGACCGGATCGACTACATTACAGATCATGGTCAGGGTCGGGACCGCCATAAAGGGATCCATGACCGCAGTCGTTGCGTCCGGAATGATCAGCATGTCACTGGCATGAATCGGTTGCCAGCCACGGATGCTCGAACCGTCAAAGCCATACCCGTTTTCAAAGTTGGATTCGCTCAACTCTTCGATGGGATTGCTAAAATGCTGCCAGGTACCGACAAAATCCAGGAATTTGAAATCCACCATCTTGGCGCCTTGCTCTTTGGCCAACGCCATTACTTCCTTCGGGGTCATGATAGTCTCTCCTTATAGTTTAATTTTCGTTCTCAGAAGGGTTCAACAGCGTAAGGCAAGTTCCTTGCCAACCCTCTTCTGCCTTTCCGATAAATGCCGATCGGAGCCAGATTCACTGACTCAGCGCCATCCCGGCTGCTGCCGTTCGTTCAATGCGTGCCTGAGTCAGTTGGAAAAATGCTACAATATTGAACTCTCCTGCAATAACTCACCGGGCCTCCAGTTCCGGCACCAAGTCCTCCGCTCTACCGACAATCCAGAAACTACAACAGGTTATGAGAACCGAATCGGCCTAACGCAGCCGAAACAAAATTGTTTCATCGGTCTCTCTCGGCCGTTGCGACTATTTTGTCGTTGCATTGCGCAGGCCGAATTGCCTATCATTTCTCTTCGCCAACTCCGAGGATCAGCCATGCACTACCTTGCTGTCATCTACAAACACGACCGGCCCGAAGCTGCCAACCTTGCCCAGGAACTCCGGGTCTGGCTCGAGACCCAACAGATCGCAGTCTTCTGTGAAGAGAATATCAACGTCTCCGACCTTCTCTGCAGCTACCCCCGCATCGCTATTCCGGAAACGGTGGATGCCGTGGTGGTGCTCGGCGGAGACGGCACCTTCCTGAGCGTTGCCCGATTTCTCGAAAACCGCTCTACCCCGGTGGTTGGAGTCAACCTCGGGGGTCTGGGATTTCTTACTGAAATCAGCAAAGCCTCGTGCTTCCAGGAACTCAAGGAGATCCTCGACGGCCGGTTCGAAATCGAGGAACGGATGCGCCTGCAGGTTGTCATCCGGCGCGAGGGTGAGGAGATCTTCTCGCAAAGCGTCCTGAACGACGTGGTGATCAGCAAAGGAGCCCTGGCCCGCATCCTGGACCTCAAGACCGCCATCGACGGGCACTACCTCACCCACTACCGGGTGGACGGCCTCATTGTCTCCACCCCAACCGGTTCCACCGCCTACAATCTGTCCGCCGGGGGACCGATTGTCTATCCAACCACCAACGCCATCATTCTGACCCCAATCTGCCCGTTTGCCCTCACCAACCGGCCCCTCATCCTGCCGCCCGAGGCCACCATCCAGGTGGAACTGAGCGAGATGGTCGAGCATGTGACCCTCACCTGTGACGGCCAGGTCGGCTGTGCGCTCGATCCTGACGATATCATCCTCATTTCCGTGGCACCCACCCCCTTGAGGTTGATCAAATCCCCATCCATCCACTACTTCACGATTTTGCGGACAAAGCTGAAGTGGGGACAGTTTTAGAAGAGCGAACCGTAGAACCGGGAGAGAGCGAACTGCGGAACCGGGAAAGGTTGACTTGCAGATTGAGGAATGCTCTAGGAGTCCACTGAGGTGAGATGAAAAAAGCATTCCGTGGCGAGTTCGGAGGAGAGCGATGGCATCGTCCAGGACCGCCTTGTGGGCTCTTAATGGTGGGACATTCGTTGTTCGCTCTCTTCCAGGGGCTCCTTCTTATAGCGCCCGCATCCATTCGGGCTTCAAGGGCACCACTCCCCTGATGGCAGCATCAATGGCCTGCAACGCTCGAGCCTTGCCGGATGGCATCTTCACCTTGAGCGGCAGATAATTGGAGGCATGATTGGCGAGAAAAAGGCCCCGCGTCATGTGAGTATGACTCAGCAGTTCGTGCAATTCCTGCATCAGCTCCATTTGCGTCAAGAGCTCAAACTGCCCTTCCTCCACCTTTCGACCCAGCTCGGTATTGGGAAGAATCATCAAGGTGAGAACGCCAACGTAGGTTGGGTCCATCGCCGAAAGCACCGCCCCGGTCGCTCGCGCGTGAACCAGTGAGCGCTCACGGCCGGCAAGTCCCAAGAGCACGGTGACAGAGAGCTTGAGGCTGGCTTCCCGGATTCGCCGCCCAGCTTCGATCATGCGCTCCGCAGTGACCCCTTTCCTGACCTCGCGCAAGACCTCTTCAGCGCCGCTTTCCAAACCCAGATAAACAATACCCAACCCGAGTTCCCGCAGTTCTGCCAGATCCTCGGGGGTCTTTCGCAGAATACTCTTGGCATTCCCATACAGCCCGACTCTGGTGATCCACGGCATTTCCTCCCGGATTCTGGTCAGGAGCCGGACCAATCTGGTCTGAGGCAAGATCAGAGCATCGCCGTCGGTCAGGAACACCCGCCTCAGAAAAGAGAGATTCCTGGCGGCATAACGGATGTCCGCGTCGATGACGGCGTCATCCTTAAAGCGAAAACGCTGGCCCTTGTAGGTCCCGCAGAAAGTGCATTTGTTGTGCGAGCACCCCACCGTGACCTGGAGCAGGATGCTGTCCGCTTCACTGGGTGGGCGAATGATCACTCCCTCGTAGTGGATGCCATTCATATCGTGATCGGTCCTTTCGGTGCAGTGCATTCCAGCAGAGTTCCCCATCATCATAGCCTGAGCTGACCACTTCGAGTATAGTAGAAATTCCTCCGCCAGGAACAGCTTGAGGGAGCTAGCTGCCGGCAGCACTGCCCATGATTCCGGCTTGAATGAAAGAACCTGCGGAGGATAGAGGGAGCGGGAGACCGTGAGGTGGTTCCGCGACACCGGCTCATTCGCTTGCGGACCGCTGCTTCAGGGACATTCATTGATCAGCGTTCCAGGCAGCTGGATAGCTTTGCCTCAGGACGGATTCGCACAATGACACGAAATCTTCCCGATCTCCCCCCAAGTGCCAAGTGCACCCGCTGTCGCACCCGCGCCACCATCCGCCTGCCGCAACACCACGCCATCTTTTGCGAGGACTGTTTCCGGCACTATTTCAAGGGTGCGGTCAGGCGTGCCATGAAGCATTTTCCTGTACCTCCGGACGCCCACATCCTGGTGGCCGTCTCCGGCGGCAAAGATTCGCTGGCTCTGTGGAATGTGCTCCATGAACTTGGATACGCCACCCGTGGTCTTCACCTCAGCCTTGGAATTGACGGGTTTTCCGACGTTTCCCTGGCTGCCGTCGAAACCTTCGCCCGAGAAAAAGGCCTCTCCTTTGCCGACTATTCCGTGGAAGACACTCTGGGACACTCTCTGCTCGAGTTCAGGAAATACGCCCGGCGCAATATGTGCTCGGTTTGCGGATCGCTCAAACGCCAGTTGCTCAACCGCCTGACGATGCGCGAAGGATCTTCTTTCCTGGCCGTGGGACACAACCTGGACGATGAAGCGGGGCGTCTTCTGGGAAATCTCGTTCGCCATCGGGATCAGTATCTGGGCAAGCAGCGCCCCTTCCTGCCCTCCGCCCACCCCGGGTTGCCCACCAGACTGAAACCTCTCTACCGCCTGGAAGCCTCTGAGATCCTCACGTATTGTGACCTGAACGGCATTAACCCGGTGGCCCTCAGGTGCCCGTTTTCCAATGGTGCCACGAGCCATTTCTTTAAAGAAGCCCTGGATTTTCTGGAAGCCAAAATGCCCGGGACCAAACGGGATTTCCTGTTCACACACCTCGCCCGCAGCAATCCTGAGCCACAGCTCGAGCCCTTTGTCTCCTGCAGACACTGCGGAGAACCCGCCCATGCTGACCTGTGCAGCATCTGCAGCCTCCTGGAGAAGGTCGAAGCCGCCGCCGAGCGCCGGACAGAAGAGTGACTATCCAACACCCGCCAAGAAATTCCGCAGATTGAACCCACCTGCAAGGCCCTCAAAAGCGCTGCCACTCACTGCACAACCCACTATGAATCAGCCATGCTCTTCCCCGCCACCCCTTTGACCTGCTGCAGTTCGACATTCTGCACTTCGACATTCTGCGGTTCTGCGGTTCGCTATTCTGCGGTTTTGCGGTTCGCTTTCCTACCCGTTGCTGAGCGGCCACTTTGGGGTGAGTTCTGCAAGGAGGGCGGGAAGGGTTTGCAGGGCTTCCCGGGCGATTTCGCTCAAGCCTTCCCCGTGGTCGAAATCCACTCCGGGGACGGTGAGCAGCCAAGCAGGGGGACATTTCTGATAGAGCAGGCTGGCATAGGCCATGATGGTGGCGGCACCAAGCTGGTGTCCCAGGCTCGAGGCGCCCTGGCCGGAGGTGAGCGGAGCCAGCTGCAACGCCGGTTGGCCTTGTTCGAGAACGGCCACCCGGGTATCGACAAAAATGACTACCGCCACTTCGTCAGCGGCCACGGTGAGCGCAACATCCGGAGTCAGCTGGTGCAGGCTATGGAGCTCGACCTCCAGGCCGCGCCCGCGCATGGCTTCTTCCAGCATCTCGCCCAAAATTAAGCCTGCGCCGTCATCACGGCGCAGGCTGTTACCATAAGCGATGATCAGAACCACGCGAGTGTTCCTCTCATCAATGAACTATCCGCTATCCTCTCAGCTTCTCTTCGACCAGGGCGCCCCTGGCGTCAAACACCTGAATTTGCATGGGCATCTGGCCTACCGCATGAGTGGAACAGCTCAGGCAGGGATCGTAAAGCCGGATTCCATGCTCGACCCGGTTGCACAACCCTTCGGTGATCTTGTTGCCGCTCATGTAGGCTTTGGCAATCTGAGTGATGGTCTTGTTCATGGCAAGGTTGTTGTTGCCCGTAGCCACAAGCAGATTGACACCGGTCAGAATGCCGGTCTCGTCGACCTGGTATTCGTGGAACAGGGTCCCGCGGGGCGCTTCCATAATGCCCACCCCATACAGTTCGTTCACCCCCCCATAGCTGCGCAGGTGAGTGTCCATGATGGTCGGATCATTGACGAGCTCTTCGATCCGCTCGAGCGAGAACAGGATCTCGATGAGCCGGGCGTAGTGATGATGAAAGCTGCTGGTCACCGGCTTGCCCTCTTTACCCAGTCTGCGGAAATTGCGCAGCTCGCGATCCGCACGCGGCGTCCCGGCAAAGTCGCAGATATTGAGCCTGGCGAGCGGTCCCACCCGGTAGAGACCCGGCACCGAACCGTTGCCATTACCGTAGCCCAGTGGCTTGTAATACGGGAACTTCAAATAACTCCAGGGCTCCACCGCCTCATCGATGATTTCCCGCCAGCGCTCATTGGCCAGCCCTTTCTCGAGAAGGCGGCCATCGGCATCCATCACCCGCAGCAGGCCGTCGTAATGCTCCAAACCACCCTCGGGAGTGACCAGGCCGATGTAAAGGCTCGGGAAATCGCCATAGGTGGCCACTTCTCGTTCAAACTTGCTGTAGTTGTCGAGCAGCCAGTTAACGGCGATTTCCACTGTTTCGAAGGCCTCGGGCAAGCGCGCCTTGATTTCATCAACCTGGGACTGCACAAGTGGTTCCCGCACCCCGCCGGGGGTTGCCCAGGCCGGATGCACACTCTTACCCGTGACCATGCGAATGATGTCCTGCCCGAACTGGCGCAGCCGGATGGCTTTGCGTCCCAGGTCAGGATTGGCCAGAATCAGGCCCACGACATTGCGGGTCGCGGGATCGCTCTCCATCCCCAGCATCAAATCGGGTGCGCTGAGGTGGAAAAAGCTCAGGGCATGGCTCTGGGTGTACTGCGCATGATTGATCAGTCGCCGCAGTTTCTGGGCGGTGGCAGGAACCTTGGTTCCCTGGATAACATCACACGCCTTGGCCGATGCCAGCATGTGGCTGACCGGGCAGATGCCGCAGATGCGCATGGTAATGCCCGGCATTTCAGGAAAAGTACGCCCCACACAGAATTTCTCGAAACCGCGAAATTCCACCACATGGAACTTGACGTCGTCGACTTGGCCGGCATCGTCCAGGTGGACTGTGATCTTGGCGTGTCCCTCGATCCGAGTTACTGGTTCTATATGAATGGTCTGTGCCATACTTGTCCTTCTTTACATACAGATTACAGGTTGGTATCCGATTGGATGGGGCATCCATCCGATCAACGAATCCCATACTCGGCCAACTAGCCGAAGCTGCGCATCTCAGGGGGTAAATCCAGCGGTTCACCCTTGAGCAGCGTTGTGAGTGCCGTCCAGATCCTTTCCGGGTCCGGGGGACATCCCGGCAGATAGAGATCAACCGGGATAACCTGATGCAGCGGCAGCACTTTGTCCAACAGCACCGGCATGACGTCCACATCACCCGGAGGCGCCGCCCCGGGGCCCGCCGCATAGAGTTCTGAAATCATATTCTTCACATCCAGCCGGTTGCGCATGCTCGGAACATTGCCGGTAACCGCACAATCACCAAAACTGATAACCAACTTGCTTTTCTCTCGAAGTTCCCTGGCTTCCCGAAGGTTGTCGCTGTTGCAGACCGCGCCTTCGACCAGCGTAACGTCAACATTGTCCGGGAATTTCTTGATGTCGGCTACCGGGCTGTACACGATATCCACCAGACCCACTGCGTCAATCAATCGTTCATCGATGTCGAGAAAGCTCATATGGCAGCCGGCACATCCGCCGAACCAGACAGTGGCCAACCGAACTTTGCTGTTTTGTGTGGTCATGTCGTGACTCTCCTCTTATCTGGCCCAGTGCCAAACTTTTTTATCTCGACCGTCCAGAATCCAGATCAGGAACCCCTGCTCCTTCTTCATTTCCGAGACGGTAGCACCCTTCTTGAAGATGGCACCCGTGGGACAGACCTGGACACACTTGCCGCAGGTGGTACAGCTTCGGGCCTGGCCCCAGGGCTGATTCATACCGGTGATCACGTTACAGTGAATGCCCCGGCCCATCATATCCAGGCAGTGCGCCCCTTCCACTTCATCGCAGACCCGCACACAGCGCGCGCACAGGATGCAGCGATTGGGATCCCGCACATTCCGTTCATGGCTGGCATCCATGGGGAGGTCCGGGCACAGATAGTCGTAGCGCACATGATCCACCCCGAGCTTGGCCGCCAGGGCCTGCAACTCGCAATTGCCGTTCATCACACAGGCGGCACAGATGTGGTTGCGCTCGGCCAGAAGCAATTCAATTATCATCTTCCGGTACTTCTGCAATCGTTCCGTTTGGGTCTTGACCACCATCCCTTCGGCAACCTGGGTGACGCAGGACGCCATCAGCCTGGGATTACCCTCCACCTCAACCAGGCACAGGCGGCAACCTCCCCGATCTCTCAAGCCCTCCAGGTGACAAAGGGTAGGGATATCGATCGCTGCATCCTTGGCGGCGGCCAGCACACTCTTCGTCGGTAGAGCGCTGACCAGTTTATCGTCAATGGTAAGGGTGACAACCTCTGACATTGTGATCCCTCCGTTGGAGACATATACCCTGTATTTGGACGAGACATAATCTCATCCAGCCCTAGCGGGACGCCTTCGAGAAGGTGCAAACCCCGGCCGGACACTCATGATCCCTGATGTGCGCCTCATACTCATCACGAAAGTAGCGAAGCGTACTGTAGATGGGGTTCGGTGAGGTCTGCCCGAGACCGCACAGGCTGGTTTCTTTCACCATGAGACAGAGTTCCTCGAGCTTCGGGATGGTGTCCATATCGGCCGTCCCGTCGGTGATCTTCTCCAGCATGCGATACATCTGGATGGTGCCGCCGCGGCAGGGACCACACTTGCCACAGCTTTCATCCATGCAGAACTCCATGAAAAATTTGGCCACATCGGGGATACAGCTGGTCTCATCCATGACAATCAGGCCACCGGAGCCCATGATCGAACCGAGTCTGGCCAGACTTTCATAGTCAATGGGAACATCCAGGAACTCCGCCGGGATACAGCCACCACTCGGACCGCCGGTCTGCGCGGCCTTGAAGGCTTTGCCCCCGGGAATGCCGCCGCCAATGTCGTAGACGATTTCGCGGAGAGTAATACCGATGGGTACTTCGATCAGGCCGGTGTTGTTGACCTTGCCGGCCAGGGCAAAGATCTTGGAGCCCTTGGTCTTCTCGGTACCAAAGCTGGCATACCATTCCGCCCCCTTGGTGATGATCGCCGCGATGTTGCCGAAGGTTTCAACATTGTTGAGCAGGGTCGGGCTCTGCCACAACCCTTTGTGCGCGGGGTAAGGCGGCCGCGGCATGGGTTGCCCGCGCCGGCCCATGACAGACTGCATCAGCGCCGTTTCCTCACCGCAAACAAAGGCGCCGGCACCCATCCGAATATCGATGCGGAAATTGAAAGGACTATCGAGGATGCGATGGCCCAGCAACCCTCTTCGCTCGGCCTGCCGGATGGCTTTTTCAAGACGCTTTCCAGCAAGGGGATATTCTCCACGGACATAGATATAGCCTTGCTCGGCCCCAACCGCGTAGCCGGCGATGGCCATTCCCTCGAGGACCCGATGCGGATCGGATTCCATCAAGGTGCGATCCATATAGGCGCCCGGATCACCCTCATCCCCGTTGGCTACCACATATTTTCGTTCACCCACCGCCTTGCGCACCATGTCCCACTTGAGACCGGTCGGGAAGCCGGCACCGCCACGTCCCCGGAGACCGCTCCTGGTGATTTCCTGACACACCTCTTCCGGACTCATCTCACGCAGTGCATGGGCTAGCGCCGTGTAGCCCCCGCGCGCCACGTAAGGCTCGAGCCGCTCGGGATCAATCACGCCGCTTTCAGCGAGCACAATTTGCATCTGTTTGGTGAAGAAGGGAAGATCGTTGGGCAGGACCTTCCCGGTCAAGGCAGGGGCCTCAGCGGCCTTGAAGTGCCTGGCAACGATGTCGGGGGCATCCTCAGGAGAAACCCTCTCATAAATCACGTCTTCCTGCCCTTCCGCCTTGATGGTCACCAAAGGGCCACGACTGCAGGGACCGAGGCATCCTGTAGCGACCGCCTCCACCTCGGTATCCAACTGGGCCGCTTTGAGTGCCTCGACCAGAGCTTGCTGCACCGCGGTCGCACCGGAAGAGATACAGGGGGTACTCATGCAGACGAGAATTCGGCAGCGGAATCTTCGCTGCTGGTCCAGTTCAGCCTGGGCCATAGCTTGAAGTTCTTCTACGTTCATAACGCTGTTTTCTCCTCAAATTCTATGTTTCCAGCGGATTATGGCTGTTACCACAGCGCTTGCGGCCATTCTGCTCATCCACCAGGGGGCACTCACCGACTTTCCAGGTCCTTTGACCGCAAACCTCTCCTGGGAAGAGCCCATGAACGGCCCGCCCCAGCTAGCCACCATTGCCACCAGCAATCACCTCACGCACTTTGGCCAGAGTCCCCTCCGGCGTCTCCTTGCCGTGGACCACCTGATCCAGCACCACTACCGGCGCCAGGCCGCAACAACCCAGACAACGCGTGGCAATCAGGGTCAGCTTTCCGTCCGCGGTAGTCTGCCCAGCCTTGATGCGGTATGCTTCCTCGACCCCTGCGACGATGTCGTTCGCCTTCCCGACATAACAGGCGGTCCCCATACAGACGATGCAATTGTGCTCGCCCTGAGACTTCAGCGAGAAGAAATGGTAAAAGGTTGCTACCCCATAGACCCAGCTGAAAGGCAGCTTGAGCTGACGCGCGATATAGATCATGCTCTCTTCGGTCAGATAGCCAAAGGCCTCCTGCGCTGCAGTAAGCACTTCGATCAGCGCATCCTGTTGATATTGCTGTCGCTTTAAAACACGATCGATTCCCTTATAACGAGGATCTCCCATGGGATGCGGTTTTTCGGCATCCTTCTTTTTCGGAGTAGTCTCAGCCATGCCTGTTTCCTCCATCATGCCGCCACCGCGGTTTTCCATCAGAACCGCAGTGCCGAAAGGAAGCTTTTAGATATCCTCCTAAAATCACGGCCAATTTTGTGTCACCATGCCAACAGGTCACTCTCACAATCGTTACACCTCTGGGCTATTTGGTATTTTGTCGGGCACACCTCCTGGAGCTTGAAAGGGTCACTGCATGTCGCCACCGTGAGCCATTCACGGGGGCAACCCGGCACACCTGATCTTCAAATCTACAGTTGTCCCTTCATGCTGGTGCTCGAAAGGGACGAAGGGGCATCGCCGCCGTATGCCATTCACGAAGGCGATCCGGCACGTCATTTGTCAACGCTTGAATTGGTTACACCATGCGCTTTTAAAGCGTTGGACGGAGCATAACTGGACTCATTGAGGGGTGTCAAGAGAATTTTTGCACAAGGTATGTCGGTGCTCGTTCAGGGCCGTTCCCTGGTTCCCGTACGAGCTCTCAGGGGCAGTTCGAAAGGACTGTGCTTGTGGGGGGAGGAGAGCGGAAGGCCCCGCCTGCACCATGGCGGATGCAGTCGAAGCCTTCTCGCTGCCCATGAGCCCCTCGCTTCCTGCCCCCCTGGTGCTCCAGGAAACCACGGAGAACAGTTGGCGAGGGGCT
>Ga0255347_1003457_pt1 | contig 20532 bp, 14 predicted proteins | sample wastewater_treat_2_FD_192479 | JGI IMG/M metagenome (GOLD analysis project Ga0255347, IMG submission 192479) | Wastewater microbial communities from Lulu Island WWTP, Vancouver, Canada - plant24 | ecosystem: Engineered > WWTP > Wastewater > Unclassified | place: Canada: Vancouver, British...
TCTTCTGGTATATATGGTCCTGGCTTCTCAATTTGAATCCCTGACGCAACCGTTCATAATAATGAGCGCTATCCCCTTTGCGGTATCCGGAACCTTCCTTGCCCTTTTCCTTACCGGGAAGACTCTGTCAATAACATCATTTCTGGGGCTAATAATGCTTGTAGGAATAGTGGTCAACAACTCCATCCTGCTCATTGAGTTTATCAAACTGTGCAAGGACGACATGGCGCTTGACGAAGCTTTGGTGCAAGCCGGCATATACAGATTGCGTCCGATATTGATGACGACGGTAACGACTGTGGTAGGTATGATCCCATTGTCTCTCGGTCTCGGCGACGGCGGAGAGATCCTTTCGCCTTTGGGTGTGTCCATAATCGGCGGATTATTGGGTTCAACAGTAGTTACTCTTATTTTAGTGCCGGTGCTCTATGCCATCATGGATGATGCAAAGAAGCGCAGGCTAATGAAGAAAGCGTCCAGGACAAAAAAAATACAACTTCTTGAGGAAAAATGGAAAGAGGAAAATGCTCTCCGCGAAAACCACTGAAGGATAAAAAATTGAACTAGTTACAGTGTGTCGGCTCATTTCGGGAATTGAACCGGTTACATTATGCAATTATCCTTCTGCGCTTTTGTATACAATCTTCGCAATGCCTTGAATTAACTGGCTTTCAGCCTTCATTACCAAATATTCGAAAAATTTAAATAAAGCTATCTTTTTTCTTCTTTGTATTATATAATGGCAGTGTAATGTTCCCTACTTTTTTATATGGAGGTGCAAAATGTCACAGTACACTCAAAAAGAGACAGGCGGCTTGTACGAATTGACTGATGCGGCCCGTGCCGAATTAGCCGATTCCAAGTATTACAACGTTGACCTGGCTCCAACATCCGTGTCTCAGAGAACCTGGACTACATATCACATCGCATCCCTTTGGGTCGGTCTTTCGATTTGTATTCCTTCGTTCACTATGGCGTCCTCTTTGGTTGCTCTGGGCTTGTCTCCCTGGCTGGCGGTATTCAATGTTGCTCTGGGCAACCTCATCATCCTGATCCCGATCCAGCTCAACTCCCATGCCGGAACCAAGTACGGCATACCCTTCCCTGTGTTCGCCAGGATGACCTTCGGCAGCATAGGAGCCCACATTCCTTCTTTATCCAGGGCCCTTACTGCTTGCGGCTGGTGTGCGATCCAATCCTGGATCGGCGGAGCTGCCATCGTCACCATGATCGCAGTGTTTGCTCCCAGCTTCCAGACCATGCCGGCAGCACATTTTATCGGCTTTGGACTTTTCCTCATCTTAGTTTATTGGATCACCATCCACGGCTCTGAAGCAATCAAGTTCCTGGAATCTATCGGTGCCCCCATCCTGGTCGCCCTGACCTTGGGCTTGCTGGTTTGGGCTTACCTGCTGCACACCGGCGCAGGCTTTAGTGTTTCCGATACGATCCAGGCGAAGACGGATCTCGATGCCGTAGCCGCAAGCGGCGGCTTTTGGTACGTATTCATGGGCGGTCTTACTGCCAACATCGCTTTCTGGGCTACCATGGCTCTCAATATCCCCGACTTTTCCAGGTATGCCAAATCACAGAAAGCCCAATTCAGAGGCCAGCTTTATGGTATGCCTCTTATGATGGCTATCTGCGCATTCATCGGTGCATATTTTGCTCAGTCCACCAAGCTGGTCTTCGGCGCCGCTATGTTTGATCCCACCGAGGTGCTGGCGTTGCTTGACAGCAAGGTCTTAGCCTTCGTCGTAGCTATTTTCGTAGTTTTGGCTACTATGACCACAAACATCGCAGCTAACGTGGTAGCTCCTGCTAATGGATTCTCCAACATCTCCCCGAAGAGGATATCTTACAAGACCGGCGTGTTGCTGACCTGCATTCTATCGATCCTGTATCGGCCCTGGTGGATCTTCGGCGGTGCCGGTGCTTACATCTTCGGCTGGCTTAATACTTACGGAGGCATCCTGGCTCCTGTAGCAGCCATCTTCATTGCCGACTACTATCTCGTTAAAAAGAGGAACATCGATGTCATGGCTCTGTTCCAGGGTCAAGAAGGCAGATACTGGTATTCGAACGGCTGGAACTGGAAAGCTGTTATTGCCTGGGTCTGTGGCTTTATCCTCCCCACAATGGGAAATCTGGGCGTAGGCGCCTTGTCCTGGGTCGCTGCCAACGGCTATTTCTTCGGCTTTGGTATCGGCTTCATAGTCTATGTGTTCCTTATGAAGGGTCCCTCACCTTCATTTGTGACCGATGAGGAAGTCGCGGCGATGACCGAAAGATAAACAACGGATAATAACTGTATTAAGCGGATCAATTTTGGTCACTGATAAGTAGAAGCTTTTGGCAACCAAAAGCTTCTACTCATATCCAGACTTTTTATAAACGTACCATAAGAAAGACAGGAGGGAAGGAACAGATGGATTTAATCATTAAGAACGGTACTATCGTTACTGCAGAGACCACCTTTAAAGGTGATATTGCAGTCATGGACGGTAAAATCAAGGCTATTAGCTCTAAGCTGCCTTCAGGCCATAAGGAAGCCGCCGTAGTAGATGCCAAGGGATTACTGGTGCTGCCGGGTGCTATTGACGGGCATACCCACCTCGAAATGCCGTTTGGCGGGACGATTTCAGCCGACAGCTATGAGGCCGGAACCAGAGCCGCCGCCTGCGGCGGGACCACTACAGTATTCGACTTTGTGCTTCAGGATTTCGGAGAAAACCTGGTAGATGCGGTTAAAAGAAGAGACGCTCTGTGCGCGCCACAGGCATGCGTTGATTACGCATTCCATACAGGGGTAAAGGATCTTTCCGGGGATCTCATCGACAGCATGGAACAATCGGTAAAGTACGGCGTATCCAGTTTCAAGGTCTTTATGGTTTATGACTTCGGTGTCACGGACGGCCTCTTCTATCAAGTGCTTCGCAAAGCGAAGGAAGTAGGCGCCCTCATTGGTGTACATGCTGAAAACAAAGAGATAATCAATACACTCATCGCTGAATTCAAAGCCGAAGGAAAGACTTCCGCCTGGTATCATTATGCCAGCCGGCCAGAATTCGTCGAAGGCGAGGCTGATTTCAGAGCCATCCAGTGGGCAAAGAGTCTCAATGCCCCTTTATATATCGTCCATCTTGCAAATGCTCAGGGCATGGAAGAGGTCACTAAAGCCAGAGACGAAGGCTATCCCATCTTCGCTGAAACCTGCCCCCAATACCTCTACTTTACGAGTGATGTATACAAGAGACCCGACGGCAGGAACTTCGTATGCTCTCCTCCTATGAAAGGCAAGGCAAGCCAGGATGCCCTCTGGGAAGGGATCAAGCGAGGCGACATTTCAACCATAGCCACGGACCACTGCCCGTTCCAATCCTACGAAAAAGATTGGGGCAAGGACGACTTCACTAAAATCCCCAATGGCTGCGCCGGCATCGAAAATATGTATCCTTATATGCTCTCCGAGGCAAACAAGGGGAGGATCACATTCAATAAAGCTGTGGAACTTTGCTGCACTAACCCGGCCAGGCTTTTCGGACTTGCGCCTCAAAAAGGCGTGCTTCTCCCGGGAGCCGATGCTGATATCGTGCTCTATGATCCCAAGAAAGAATTCACTATCAGCGTAAGCAATATGCACTCCGATTACGATCACACCATTTGGGAAGGAGCCAAGCTGAAGGGTTATCCCGTAGCTACCTACAGCAGGGGCCGGCTGGTCTATAAGGATGGTGAGTTTGTCGGTGAGAAGGGCTATGGCAAGTTCGTAAAATGCAAGCCCGTACGTCATAAGACTCCGAATCTTTAATCGAACCTCATCAATAGTGTTTTAAAAAGGCGGCCTGCTTGGGCCGCCTTTTTTGGTTATTCCTATCACACTAAGCTTCCTTGCGGAACCTGTGATGGACATAATCCAGGATCATATCTATCACGAGGTTAAAATCGATCTTGCTAACATTAAACGACAGATCATAATTTCGTATATCCAGCATATCTTTGCCGGTCACCTTGCGGATATACCGCTCAGTCGCCTGATCTGTGGTGACAAGCAAACTTTCGGCATCTTCTCTGCACAGCGAATAAAAGCGTTTATAGTTTTCCAGTCTGTAATCCCAATCGGCACTGATAAAGATCCTGACCAGCTTTTGATACTCGCGAAAACGATAAAAACCTCCTCTGCCCACAACAACGGCAGTGTTTTTGCCTACCAGCTTCAAAAGAATCTCCTCTTCTTTATCGTGCACCGGAGCATCGCTGACAACACTTCTCATTTCCGGAATATAGGACTCCAGATTCGTAAGTATCGGAGTCTGGCCTAAAAGCTCCCAAAACCTGCTTTTCGATCTGGCATCGTCGCTGTTTTTAAGCACCGCATCCAATCCCTCCGACACTTTTACCACAGCCTTTTTATCGACATATACTGCAGGCATCCGCCTGGCAAGGCGCTGTCCTATCTCGGCTCCTCCGCATCCTGGCTGCGTGCCGACAGTCAATACTATCTGACCGGACATACTCCACCCTCACACCCTTCATCACCGATGTCATATTCCACTTCCTCTTTTTCATATTTTGAAATAAGGGATGGAATAAACGGTTTCATTTCACTTACCCTCTTATTATACTCCTCTTCCGTGATTTCCTCAAAGGGAAGAAGATCGTAAAAACTGTCTTCATAAGACAAGAACGACAATGCAACCGTATCTTCCCAGTTGTCGAAGACCCACTGCTCCACTTCTTCCCATTCATGGGCTCTGACATGTATCGTGATTGAACAGTTGTGATCCACATAGTTTTTCATGAACATTTTATATATTTCCAGTTGTTCGAGAGCGGTGACATCACCCTTAAGCCTTCCTTGCGGAGCCTTGACGGGAAACTCAACCACTTTGGTCACACAGCTGTCCCAATCCTGCCCCACTTCCGGGAAAACGGGATAGTTGAGTTCCTCACAGACCTTTACAAGGGGATCATCGCTGCTGATTCTTATCCGTCTTATAAAATACGGCGCATGAGAGAAATGTACTCCGCTGGATACTACGGGGAGAAGGCTTACAGTCCCCTCCGGTTTTATGGTCGTCACCAGAAGAGGCTCTCGCTGGCCTAATTCTCCGGCATATGCCGCCGCCGCTTTTTTTGCAATGCTCCTTAATTCCTGTAGCAGATCTTCCTGCTGCTCCCGGGACAAGGACAGGGCATTGACCATATCCTGCCAACCTGTCAGGGAGCATCCGAGAAGCTTATCCCTCTGCTGCACCCCGTTCCATTCCGGTATTTCAAGCTCGGTGCAGGTCATTCGGTAGCCTGCCCTGGCAGAAAGTCTTTGCGCCTCCATGAGCCCTTCTTTATCCAGTGCCCCATCCCTAACGAAAGCCATGACATTTACGCTGGTGAGATTGCACATGCCTTTTGAATCGAGCAGAACTTCGGCACAAGGGTTAACGCCATTAAAGTTGGGGCGTCGCTTTGCCCCGGCCTCCTCATTAACCCATCCCGGTTCTCCCGAGTAGCGCATTTGCTGGATATGCCAGTGCAGCTGCTCTCTTGTGGGCTTTTTCCTGTAATAGATCGAGTTGTTGCTCATCTGGCGATGGGCGATCTCAGTGTCGATGATCCATTTTTCGTCTACTTTTTTATATAGTTCGCTCTTAGCCTTTATGCAATCTTTATCGTCTTCATCGATAAGGGCAATTTCAGCCGTTCTTCTTACACCGCCTACAACTACGTTTTCTCCGATAATATTTGCTATATCCAGGCAGTCGATTGGCAAAAGCTTGACTTTGTCAGCAGTAGAACGTATCGCTGCCTTATCAATGATTTTGCTGATTTTGATGAACATATTTTTCATGCTGGAATGGCCGCTGGCCGTGCCTCCGAAGGTCCTGAGCTTTTCTCCCTTGCCTCGGACCTGATCATAGTTTAAGATTACAGTCTTTATTTTTCGGTATTCCGTGCTGTAATGCATTTTTAGAAAGTAGTCAAGAGCCTGGACCCATCCCTCCTTGCTGTCGCCGATGGTGATTTTGACCGTATCGTTGTGGGTGAATTCCAAAGCTGTGCTGTCTTGCCGGAAAGACTTTAACAGAGGTGTGTAGGATTCATGTATAATTTCGATATCCGTCCTGATCATTGGAAGCTTTTCGATATCGGATTTTAAAATGCGGATGCCTACACCTGAACCGACCATAAGCAGATAAAAAACATCTTTAAATGATGCAAAGCTGTCTATCACCTGAAATGAACAGTTATAGTTGGACATAGGATAGTATTTCGATACATCGGTGCTCCCCACCCAAAGGGTTCTTCCGGAAAGAAATTGCTTAAGCTCAAAAACGTTCTTATACAATTTTTCCGCCTCGTCTTTAGATGTAGGGACCAGGCTGCAGTTATACTCTACTGCACGCCTTACCGTCTCCCACCAGTACTCTCTTCGAAGCTCATCCGGCAGCCATCTTGAATAGGTCCGATAAAAAACAAAACTGCCAAGTTGATTCATCGGCGAAGGAGCATGTTTATAGAAGCTTACGAAATCCTCCGAGATGATACGCCCGTCCCGCCGCTTTCTTGCGTCTCTTGTTTTATCTCTTTCGTAGCGATAGATGATATACTTTTTTGCCGCATCCTTTCTCTCGCTGGCCATTAGGAAATCTTCGACAAGATCCTGTATATCCTCTACGTTTACCTTCCTTTCCGACCTTTCTGCCTGCTTTTCTATGGCTTCTGCAATATCTCCCGCCAGTTTTTCGTCAGCTCCTTTTTTTGTTTCCAGCATGGCGTTCATTATCGCATTCTTGATTTTACCGGCATTGAAGCTGACAACCGATCCATCCCGCTTGACTACTGTTTTCATAAAGAATCCCCCCGCATTGAAGTCTTTGTCAGTACTACGAAAAAACAAAGGTTGCACACCATATAGATGTTAACTTTGTGTACGCCCCATTATATAGTACTTTTCTGTGTTAATCAAGAAGAATAAATCAAATGGCCAGCCCTTATTTTTGCATTATCAAGATGTATGGCAACGGCTGATGCTCCCGCCTCCGGGTCCTCATTTTTGAAGGCATCAAATATATCCTTATGCTCCTTAAGGACTACTTCCAGATGCCCTTTAAGATAAGCGCTGTTGCTTTCCGTTTCCTTAAGATAGAGCTGATAAGTAGATAGGGTCTGCTCGAGCATTCGATTATGTGAAGCTTTATATATAAGCATATGGAACCGGCGGTTTATGTTCAACATCTTATCCGCTTCCTTCTTCATCGTATAAAATTCCATAAACTCGTAGGCTTCCTCAAGCTTCTCTCTCTCCTCTTTTGTAATGCGTGAAATCGCCCACTTTACCGCCAGTATCTCATAGGCTTTCCGCATCTCAAAGAGATCCTTGATATCCCTTTCGGTAAGTCCCACCACAAAGGCGCCCCGGTTGGGGATGGTCTCGATCAGGCCTTCCAATTCCAACTGCCGGAACGCTTCCCGGACCGGGGTACGGGAAAGGCCGTATTTATCGCAGATCTGCTGCTCCGAAAGCTTCTGCCCCTGCTTCAGTCTGCCTCTCAGGATGTCGCTTTGAAGCTCGGAAAAAAGGTTGAGCGAGAGTGGATGCCCGGTGGCACGAATACCGCTTGTCTCTCTATCCATTTTTAACTCCCTTCACTTCCCTCAGGATATAGTTGGTCAGATCAGCACCGGTAGCTCCGCCGGCCCGCCCGGTGATCGTTACTTTTCGCTCTGTTACAGTACACTTTTCGATTGCTTCGGATAGCATATCAGCATATGCTTGATAACCTATATGCGAAAGCAGCATGGATCCGGCACGTATCATGCTGCTGGGATCAGCATAGGCCGCCCTCCCTTCCTCGACCATTCTGGGTGCTGAGCCATGTATAGCCTCAAACATCGCATATTGTGTACCAAGATTGGCACTGCCTGCCGTGCCCACTCCTCCTTGCAGCTCTGCCGCTTCGTCAGTGAGAATATCGCCGTAGAGGTTAGGCAGGATGAAGACCTCAAATTGATTTCTTCTCTTCTCATCAAGGAGCTTTGCCGTCATGATATCAATGTACCAGTCATCGGTCTCTATTTCAGGATATTCTTCCGCAACTCTTTTGCATACGTCAAGAAATTTCCCGTCTGTTGTCTTAATAACATTAGCCTTGGTTACTATTGTAATTTTTTTCTTCCCGTTTTTTCTCGCATAATCAAAAGCAAGGCGAGCGATACGTTCGGTCCCCGGCGTGGTAATTACCCTAAAATCAATGGCAAGATCATCAGTAATATTGATTCCCTGACTGCCCATCGCATAAAGACACTCTGTGTTTTCTCGGAAGAAAACCCAGTCTATCCCAAGTTCCGGTACCTTGACGGGGCGCACATTCGCGAAAAGATCCAACTCTTTTCGCATAGCAACATTTGCGCTCTCAACATTGGCCCATTTATCTCCCTTCCTTGGCGTAGTGGTTGGCCCTTTCAGCAGTACATGACATTGCTTTATTTTCTCCAGCACATCATCGGGGATCGCTTTTCCGGCTGCTGCACGCTTTTCTATGGTACAGCCGTCGATGGATCGAAATTCAACTTTGCCTGAATCGATTTCTTTTGACAGGATTTGTTCGAGCACATTTCTTGCCTGCTCCGTAATAAAAGGGCCTATTCCGTCCCCACCGATAACTCCGATTACAATTTTTTCCATGCCTTCGTAGTCAATAGGAGTCCGATCTTCCTTAATCTTTTCGATTCGAGCTCTTTGCTGGATTACGATTTTTTCAAACATTTCCAAATGATTCATCTTGTGTTCTCCTTCACTTCGCAGAGGCGCTTTCCTTTATCATGTTAATCTTTCCTCCCGCAATCAGCATAGCATATTCTTCGGGCGTGAAGTTGCCGACAGTTTTATACTCTTTACCTGTTTCAAGATCCTTTACTAATATCTGATGGTTGCCGGTTTCCTTCTTCGCATTCTCGATGCACAACCTTTGTCCCAGAGAGAAATCCCCATAGTCCTCCGGGTCGGCAAATACAAGCGGAAGTATCCCGCTGTTGATAAGGTTTGCCCTGTGTATCCTGGCATAGGATTTTGCGATGACAAAGCGTATCCCCAGGTACAGCGGAGCAAGCGCCGCATGTTCCCTGCTGCTGCCCTGGCCGTAATTTGCCCCTGCGATTATTACGCCGTTTTCTGCGATCTGGCAGCGTGATGAAAAGCCCTGATCGATAGTTGAAAAGCAGTAATTTGAAAGATGCGGGATATTTGATCTGTATGGGAGCAGTTTTGCGTCAGAAGGCATGATGTCATCTGTTGTGATATTGTCCTCTCCCACCAAAACCACGCTGCCTTCTATCCTGTCCTCCATAGGTTTGTTGAGAGGGAAAGGCTTGATATTGGGGCCCAGTGCCAAAGGAGTGTTTTTCTTGTCACAGCCGTCAGGATATACAATGAAGTTATCATTCTTATCAAAAGATGTTTCTTCGATTTTCGGCAAGCTATACCCGGCTTTTCCGCCATCGGTCAAAACGCCTTCGATAGCCGAAACCGCAGCCGTTTCAGGGCTTACCAAGTATACAAGAGCATCTGCCGTGCCACTCCTTCCCTTGAAATTGCGGTTAAATGTCCTCAGCGATATTCCTCCGGACCTTGGAGACTGCCCCATCCCAATACAGGGTCCGCATGCACATTCTATGATCCTGGCTCCAGCATCTATCATTTGCGCCAAAGCCCCGTTCTGCGCCAATTTGGACAGGATCTTGCTTGATCCCGGCGAAATAACGAGGCTGACATTCTTATGTACTTTCCTTCCTTTCAGTATCTCCGCTGCTTTCATCAGGTCGGAATATGAAGAATTTGTACAGCTCCCTATAGCTACCTGCTGTATGGGTACAGGACCTATCTCCTCCAAAGAAGCTACGTTGTCCGGGCTGTGGGGCATGGCGGCCAGTGGTACCAATCCAGAAAGGTCGATTTCTATTACCCGATCATATATTGCATCCGCATCTGCGGATAAAGGCATGTAATCGACTCCCCTCCCTTGGGATATTAGATAGGCTTTTGTGTTTTCATCGCTGGGAAAAATGGATGTTGTGGCACCCAGTTCAGCTCCCATATTCGTAATGGTAGCCCTATCCGTTACCGACAGGGTGGATGTTCCTTCGCCGAAATACTCTATGACCTTGCCCACACCGCCTTTTACCGTAAGGATTTTAAGCAGATGGAGAATAACATCTTTGGCCGACACCCAGGGATTGAGGCTTCCTGTGAGTTTGACTCCAATGACCTGTGGCACCGAAAGTGTATAGCCTCCTTGTGCCATGGCCACCGCCACATCCAGACCTCCTGCTCCTATGGCCATCATGCCGAGCCCGCCTCCGGTAGGTGTATGGCTGTCGGACCCAAGCAGAGTTTTTCCTGGAATTCCATAATTTTCGAGATGAAGCTGGTGACAGATCCCGTTGCCGGGTTTTGAGAACAGTACGCCATGACGCTTTGCCACACTTTCGATGAAAGCATGGTCGTCCGCATTTTCAAATCCTGCCTGAAGTGTATTATGGTCGATGTATGCAACGGACAGCTCCGTTTTGATCCGGTCCACATCCATGGCTTCCAGCTGGAGATAGACCATAGTCCCGGTGGAATCCTGAGTCAGTGTCTGGTCGATCCTGACGGTGATTTCGTTGCCTGATTGCAGCTCTCCGCTTATCAGGTGATCTTTTAAAATTTTATAAGTAATTGTGCCTTTCATCCTATGTCCTTCCTGTTTTCGATTTTCCCTGCGCTGGTACTTTATCTTGCGATCTGCAGGGAATTGTATTCTTGTATACAATTATAGCCCTCATCTTATCTCATGTCAATAAGTAGATAGTGTCTGTGTGAGGAATGGCCTGACATATCAACAGGCAACAGCTTCTTTTGCGGATATTTGTTTTGATGCGGATTTTGATTATTTTAACCGAATCAATAAATGCAGGTTTAGCTGGATGCTAGATTTGACTGAAAATCTAAAAAGCTTGGAAAAAGCAACGTAAATCAGATAAATTATGGATTTCCGTTGCTTTTGTGGTCAAAACAGGCCGTAAAATCAATAATAAGCAACGGAAATTAGAGAAAAGGTTGTATTCTGTTGCCTTTTCAACGAAAAAGGCAACGGAAATCGTAGAATTCTTAAAAACCCGTTGCTTTTAGGGTCAAAAAGGGCAGTAAAAGCCATAAAAAGCAACGGGAATTCGGAGGAAAGCAGTTTCCCGTTGCCTCTTGAGTTTTCTATCAGGATTTCAGCTCTGTTTTAACGCTTAAGCAAATCAATTACAAGTAAGACATTTTGATAATTAATTGACATAAGGAGATAGTGCCCGCAAATAATACAGCCAAGAGATAATTAAACCCCTTGGCTGTATTCGCAACCGTTAATGATGCCTGCATACTATCTCACAAGTACACCATAATATTAAAACTAATACAAATTTGCGAAGATCTCTCTGATTTCGTCTCTGTTTAAAAAGACATAGTTATTGGCAAGCAATCTCTGCTGATTTGCAATGGTACTGTCTGTAAACTCGTCAATTTGCGCTTCTGACATGCCATAGTCTCTTAAAGGTTTCTTCACTATGAGCTTCCCAAGGAAGGAATCCAGCTCTCCGTACACATCCCCGTCAGGATCGCATCCGAGAGCATCTGCGAATATCTTTGTAGCCTTGGTGATCTTACCCTTTGCATCCTTGCGCATGTACATTTTGAATACTTCCGTAAAGAACTGATAGTTTGCTTCTCCGTGAGGAACATGAAATGCCCCGCCGATGGAATAAGATAGTGCATGGACTGCGGCGCAGCCGGCATTTCCGAAGGCGATGCCCGCATAGTTAGATGCCAGAACAAATTCTTTCAGATACTCAAATCTGGTCTCTTCTCCATTAGCAACGATTTTCTTATAGCCGTCCATAATCATCCTTATAGCTTCCAGGGAATACATCTCGGTAAAGGGAGAAGCCTTTGGAGAAAGATAGGATTCAATAGCATGGATCAGGGCATCAACCGAACTAGTTACAAAAAACTTGTATGGAAGACCGTTTATCGTTTCCGGGACCAGAACAGCGATATCCGCATAGGTCTGATCTACGGCAATGCCCTTCTTGGTGTGGAGGGATTTTAGTTCAGCGATAGCGACATTTGTTACCTCGCTTCCTGTCCCGCAGGTGGTCGGCACGACAATGAGCTGCTTTTTCTTGACCGGAACCACTGCTCCTGTAAAAAGATCTACCGATTTTTCAGGAACATCAAGGGCCAATATTTTGCATATGTCGACAATTGTGCCTCCGCCGAAAGCAATAATTCGGTCAAAGCTGTACTTTTTCATTTCCGCTGCAATCGCATCTATCATTTCATCCGATGGTTCGCCGGCGCCGTACTTTTCCTGATAAATCACATTTGTTTCAATACCGAGTGGCTTGATATAGGGTGTGTAAAGCCACTCGTTGGTCAGGACCAGGTCATTCCTTCCTACCTTGAACTCGTCGTTGAACTCCTTAAATGTGTCGAAATAGTATACCTTTGGGACAACTCTCAATGCAAGCATCTTTCTACCTCCTTAATATTTTTCATTAAATCTGCGCTCGAACTCTTTTGCCAGTTCATCCCTTGCGCTGGGATGAGATATGTTTATCAGGCTCCTTGCGCGTTCTCTAAGCGACTTGCCTTTTAATGGGGCAATGCCGTATTCTGTCACCACATAGTCCACATCGTTTCGCGACGTGGTGGTCGGCGCCCCGTGGTCGACAAAGGCAACGATCTTGGAAATCATTGTCCCGTCTTTTTTAATTGTGACAGAAGGCATGGCGATGATGGCTTTCCCCCCGTCGCTCATTGCCGTACCGCGTACAAAGTCCACCTGACCTCCGACGCCGGAAAACTGACGGAGCCCCATAGCCTCGGATACAACCTGTCCCTGAAGGTCTACCTGGATCGCAGAGTTGATAGAGACCATTTTATGCTGCTTCATAATAACTGCCGGATGGTTGGTGTAGTCTACCGTTCTAAGCTCGACAACAGGATTGTTATTCACGAAATCATAGAGTTTTTTGCTCCCCATAAGAAAAGTAACCGTCATTTTTCCCTGGTCAAAGTTTTTATATTTCCCTGTGATAACGCCTTTTTCGTAGAGTGCAAGAGTTCCGTCGGAAATCATTTCAGAGTGGATCCCAAGATCCTTTTTGTCACCGAGGAAAAGCATGACCGCATCGGGAATCCCTCCGATACCTAACTGCAAGGTGGATCTGTCCTCAACAAGAGATGCGCAGTAGCTTCCGATCTTTTCTTCGACCTCGGTAATCTTTGCCTGCTTTAATTCATACAGAGGGATTGATGCTTCCACGATATAGTCAAAATCGTCCACGTGAACTTTTTCTCCGAATGTCCGTGGCATCTGATCATTGACCTGAACCAGAACAAGCCTTGCTGTTTTTATTGCCTGAAAAGTATAATCTACAGAAGTCCCAAGACTGCAATAGCCGTTTTCATCAGGCGGAGTAACCTGTGCCATTGCCACATCGCATTTCAATTTCCCTTCACGGATCAGTTTGGGTATTTCGTGGAAAAAAACCGGCGTGAAATCCCCTCTGCCTTCCTCGACTGCATTTCTTACGTTGCCGCTTAGAAACATGGGGTTGGCCCGGAAATGCTTCTCCATGCCGGGTGCAGTATAACTGCCGCTGCCGAGACTGACCATATGTTTGATTTCTACATTTTCATATTGGTCTGCATTTTTGACCATGGCATCGACCAGCGCAGGCGGCTCTCCTACGCAGTGAGCAAGGACCACCGTATCTCCGCTTTTAATGTGCTTAACCGCTTCCTCCGGGGTACATAACTTCCTCTTGTAATCATCCATCCAGCTCAATGTCTTACCTCCTCATCTATATTTTATTTTTAGTATTGCCTTATCCTTTAGACAAGCTCCTGCCGGTCATCAGCTGCTGACAACAAAATATGCTCCAATTCGTGGACCACCCTCTCAACATGATCGGGATCCCATAGCATGATATTTCCCTTTTTCGCTTCGTATTCACAATAGGATGCGCAGCAATTGGTACATCCTCCGATGATCAGCAATATATCATAAACCGCTTCTTCTTCTGCATACATAAAATCTACTCGGCCGGCAAAATGTTCTTTGAGTTTCTTTAAGACTTCCCCTCTTTCAAACCTTGGATTGCAGCCGCCGCAAAATTTAACGCCACATAACATCAGACTTCTCTCTCCGAGTTTAGAAGGACGGTTCCGGAAGGAACCGTCCTTACATGATTCTTGATCCTATTTGATGCCTGCTATCTTCTTTGCAAGCTCTTTTTTGCCCTCAATATTGCCCTGCCTTGCGATCATTATCCTCTGCGCCTGAGGAGATCCGGCGCCGTGCAATGATTCGGTGCGGTAGCCTACAGCTGCAGTACCGAGAGCTACGTTTTCGATAAAACGCAGGATCCGCATTCTGTTTTCAGTGGAGGTCACAGGTGATCCCTTGAAGTATTTATTGCATACATCGCCGATGGTTTCACCATTCCTGCCGACCTTAAGGTTGGACTTGAAGTCCTTCTCTGAAGGCATTGTGACCATAAGTCCGCCGGCAATGTCTTCCGCCAGTCTTACTATTTCATATGGAAATCTGGTAACATTCTGCTTGCATACATTAGCCAAAAGCATATCGATTTGGTAGTTGCCGGCTTCTGTGGGATAACCCTCCGCTGAGCATGCTATGCCGCAGCAGTACAGCGTTTCGTTGAGATGTGTCATTTCAATGAGCTTATCCTTTATGTGGGATGCTTTGTTGGCCCCGTTGTAATCTGCGGCTAAAGCTGCAGCGCCGATGATAACATCGCCGACACCGACTTTGCAGCCGCCGTAGCTCTGCCTGTGATAACCGGCAAACCTTTCAACCAGCATGCCTGCAAAATCCCACTCTTCACACATGAAGACTCTTTCCCAGGGTACAAACACGTCATCGAATACTACCAGTGCTTCCTGTCCGCCATACTGTTTGTTACCCAAATCGATATCTGCGCCTTCTTCCATCTTTCTGGTATCACAGGATTGTCTGCCGTAAATCATAAACAATCCGTCAACGTCTGAAGGTACGGCGAAGGAGACGGCATAAGCCTTATCAGACTCGGTAAGGGAGATGGTGGGCATGACCAGATGTTCGTGGGAGTTGATAGAGCCGGTCTGGTGGGCCTTTGCTCCTCTTACAACGATCCCGTCCTCTCTTTTTTCTACAATGCGAACAAAAAGATCCGGGTCCTCCTGCTGACTCGGTGATTTTGCTCTGTCTCCCTTGGGGTCTGTCATGGCGCCATCAACGGTCAAGTCATTGTCCTGAACATATTTTAAGTACTTTTCAAATCTCTTGTGATACTCTGTCCCGTACTTTTTATCGATCTCGTATGTAGTGGAATACTCTGCATTGAAGGCATCCATTCCTACACATCTTTGGAAACAGGAAGCGGTCTTTTGACCTAAAAGCCTCTGCATCTTAACCTTTTTACGAAGATCGTCCGTGCTTTGATGCAGATGGTTAAAGCGGTTTATTATCTCTCCGGTAATGTTGGATTTAGCTGTCATAAGATCCGCACACTCCGGATCCAGAGCCAAATCGTAAGTCATTTTAACAGAATTTATGGATGGCCGGATGATTGGATGGTCAATCCAGTTGTCCACCTTCTCCCCGAACATATAAACTCTGGTTTTAAGCTTTCTCAAACTCTCAATATATTGAGCTCCTGTCATTAACATATCATCCACTCCTTTTCTCAAATTAAACAATAACAGTAGCGAATTATTTACTTAATATTTTATGCAATTTTTATGCCATTTGCAGGTACAGCTACTTGAGCCGCTTATTAAGTATCTTCTTTGCCATGTCGATAAGGTCATCGCTGACGGAAGTATCTAAAACCACATCCTCCAGTTCCGGCAGAGCTTCTATCAAGACCGTTTTTACTACATCCTCCAATGTAAATTGCGCAGAAGGGCAGCTTCCGCATGCCCCAGAAAGTCTCACTTTTGCGACATTATTCTCAAGTCCTGTAAGAGTGGCTGCACCGAAATGGTTTGCCAGTAACGGATTAATCTTTTCATCCAACAGTCTTTGGATCTCCTTTTCCAAGCATACCACCTCCTATTCCAGTATAGGTTTGATAACCGTTTTTTTCAAGTGGAAATTCAAGGCGCTGCGGGATCAAAATTTGTTTTGACTCCTGTACGATATCCGTGTATTATGGTTTTATAAGGAATCGCATTTTAAATAATATGCTAGGGGAGCATCTGCTGAGATTGCGGTTAAAAAAAATAATTACCGCACACCCTCACTACCTGACCCGGATAATGCCGGCGTAGGGAAGCAATTCCAAAATATGAAGCAATATTTCTTCAGGATTTGGAAACCACACTCCCCTCCTATCAACATTGTAAGGAGGTTTTTTTATGTCATCGGAACAGCTTCAGCATTTTTTTGAATCGACCGGAGGTCAAATTGCCACCATCTGCATGATTATGGCACTATTCGGGGTAATACTTTTCTCGGGAAAAGGCAAGAAAACTGATACGAAAGCTCTGGTTTTGTCAGCAATTTTCGTAGCCTTATATCTTGCTTTGAATCAGGTCATCGTTTTCAGGATGCCTCAGGGCGGCTCCATCACAGCTTTCAGTATGCTATCCATCACATTGTGTGCCTATCTCTTAGGAGTCCGAAAAGGTGTGATGGCAGGTATGTGCGCAGGCTTAGTTGGATTGATCTTTAATCCCTATGTAATCCACCCTCTTCAATTACTTCTGGATTATCCGCTGGCAGTCGGAGCATTGGGCTTTGCCGGCTTATTCAGAAAAGGAAAGCATAGCCTTCAGACAGGCTATCTCTTTGGAGCATTCTGCAGATTTTTATGTACCTTTTTATCCGGTATGATCTTTTTTGGAGAATATGCCCCTGAAGGCTTCAATGCATTTACGTGGTCGCTATACTATAATATCGCCTACATAGGCAGCGAAGCAGCATTGACCCTTGTAATACTCTGGCTGCCCCCTGTCCGCAAAGCTTTCGAAAACTTTAAAACTCAGATAGCCAAAGATCAAGGCTAAGTGTAAAGCTAAATATAAAACAGGCATCTTGTGCTTAAAAGAAGATGCCTGTTTTTAAAGCACGGGGCTCGCTGAAATCCAGCCTGCCCCGATTAACTATTATTACTTAATAAGCATTGAACCTTCTGTTTCCAGTGCCTCGAAGCTCATATCACCATATCCGGGCACCTCGCCGCAAATAGCATTGAACACATCCTTTGCAGATCTGTATCCCGTATCTTCCCCAAGGCGGCTGAGAAGCAGGCTTATGATTTTGGCATCAGCCAATGCCCCTCCGGGTCCCTGCACTGCTTTTCTTATTCGCTGGACCCGCCCTTCCATGTTGGTAAATGTTCCGTCGGCCTCTGCAAAGCTGTCCGCAGGCAGCACTACATCAGCAATCTTAGCTGCTTCGTTAAGAGCAATATCCTGAACAATTATAAGCTCGCACTTTTTGAGCGCATCTTCTATGCCGTCGACCTTCTTTTCTGGGTCTAAAGGATTATCGCCCATCAGATAGAGGATCCTGACCTTACCGGTCTCAAGGGCAGAATGCACCTTATCATCACTCATTGACTCAATTGCAGCACCTGCAGCCGGTTTTGCTCCTGAAGCCTTTAAAATGGCATCTGCTCCCTTGCCCTGATCTGTAGATGGATCAGCCATAACAGCAGTTTCCTGCCATTTTGCCTTCTTGCCCGTGACTGCTGTCATTAGCTTATTCAGCATGAACTTCGCCTCGTTGCTCACCATGTGACCGGCAAAGGCTGCAAAAGCGTCAAGCTCTCTGCGGTATTTGATCTCACTAAGTTTGGAAGCTATCAGATTTAGGGCTTCTTCCCAAGTGGCCTCCTCTAACTTTCCGTCTTTCCTTATTAGAGGTGTCGTGAGCCTGTTTTTTGTATACAGCTTTCTGTACCCGTACTTACCCTTGACGCAGAGCAGCCCAGCATTGGACGGACCGAAGGCTGGCTCGGCTCCCACCACCTTTGTTCCCGAAAGCTTAAGATCCATCTGACAACCCACACCGCATTCGGTGCAGGTGGTACGCAGGGACGTGGTATCCAGAGGTATGGGTTTAGTATGTTCTACCTTGGGCAGAAGCGCACCGACAGGGCAAAGGCTTATACAGTTTCCGCAGTTTATGCAGCCTGATTCTTTTAGAGGGTTCCCGAGGGCCGGCTGTACCGTTGTCTCAAATCCTCTTCTGACCAATCCCAAAGCAGTAACGCCCATCACCTCATGGCAAACCCTGACGCAGAGACCGCAAAGTATGCACTTATCGGGATCCCTTACCACATACGGGTGATTGTCATCGAAGTCCAAGTGATTGATATCTCCGGCTATCCGCTCGGGCTTTACATCGTATTGATTGGAGTATTTATAAAGCTTGCATTCAAAATATTTGCCGCAGCCGCACTCCAGGCATCTGCCTCCCTCGTACTCGGCATCAGCGGGAGTATATCCCGCAACGATCTCTTTAAAATTGCCCTTTCTCTCTTCGGGGCTCATCATGCCCATCTTGGGCCGGCAGTATCTTTCGCGGTCTTCAAAAGTCTTCTCATCGATATCATGCCTTTGCACCACATAAGGTTTGCGGTAGCGGATCTTCTCTCCGGATAGATAGGAATGGATGATTTCCGCTGCCTTTACCCCGTCGGCAATGGCTTCCACCGCTATCGATATTTTGTCATTGCCGCAGTCTCCGCCGGCGAAAACTCCCTCCATGCTGGTCATAAAGGTTTCCGGATCATAAACAAACCCTTTCTTCCTGGTCATATCAAAGCCCTGAAGGCCGCTGTATTCCACAGCCTGACCGATGGCAAGGATGACATTGTCCACGTCCAGTATTTCCGTCTTGCCTTCAATAGGCACAGGCGCCCTTCTTCCGCTGGCATCAGGCTCGCCCAGTTCCATTATCTGAAGCTTTATCTGCCTTACACGGCCCTTTTCATCTTTGATGATCTCTAAAGGATTGGTGAGATTTCTAAAGATCACTCCCTCTTCTTCCGCCTCTTCGATTTCGATAAGATCGGCCGGCATTTCATCTTTTGTACGTCTGTAGATATTATATACTTTCTTCCCCAGTCTGACAGCTGTCCGGCAGGCATCCATCGCGGTATTCCCGCCGCCTACCACAGCGACTGTATCACCCAGTTCGATTTCTTCTTTCTTTATGACCTTTCTAAGGAAGTCTATCCCTCCGTAAACGCCCTGCGCATCCTCTCCGGGACATCCGGTCCCTGTAGATACCCAGGCGCCAACCCCCAAAGCTACCGCATTAAAGCCGTTCTTTATCTCCTCGAAGGATATGTCCTTACCTACATGAGTATTGGGTTTTAATACTATGCCCATCTGCTCCATCTGAGCCACTTCGCCGTCAACGACCTCCTTGGGCAGTCTGTACTGGGGGATGCCGTAGCGCAGCATGCCGCCGAAGTGAGGCATGGATTCAAATATCGTTACTCCATGGCCTTTTTGCCTGAGATAATATGCCAGGGAAAGCCCAAAAGGTCCGCCGCCGATTATAGCGACCTTTTTCCCTGTATCCTTTGCGACGGGAGGTATATAAGGGTCATCCCCCTCCATATCCGCCGCAAAGCGTTTTAGCCATGCGATGGACACCGGTTCATCCACAAGCTGTCTTCTGCAATTATCTTCACAGGGATGAGGGCAGACTCTTCCTATGCTTCCGGGAAGAGGGATCCTCTCTTTTATCAGCTTTACGGATTCTCTATATTGGCCGTTTGCGATCAGCCCCACATAACCCTGGCAGTCGGTACCTGCGGGGCAGTTGAGCACGCAGGGAGGTCTGCAGTCTCCCCTATGATTTGACAGCAGCAGCTCAAGGTTGGTTTTTCTGGATTCCAGTACTCTCTCGGTCCTTGTATTAACAACCATGTCCGGTGCGATCATGGTTGCGCAGGCCTTGACCATTTTGGGATTTCCTTCGACTTCGACCGCACAGATGCCGCAAGCTCCGTAAATTTCCACCCGGTCATCATAGCAGAGTGTCGGGATCTCTATCCCGTTTCTCTTTGCCACATCAAGAATAGTCTCCCCTGCCTGCCCCGGGCATTCCTTTCCGTCTATTATCAGTTTAATGTTTTCCATTTTCATCTCCTCTAATCTCTCAGGATAGCATCAAATTTACATACTTCTTCGCACTTGCCGCATTTTATGCATAATTCCTGATTGATTAAATGCTTTTCCTTTAGCTTCCCGGTAATGGCGCTGACAGGACATTTCCGGGCACAGAGAGTGCAGCCGGTGCAATTATCCTTTATTGTAAAGGTCAACAGAGCCGTACAGGAGTGAGCGGTGCATTTATGTCTGTAAATGTGATCTTCATACTCGTTTCTGAAATAGCGGATGGTTGTAAGTACCGGGTTCGGAGCAGTTTGCCCCAGACCGCACATAGAACCGTCCTTTACCTTTAAGGCAAGCTC
>Ga0255347_1003458_pt1 | contig 20527 bp, 17 predicted proteins | sample wastewater_treat_2_FD_192479 | JGI IMG/M metagenome (GOLD analysis project Ga0255347, IMG submission 192479) | Wastewater microbial communities from Lulu Island WWTP, Vancouver, Canada - plant24 | ecosystem: Engineered > WWTP > Wastewater > Unclassified | place: Canada: Vancouver, British...
ATTAAAAGGTACTCCTAAAAACAAATCGGCACTACGTTGATAAAGTTGACAAGAAAGTTTATTATCAGCTACATAAAACTGAAAAAAAGTATGACATGGTGGAAGAGCCATATTATCAATATCGGCGACATTCCAAGCACTCACAATATGACGACGAGAATCGGGATTGTTTTTTAAATCGTGAATTAATTTTGTGATTTGGTCTATACTTTCTCCATTTGCTGTTTGCCATGATCTCCATTGATAACCATAAACATGTCCTAAATCTCCGTTTTCGTCTGCCCACTCGTTCCAAATTCTAACGCCATTGTCGTTCAAGTATTTTATATTTGTATCTCCTTTCAAAAACCATAAAAGCTCATGAATTATTGATTTTAAATGTAATTTTTTTGTTGTAACGCAAGGAAAACCTTCAGATAAATCGAAACGCATTTGATATCCAAAAACACTTTTTGTTCCTGTTCCTGTACGGTCGGTTTTTATAATTCCGTTGTCTTTTACATGTTGTAATAACTGAAGATATTGTTTCATAAATTAGTTTTTAATTAAAAATCAACATTTCTTTTTTTAAGTTCATCTCTAATCAAAGATGCACGCTCATAATTTTCATCTGCTATTGCTTTTTCCATTAGACTTTTTAATTGACTTACGCTCATAGAACCATATTCGCTTGCATCTTCTTTTCTTATTGGTTTTGCAGGTTTTGCTTGATTACGTGGGGGCTCGTCATCTTCGGTAAAATTTAAAATAATAGCTGTTTTTTGAACTATATCTAAAGTAGTATAAATAGGGCTGTGAAATCTAAGAGCTATTGCAACAGCATCTGATGTTCGAGAGTCTATTTCTTTAATTTCTCCGTCTTTTTCAAAATAAATTTTTGAATAAAATATTCCTTCTTCGAATTTATAAATAACAACTTCTTTTAAGTTTATTTCAAATTCTTCGGCAAAAGAAACAAATAAATCGTGAGTTAGTGGTCGTGGTGGGCTTAATTTTTCAAGTGCTATAGCTATGCTTTGAGCTTCGAAACCGCCAATAATAATTGGAATTCTTTCTTCGCTATTTTCTACAGACAAAATTAATGCGTAAGCTCCTGCCTGAGCCTGACTGTATGACAAACCCAAAACTTCTAACTTTACTTTCTCCATTTCTTGATTTTTTCACTACAAATATAATAATTACTAGCGAATAAATAAATATTTATCAATTATTTTAAGAATTATTTTCTTCAAACTCATGAAGTTCGTTGCCAGCTTTTTCCCACAAGTCCATTTGATGTTCAAGCTCAGAATTTAATTTTGAAAATTTTTCAAAAACTGCATTTGCTTCTTCAGCATCTATTTTTTCGGGATTAGACAAAAGATTATGTAAAGTTTCTATTTCTTTTTCCAATCTTTCAATTTCTTTTTCGGCTTTTTCTACTTTATTTTGAAGGCTTCTGCGTTGCCTTTCTATTTCTTTTCTTTCTAAATATAAAATTTTATTTTCCGAAACTTTTTCTTTTGTTTGGCTAGCTTGAACTTTTTCTTTTTGTTCAAGTTCTTTCAAGTTTTCGATTTTCTTTTTTCTTAAAAAATCATAAATTCCGCCTATATGCTGTCTGATTTTATGGTTTTTAAATTCATAAACCTTATCAACTAAGCCATCTAAAAAATATCTATCGTGAGAAACAATTATAAGACTACCATCAAATTTAAGAAGTGCTTGTTTCAAAATATCTTTTGACCTCATATCTAAGTGGTTTGTTGGTTCGTCTAGCACCAATAAGTTGTAAGGTTCTAAAAGTAATTTCGCTAATGATAATCGCGAGTGTTCGCCACCTGAAAGAACTTTTACTTTTTTATCAATATCTTCGCCTGAAAATAAAAACGAGCCGAGAATATCTCTTAGTTTAGTTCTAATATCTCCAACAGCAATTCTGTCAAGTGTCTCAAAAACAGTAAGTTCTGGATCTAAAAGTTCGTCTTGATTTTGAGCAAAATATCCTATTTTTACATTATGTCCTATTTTTAATTCGCCAGAATATTCCAGTTCTCCAATTATCACTTTTGACAAAGTTGTTTTTCCTTCTCCATTCCTACCAACAAAAGCAATTTTTTCGCCACGCTCAACAATTAAATCTATTTTATTAAGAATATATTTCTTTCCATCATAAGTTTGGCTAAGTTCATCAATTTTTACAACAATATCTCCTGAGCGAGGTGCTGGCGGAAATTTTATATTCATAGCAGCATTATCAAGTTCATCGATTTCCAATCTATCTAATTTTTCTAATTGTTTAATTCTAGACTGAACTTGATTTGCTTTTGTGGCTTTATATCTAAATCTTTCTATAAATCTCTCGGTATCTTCAATTAGTTTTTGTTGATTTTCATAAGCTGCAATTTGCTGTGCCAGTCTTTCTTGTTGTAATACTTTAAATTTTGAATAAGAAACTTTATAATCATAAATTTTTCCTAGATTAATTTCAATAGTTCTATTTGTAACATTATCCAAGAAAGCTCTATCGTGAGAAATTACAAGAACAGCACCACCATAAGTTTCCAAAAAACTTTCTAACCACTGTATTGCTTCTATATCGAGATGATTTGTAGGCTCGTCTAATAAAATAACATCAGGATTTTGAAGTAAAATTTTAGCAAGTTCAACTCTCATTTTCCAACCGCCACTAAATTCCGAAATTTTTCTTTGAAAATCTGTTTGCGAAAAGCCTAATCCTTTTAAAACTTTTTCAATATTTTGCTCAACATTATCAGCACCAATAATGTTGAGATGTTCTGACAAATGAGTTAATTTCTCAATAAGTTTTGAATATTCATCTTCGGTATAGTCGTGATAATTAGCAATTTGGACATTTAGTTTATCAATTTCTGTTTGAATTTCTAAAACATTTTGAAATGCTGTTCGTGCTTCTTCAAAGACAGAAAGCTTAGCATTTTCTAAAATCATTTGTTGTGGTAAATACCCAATTTTTATATCTGTAGGAACAGAAATATTTCCTTCGTTTGGGGATATGTCTCCATTAATTACTTTTAAAAGAGTAGATTTTCCTGCGCCGTTTTTCCCTACTAAACCAATTCTATCTCTTTTATTAATTAAAAATCCTATATCAGAAAAAAGTTCAAAATTTCCAAACCGGATAGTTAAGTTATTTACAGAAATCATTTTCTTCTATGCGTCCATTTTTTTACCAATAGCATTATCGTATTTTTCTTTTTCGTCTGTAATAAACCCAAACGAAGTATCGTCAATCCTTAATTCGCCTTTGGTAACATGACCTAAACTATTAAAAGGAAATTTCTTCTCTAACAAGAAATCCACAAAATCTGCTTCTTTTTCTGTAGAAACAGAAACAACAACTCTTCCTTGTGCTTCGCCAAACAAAAATGCATCTGTTCTGTTTTCTGCTGGAGTAGTAATATCAAAACCTAAATTATTAGGCATTGACGACTCTAACAGAGCAATATATAAACCACCATCAGAAACATCGTGCATAGAATTAACTAAATTTCTAGCAGCTAATTCTTGTAAAACTTCAACTAATTTAACTTCAAGTTGTAAATCAAATTCTGGTGCTGGCGAATTTTTCACGCCATGATAAGAATATAAATATTCAGAAGAAGCTATGTCATCACTTGTTCTCCCAAGCATATAAATCATATCGCCTTTTCTGTGAAACGCTAATGATGTTTGATAAAGTTTGTCTTTCAACAATCCCAACATTCCAATTGTGGGAGTTGGATTTATTGGTTCTGCTTTTCCATCAACAATAGTTTGATTATAGAAAGAAACATTTCCGCCAGTAACAGGAGTATTAAATGCTCTACAAGCTTCTCCCATTCCTTTTATTGCATTTACAAATTCCCAAAAAGCTTCTGGATTCATTGGCGAACCAAAATTTAAACAGTTTGTAATTGCAAGCGGTTTAGCACCTGTACAAGCAACATTTCGAGCAGCTTCGGCAACAGCAATCATAGCTCCAACTTTTGGATCTGCTTTTACGTATCTGCTATTACAATCTGTTGTCATTGCAAGAGCAGAATTAGTTCCTTTAATATTTAAAAGTCCAGCATCTGCAGGTCTGTTAGTTGTAAGATTTGCTGTTCCAATCATTGTGTCGTATTGCTCATAAATCCATTTTTTAGAAGCAATGTTAGGATGACGAGTCAAGAAATCTGCAACTTCGCGTAAATCAACATTTTGAGAAATTTCATTTGGGTCGAATTTTTGATTTTCTGCATAATAAGCAGGTTCTTTATATTCTCTATCATAAACTGGAGCTCCACCACCAAGGACAAGGCTATCAGCAGGGACTTCGGCAACTAATTTACCATGATAATAAAAATAAAGTTTATCTTCGTTTATTACTTCTCCAATTCTTGCACAATGTAAATCCCATTTTTCAAAAATTTGTTCTACAATATGTTCTTTTCCTTTTTTAACAACTACTAACATACGCTCTTGAGATTCGCTAAGCAAAATTTCCCAAGCTTCCATATTTTTTTGGCGAAGAGGAACAAGACTAAGGTCTATTTTCATTCCGCATTTACCTTTTGCAGACATTTCGCTTGTTGAACAAATTATTCCAGCAGCTCCCATATCTTGCATACCGATAATTGCGTCAGTTTCTGCAAGTTCTAATGTTGCTTCAAGTAAAAGTTTTTCTTGGAAAGGGTCGCCTACTTGAATAGCAGGGATATCGTCAGCAGAATCTTCTGTAAGATCAGCAGAAGCAAAAGTAGTTCCATGAATACCGTCTTTTCCTGTTGCAGAGCCGACAATATAAACAGGATTTCCTTCTCCGTAAGCAATAGCAGAAATCATTTTTCCTTTTTTCATAATTCCCACCGACATTGCATTTACTAAAGGGTTTGTGTTATAACATTCGTCAAAATAAACTTCTCCACCTAAAACAGGAACTCCAAAAGCATTACCATAATCAGCAATTCCTTTAACAATTCCACGCAACAACCACCTGGTTCTGTCGTTGTCAATATTTCCAAGCCTCAAAGAGTTTAATTGAGCTACAGGGCGAGCACCCATTGTAAAAATATCGCGATTAATTCCACCTACACCAGTTGCTGCACCTTGATAAGGTTCAACTGCCGAAGGGTGATTGTGTGATTCTATTTTGAAAGCACAAGCTAAACCATTTCCAATATCAACAAGACCTGCATTTTCTTCTCCAGCGCCAGTTAGCAAACAAGCACCTTCGCGAGGCAAAGTCTTTATCCATTTTATAGAATTTTTATAAGAAGCATGCTCACTCCACATAACTGAATAAATACTTAACTCTGTGTAATTAGGAGTGCGACCTAAATAATTCTTAATCATTTCAAACTCTTCTTCTGTAACACCAAGTGTTTGTGCAATTTCGAGTGTAACAATAATTTCTGACATAGCTTTTATTTTTTGCAAAAAACAAAACTAATATAAATTTTGTGAATTTTCAATTTTAAAAATATTAAGTTTTGAAAAGATATTAAAAGAAGTTTATTAGAAAAATAAATCTTTAATAACAAAATATACAAACACCCAAGGGATTGTAAAAATAAAACTATCAAATCTGTCTAACAATCCACCATGACCTGGGAGTGAGTGTCCAGAATCTTTTAAGCTAATACTGCGTTTAAGTAAAGATTCAATCAAATCACCTAAGATACCAAAAACTACAACAAGTGCAGAAATAACAACCCAGTCCAATCGACTTAATTCAGGAATAAAATAAGACATGAAGTAACCCAACAAAACTGCAAAAATCGTTCCTCCTATACTTCCCTCCCATGTTTTCTTAGGCGAAATTCGTTCAAAAAGCTTGTGTTTTCCAAATAAAATGCCCGAAACATAAGACATAGAGTCAAAAGTCCAATTTAAAACAAATATTCCTACAAGAATTTGCGGCAAAAATTGAATTTGATTATTTCCAACAACTCTATAACTCAAGGACTGAGCCAAAACCAAAGGTAAACTAATGTATATTAACGACAAAATGCTATATGCAACATTACGAAGTGGATTTTCAATATTTCGGAAAAGTTCTTCAACAAAAATTAATGATACAGGAATTAAAAGCAGTGCAAATATTTTAGTATTTACATTATAATTAAGGACTACAAAATTCATTAGAATAAAAAGAACACCAGTAAAAACACTTGTAAAACTTAAAGCTTTTGCATTATCAGATTTTACTATTCTAAAAAATTCAAATTTCAACCAAACATCTGCTATAATAAAAAAAGCAAGCAAAGTCCACTTACCAATTAATATCATTGATAAGCAAACGCTTACAAACACTAAGCCTGTCAAAGTTCTTGTATAAAAATTTTTCAATTTTCTTGTGTTTCTGTTTTTATATCTTCTTGTGTTTCTATTACAGTGTCTTCATTCGTTTCTGCTAGCTTATCGTCTTTTGCTTCTGGTATTGTTTCTTCTTTTAATTCTGCTATTGTATCTTCATCTTGTTTTTGTTCAATTTTTACTGATTCTGGACTTTCTTTATCGCCTTTACGTTTTCCAAAAATTCTTTCTAAATCATCACTAAAAATCACTTCTTTTTCTAATAAAGTTTCAGCAAGTTCTGTTAGTCCTTCCATATTTTCTTTTAAAATATCAATTGCTCTTTGATATTGTTCTTCGACAACAGCTTTTACTTCTGCGTCAATAAGTTCAGAAGTTTTTTCGCTATATGGTTTTGTAAATCCAAAATCGCTTTGTCCGCTTGAGTCGTAATAAGAAAGGTTACCTATTTTGTCGCTCATACCAAAGAAGCTTACCATTGCGATAGCTTGTTTTGTTACTCTTTCTAAATCGTTTAAGGCACCAGTTGAAACTTCTCCGAAAACAAGTTCTTCGGCAGCTCTACCGCCAAGAGTAGAAGCCATTTCGTCTAAAAGTTGTTCTTTAGTTGTGAGTTGTCTTTCTTCGGGCAAATACCAAGCTGCTCCCAAAGCTCTACCGCGAGGAATTATCGTAACTTTAATTAAAGGATTTGCATGTTCTAAGAGCCAACTAACAGTTGCGTGTCCTGCTTCATGAAAAGCAATAGTTCTTTTTTCTGTTTGAGAAATGATTTTAGTTTTCCGTTCAAGACCTCCAACAATTCTGTCAACTGCATCAAGAAAATCTTGATGTTCAATTTCTTTTTTGCCATTTCGTGCAGCTATCAAAGCAGCTTCGTTACAAACATTTGCAATATCAGCTCCGCTAAATCCTGGTGTTTGTTTAGCTAAAAAGCTAATATCCACTTCTTTAGACATTTTTAAATTGCGAGTATGCACTTTAAATATAGCTTCACGCTCAACAATATCAGGTAATTCTAAGTGAATTTGTCTATCGAAACGACCAGCACGCATTAAAGCACTGTCTAAAATATCTGCTCTATTTGTTGCGGCAAGAATAATTACACCACTATTTGTATCAAAGCCGTCCATTTCGGTAAGAAGCTGATTTAGAGTATTTTCTCTTTCGTCATTTCCGCCAAAATTAGCATTTCTTCCTCTTGCTCTACCTATTGCATCAATTTCATCAATAAAAATAATACAAGGAGCTTTTGCCTTTGCTTGTTTAAACAAATCGCGCACTCTAGATGCACCAACGCCTACAAACATTTCAACAAAATCGGAACCGCTAAGCGAAAAGAAAGGCACATTAGCTTCGCCGGCAACAGCTTTTGCAAGTAAAGTTTTTCCTGTTCCGGGAGGTCCCACTAACAAAACTCCTTTAGGAATTTTACCTCCTAATTTTGTGTATTTTTCTGAATTTTTTAGGAAATCTACTATTTCCATAATTTCAACCTTTGCCTCTTCAAGTCCAGCAACATCGTTAAAATTAATTTTAACTCTTCTTTCATTATCAAAAATTTGTGCTTTAGATTTTCCTATGTTAAAAATTGCATTTCCGCTACCACCGCCTCCACCACTCATTCTTCGGAATATTAAAAACCACAATCCTATAATTAGGATAAAAGGTAAAAGCCAGCTTAAAACAACTCCAATATAATTTTGTTTGGTTTCGTATTGTGCTGCTATTTTTTGGTCAGGCGGAAAATCTTGTTGGGCTTCTGCTAATTGATTTTCGAAAGCTTCTACAGAACCAATTTTGAAAAAATAATGAGGTCCTGTATTTTTAGAAAAACTAAAAGAACTTGGTTTTCCAACATCTTTATATTTGTCTTTACTTAAAGCATCAGGTTTTAAATAAACTTCAACCTTTTCTTTATTTACTACTACAATTTTTTCAAGGTCTCCAGAAGGGAGTATTTCTGTTTCAAACTTTTTTCTATCAATTTCTTGAACTTTTGAGCCAAAATCCATAAAGGCAAAAGCCAAAAATAATCCAAACAAAATAACATATAGCCATGTCATATTCGGCGCTCCAGGCTTTTTACCACTACTATTTTGTGGCATATTAGGCTTTTGTTTATTATTAAATCCTTTATTATTATTATTGTTTTTTTTCATTTTACATTTTTATTATCAACAAACAATTAAAAACACAAATTGTTGCATAAATTATATTGCAATAACTTCTCCGTCTGCCCATAATTGCTCTAAACGGTAAAAGTTACGCGATTTAGCTTGAAAAACATGAACAATAACGTTTACATAATCTAATAAGATCCATTCTTTATTTTCGTAACCTTCTTTTTGCCAAGGTTTATCTTTAAGAACTTCTTGCACATTATGTTCTACATATTGAGCTAGTGTATTTACATGAGTTTCTGACTTCCCTGTGCAAATCACAAAATAATCACAAACGCTAGTTCCTGTTTTTTTCAAATCTAAAATTAAAATATCTTCGCCTTTCTTTTCTAAAAGTGAATCATTAATAACTTTTACTAAAGTTTGAGCATCTGCAACTTTTGTTTTTTTTATCATTTATAATTTTATTTTTTGCAAATATAGAAAATTATAAACTATAGATGATAATAAAAAAATACTTTTTAACAATTCTTTATTATACTTTGAAAAATCTTAAAAATTATATTTTTTTGCAATATGGATGAAAAGATTTTAATAGATATTGTAACTCAGAAAATGCCTTATGGAAAATATAAGAACAGATTTATATACCAGCTTCCAGAGCCTTATTTGGTGTGGTATCACAACAAAGGATTTCCGCAAGGCAAATTAGGAATGTTACTTAATACTATTTACGAAATAAAGTTAAATGGATTAGAATATTTGTTAGAGCCAATAATTAAAAATCAAAAAAATAATATATGAAAAAGACAATAGGTTTTGCATGCGACCATGCAGGTTTTAAGTTGAAAAATCATTTGATTTGTTTTGTTGAAGATATGGGTTATAAAACTATGAATTTTGGCACAAATTCAGAAGAAAGTTGCGACTATCCCGATTTTGCACACCCTTTGGCAGAAGCTGTAGAAGCAAAAAAATGCGATATTGGCGTATCTATTTGTGGTAGCGGAAACGGGATTAATATGACAGTTAACAAACATCAAGGTATTCGTTCTGCTTTATGCTGGAATCCTGAAATTTCAAAACTTGCACGACTACACAACGATGCAAATATATGTGCCTTGCCTGCAAGATTTATTGATAACAAAACAGCAGAAGAAATTTTACTAAACTTTTTAAATACAGAGTTTGAGGGAGGAAGGCATATTAATAGAATTAATAAAATTCCAATAAAAGTTTAAAGTTAAAAGAGTTAAACCACAAAAGACACAAAAGGGCACAAAAGTTAAAAGCGATGCACTGAACGTAGTTGAAGTGTCGAACCGAGCTTGCGAGCTCACCGAAGGTAAAGTCTAAAGCTTATTTTACTTCGTGCATAAAATTATATGTTCTTCGGGTTTAAAGCCAAATTTATTATCTACAGCTTCTTTAAATGAAAAAACCTCAACATTAAAAGAAACTTTTTCAAGTCGTTCTTTTAGTCCTTGAACTGAATATATTCTAACATGGTCGTCTTGACCAAAATGTTTCAGTCTATCTTCTTTTGTTGTAATTGAATAGTCTTCGTAAATACCGCCTTCTTTAAAAGGTGTTTGCACAATTAATTTACCACCTGGTTTTAAAACCCGATTTAATTCAGACATAGCTTTCATATCATCAATAATATGTTCTAAAACGTGGTAGCAAATTATAATATCAAAAGAGTTATCTGCCACATCAATATTCAGTATATCATATGATTTATCGGTCTTTAGATTACCACAATAATCTGTTGAAACATAATTGGGATAAATTTTTTTAAACTTTTTTTGAAGAATTTTTGATGGAGAAAAATGCAATATAAAATCTGATTTTTTGAATGGAATTGTTTCGTTAATAAACTTCCACATTCTTCTTTGCCTGCTTAGACTTCCACATTTGGGACAGCTTAATTCTGCATTGTCTAAAAGAATAAAACGTTTAAAATTACTTTCACATACACCACAATAAACCTTATTGCCAAAATAAAATAACGACAGCACTCTTCGAATAGTAAATTCAAATTTATTTGAGATATTTGGGAAAAGCGTTTTTAATGTTCTTTTTAAAAAATTATACATAAAAAATTTTTTAGCTTTATTTCTAAAAATCTAAAACCATACTATAGTTTTGCAAAAATGCACAAAAAAAATTTAATAACAAATAGCTAGGAATTTTGGAAAAAAACACCGTTAATTATCATTTTTTTGTACTAGCTTTTATTTCATTTACCAACAAGGCTTGCAACTCATCTTTTGGTATCAATAATTGATATTCAGATACTCCTATTGGTTTATTTATATCCTGCAAGGCAATTTCTACTTCAAGGCGGTCTCTATCAGCACAAAGAATAATACCTATAGACTGATTCTCGCTTTCATCTTTTTCCAATTTGTCGAGTAATGAAAGATAAAAATTCATTTTACCTACGTATTCTGCTTTGAAACTTCCTATTTTTAATTCAATAGCTACCAAGGAACGCAATCCCCTATGAAAAAAAAGCATATCTACAAAATACTCTTTTCCGTTATATTCCAATCTATGTTGGTTGCCTATAAAACTAAAGCCTTTGCCCAATTCTAAAATAAAATTTCTAATTTTGTCAATAAGCCGTTTTTCGAGTTCAATTTCTTTTACTGGTTCGGTAATTCCCAAAAAACCTAAATTATAAGTACTTTTAAATACTTCATTAGCATATTCGGCATTTATCGCTGGAAGTGTTTGACTAAAATTATTGCTTGCAATTTGTGTTTGTGTCCGACTGTAAGTGTCCATTTTTATGGCGTTGAGTAACAAATCTCTATTCCAGCCTTTTGTTATCACCTCATTTGCATAAAATACAACTTCATCTAGTGATTGTATTTTATCCAATAACAGCAAATTATGTCCCCATGGCAAAACTGCTACGCTCTGTAGCAGTTTTATATCTGCCTGATAATAACGCTCATAGAAACGTTTCATATCCCAAAGATTTCGAGGTGAAAGTCCCATATCTGGAAATTCACTTTTGAGGTCAATAGATAATTGTTTTACAACTCCACTACCATAGCCTCCTTCTAACTGTTTTTCAAAAAGTAATTTTCCCAAATTCCAATAAACTGAATTTGTTGTACTGTTTATTTGCTTTGCAATTAGTGTACGAGCATTACGAATTTCTGCAACAGCTTGTTGCAAAATTACACTATATTCACTTTGGTTTATGTTTAATTTATTACTCATGTAGTGTTTTCGATATAATAATCTGTTATTTAAAATTTGTTTTGAGATAGTCCCTTTTTAAATAAATAATTTACATCTAAATAGGCGGCAAACCCAGCTCTTTCAAAAACTCATTGTGCTTATCGGTACTTGTCTTTATGTTTTTATTTATTTCAGCCAATTTTGTATTTACTTCCTTTAGGTCAACTTTTGCTTCCTCAACTGCTGTACTTACATATCTCGAAATATTTAAGTTGTATCCGTTCTTTTCAATTTCTTCCATTGATACTCTTCGAGAATAACGCTCTATTTCTTTTCTAAATTTATAGGTTTCAACTATATCTTTTAAATGTTGTTTTGAAAGTACATTTTGTCGTTTTCCTTTTTCGAAGTGCTCACTCGCATTTATAAACAAAACGTCATCTTCTTTTTTACAATTTTTCAAAACCAAAATGCAAACAGGAATTCCTGTTGAATAAAACAAGTTAGATGGCAATCCTATAACAGTATCAATATTATTATCTTTTAAAAGTTTTGTGCGTATTCTTTCTTCGGCACCGCCACGGAAAAGAACTCCATGAGGCAGTATAATTGCCATAACCCCTTCTTTCCCCAAGAAGTGAAAACCATGTAATAAAAATGCAAAATCGGCTGCTGATCTTGGTGCTAATCCGTAGCTTTTGAAGCGAAAATCTTCTGCCATAGTGTCGTTTGGGTCCCAACGTAAACTAAAAGGTGGATTTGCAACTACTGCATCAAACTCAATTTTTTTTGCCGGGTTCATCTCGTTGAAAATGTCCCATTGATTGAGCAAAGTGTCGCCGTGAAATATTTCAAACTCGGTATCTTTCATTCCATGCAAAAGCATATTCATTCGAGCAAGGTTATAGGTCGTAATATTTTTTTCCTGACCGTATAATTTGCCGACAGTACCGCCATTTTCTTTTATCCGCTTTCTTACATTGAGTAATAATGAGCCTGAACCACAAGCAAAATCGAGGATTTTGTCAAATTTTTTCTTTTTACCTGCACTTGGGTCTTGACTGTCTAAACTTACAATCTCGGAAAGAATGGTTGAAATTTGTTGTGGAGTGTAAAACTCGCCTGCTTTTTTGCCCGAACCTGCAGCAAACTGACCTATCAAATATTCGTAAGCATCGCCAAGCGTATCTGTATCGGTTGAAAAACCAGCAATTCCTTCAGCAATTTTTTGAATAATAGTACAAAGTTTTTTGTTTCTTTCGGCAGATGTTTTTCCTAATTTTTCCGAGTTCAAATTAATTTCGGAAAATAATCCCTGAAAGGTGCTTTCAAACGATTCGTTTTCTATATACCTAAAACCTTCCTCTAGAGTAACAAGCAATTGGTCGTTTTGGGTTCTTGCCATTTCTGCAATGTTGTTCCACAAATATTCAGGTTTAATTACATAATGGATTTTACGCCGCATTTGTTTTTCAAACTCCTTAATATCGCCTTCATTGTCTGAATACCAAACCGATAAAGGAATACGACTGTCTTTTTCAGCTAATGCCGGATAATCTGAACCTAATTCTTTTTTAGCAGCTACTTCATAGTTGTCCGATAAATATCGAAGAAATAAAAACGAAAGTATATAATCACGAAAATCATCTGCATTCATTGCTCCTCGCAGTTCATCTGCTATAGACCAAAGGGTTTTACCGAGTTGTTGTTGTTCTTTATGTGTCATTTTAAAAAATTATCATTTTGCCAATTGGCGGGGTTATTGTGAATATATTTGGAAATGTTTTGGAATGATTTGTCGTTACGAATGATATGGTCGTAAAAACGGGTTTGCCATTGAAAATCAAATCCCAAACGATTTGCATGTTTGGTAACGGCAGATTTGTAGGAACGAATAATGCTCGAAATAGAATTTTTCTTCGGCGAAATTTTTGCCATCCGTTCATTTTTTTTGGAATACGACATAGACGAAATGGGCAATGCTGACGACAACGGAATCGTTGGTTGCGTTGGTATGTTAGGGTTATCTAAACAATTTTTATTATTATTTTTTACAATTGTCAATATCCCATGAATATGGTTGGGCATTACCACAAACGCACCTAATTCAACGTTTTTTGAATGATATGGTATTTGATACCATAAAATATCGGCAATTACACCAACTGGCGATAATTGCATTTTAGCATTTTCAATTTTCCCAAAATAATGTTCCATGTTTTGGGTGCAAATGGTAATAAAATAATCTCCTTCCGAACAATAATTCCAATTTTTTAATCTAAAAGAAGATACACGATATTTATTCTGAAATTTTTCCATCTTTTAATCATTTATTTTAGGAAACAAACCCTGCATCAATCCTTTTTTATGTAATTTCAACTGTTCTATTTTCGCTACTTGTGCCTCTATTACCTCATCTAAAGAGGAAAGACAAGAGGCGATTTTTTGTTGTTCGGTAGGGGCTGGAATAGGAACTTGAATTTCAACAAATGCCCCCTTTGAAATGTTATATCTTGTACTTCCTTGTGCAATCGCTGTTACAGACCTTCTATAAATAGGACTATGAAATAAGTATCTAGAAAATTGTGGTTGCGTTTTTTCTATATTAAATGGTCTTAAAGCAAAGCAAAAACTGTTCAAATAGGTTTTCTCTTTAGGGAAATCTATCAAGACAGAAGCAAATCCAACCTCATTTGGTGTTTCAGAAGATGTGGTAAACAAAATATCTCCTTGTTGCAAAGAAGTCTGATTTTCATCATCACTGATTTGAACTCTTTCACATTGTTCAAAATTTATCTCAGAGTTATCAAAAACTTGCTTGTATGTAACAAAAGGTTTTCCTGCACCAAAATCATCTTTACTTTTCCCTGTTAGTCCACTTATTGTCTCTCCAAGGTCAGAAATTTTCTTCTCCTCCCACTCCCCACTATTTTCAAACTCCTTAAACCTTAACTTTGGCACGGTTTCGCCATCTTGTGGGAAAAGGTTTTGCATTAAACCTTTTTTGTGGTCTTTGAGTAATTCCAATTTTTTGCTGTGGGCTTCAATTACTTCGTCTAAAGAGGATAAGCAAGAGGCGATACGTTGTTGTTCTTGGATAGTTGGTATTGGGATTTTACTTTGAATTAAGTTATCATAATTCAAAGTATTTCTAACTCCGCCCTCAAAAATCATCTGCTTGGTAAAAGTAACAGAATTAAAAAAACTTAATAAAAAATAGTCGTTAATTAATTCATTGTTTGCTTTAAAACTCACATATAACGGACTAATTATTGAAATTTCGTCGTTATGTTTATATGCTAATGAACCAACATCAATACGAGAAGGATTGTATGCAAAATATCCCTTTTTTATCACATAATAATTTGAAGTATCTTTACTTGCGACTCGCCTGTTTTTAAAATATTCATCTTGTTTTATAAAACCAAATTTATTACTTACACTTTCAACCTGTGAATATTTTTGATTTTTATTTTTTTTCGAGTTTTTTATCAAAACTTCACCCAGAGTTTTCACATCCCATTCACCACTATCTTTAAACTCCGGAAACCTAAATTCGGGTATTATTTTTTTTGTTTTACTCATTATTTCGATTGTTTTGCTTCTCTTGCTATAGCTATTGCTTTATGTAATTTTTCACTCAATATTTTTTTATCAGGTAGCTGTGTGTAATATTGTGCTACTTTTATATTGCTTTCTTCTAACATCAAATATTCAATGTGTTCGGTATTACCTTCGCTACAAAGTATCAAGCCTATTGGGCTACCTTCGCCTTCTTTACGTTCGTTTTTATTGAGATAGCGCAAATACAACAACATTTGTCCTTCGTGTTCGGGTTTAAATTTGCCAAGTTTTAAATCGATAGCAACCAAGCGTTTTAAACCACGGTGAAAAAACAATAAGTCAATGCGGTAATCTACGGCATCAATGGTAATACGTTTTTGGCGGTCTAAAAAAGCGAAATCGCTACCCATTTCTTTAATAAACGATTGCAGATTTATAAGTATGGCATCTTCCAAATCTTTTTCGGAATAGGTATCGGCAAGCCCCAAGGTATCTAAAAAGTAACTGCTCCTGAAAACGACATCTGGTGTAAGCGTGTGTGTGGTTTGTATTTGTTGTAGTTCCTGTTTAATAAATTCTTCGGGTTTTCGGCTCAAAATAGTACGTTCGTAAAACATTCCGTCAATTTTTTCGTCCAACGTTCTTGTGTCCCAGTGTTCAATACGCACCATTTCCATATAGAATCTGCGTTTTAGTTCATCGTTAATGCTCATCAACGAGCGCAAATGCGTCCAAGTTAATTGTGTACGCACTGCGTACATAATCTCATCTTCAGCAAAAACGTACGCACTGCGTACACAATGTTGCAGTTTGTACAAACTCCAACCTTTGCCATATTTTTCAGTAAGAAGTTTGGCTAAATTCTTTATAACTTCCTTACCGTACTCGGCACGTTGGTCTTTTAAAATTTCAGTTTTAATGCGTAAACCTACCTGCCAATTCATTAAACACACTTCGGCATTCGCGGTAGTAGCTAAACGAGTGCGGGTGTTTTCTATAATTCGACAAACATCGCTATATAATTCGGGGGGTTGTTTTTCTATTTCTTTCATTTTTCTATCTCTTTTAAGATTGTTTCTACTGAGTTTTTATCCATTTTAGAAAAAGCAAACCATTTTTTGCCTAAATCTTTCAAAGAAGCTCCCAAATGATATACTTCTGTATTGTCAATAATTAAAAAGCGGTCGTGGCTTTTGGCAAAAGTTTTTATTTCAAAATTTTTGTATTGCTCGTTGGCTTTTTTTACATCTAAAGTCAATTGTTTAGAAATAGTTTTAGTAAGTAAAAGCACTTTTATTGTTTTTGCTTTTTTAGATAAATGAGTTAAAGTAGTTTCGTCTATGTAATTATCAATCAATACAATACTTTCCTTAGCAGAACGAATAATTTTGGAAGCTAACTCATAAGCATCAAATACTTGACCATCAAAGAATACGCCTTGAGTGGGAATGAGGTGTGTGTTTATCTGAAGATCTATTTCGTTAACTTTATTTTTAAGGTTTTCAAAATTATTTTCAAGCCTATTTATTCGTGTGTTTAAAGCATAACCTTTAAGCAAATAATCTTTTAATATTCTCGTTGCCCATATACGAAATTGAGTTGCACGAGCAGAATTAACTCTATAACCAACAGATAATACTGCATCAATATTGTAATACTTCACACTTGTTTTTTGTTTTTTTCCTTCTATAGCACCGTGTTGAGTGGTATGTTCCAAAATGGAACTAACCACATTTTCTTCTAATTCGCCAGATTTAAATATATTGCCTAAATGTTTAGTAATAGCAGGACGTTGAACGCCAAACAAATCTGCCATTTGTTGCTGAGTGAGCCAAATGGTTTCTGTTTTCTCATCAATTATTACTTCAACATGTTTGGCAAGTTCATTGGATTGATATAGTACAATTTCGCTCATATATTTTAATTATTGGTTGTAGTTTGTACTTTTTTTATAGAAATAGACTTGACTGCTGTTTTACTTTTTAGCACTCCTGATAAACTAGAAACCCTTTGTTTTGTGAAAGTAAAAGGAAGAGTTTTGCGTCCTCCATATTGACTTGATATCACAAAATGTGACCTCAAGTTTCTCATTATTACATTATGTGTAGTGGTTGTCGCAAATTTTGCGACAGTTGAAATTTTTTCTGATTCGTAATTCGTTATTTTTAATTTATCATTTGTCATTTCTAACTCGTAATTTATCATTCATACGCTCCTAATCCTGAAATATCACGTCCTTGTGCTAATTTTTTTAATAGAGGGATTAAATCTGCCATTAAAGCCAATTCTTTCTCTTTACGTTCTCTCCAGCCAAGTTCTAATGGTTCAAACAAATCTGTAAGTTTTTCGCCGTCAAAAATCATACGGTTTATAATTTGTTCTACAAAAACTTTTAAATCTTTAGTTTCTAATCCGTTTTTATTTGCAATTTCAGCCAGTTCTTTATTGTATTTATCATCTTTAAATTTGTCGTAACCCTTTCGCAAATTATCTACATCTTGTCCGCTGTTCCAATCCAAACTGTTGATATATTCGGTTAAATCTTCCTGTTCGTCCATCAGGTTGGAACTAGAGCTTAGTAAGCTAATAATCTGTGCTTTAGTCATCTGCTGTTTAGCCGGTTTCTTTTGCGTATTATCGGCAATCAAGTTCATAATATAGTCGTAATCAATAATTGCCGATGCAAAAAGTACAAATTCAAAATCCAATTCTTGTATTTCAGGCGGTGCTTGATCTCCCTCTTTTTCCTGTATTGTTCTTAACTGCTTAGCCGTTTCTATATATGAACTGCGAAATTCTAGTAATTTTTCTTCCGGCAAAATTGCCTCAATTTTAGCTTTTTGCACTTCATCTATATCGGTATATTGGTCTAATTGAGTTTTTAATCTTTGTACTTCTTTAAAGTTTCTCACAAACGCAATTCTAGCAGCATCACCTTTCAAATTATAAACTTCTTGCGGTTCGTTTAATAAATTATTCTCCTGCATAAAGAAGCCTAATTTTTCAACGGCAGTTTTATATTTATCAATCACAACCGGTGCAGGTTCAACTAACCAAATCTTTCTTGCTTTTTCGCTCTCTTCTCCTGAAAATAAAGCAATAGCTTGATTTACGGCTTCCTGCTGAGAACGAAAATCTAAAATATTTCCGTAAGGTTTGGTGTCGTTTAATATTCTATTAGTGCGAGAGAATGCCTGAATCAATCCATGATATTTTAAATTTTTATCAACATACAAAGTGTTCAAATATTTTGAATCGAAACCTGTTAGCAACATATCCACCACTATGGTAATATCTATTTTATTTTCACGAGGATAATCTTTGTTGCTGTATTTGTGGTCTTTTATTCGCTTTTGAATATCCTGATAATATAAATCAAAATCGTTTATATTGTGATTTGTACCAAATTGCACATTATAATCTTCAATAATAGTTTTTAGTGCAGCTTTTTTTGCTTCGGGTTCATGTTTATTATCCTCTTTCTCTTGTGCTAAATCTTCTTGTATTTGCTGTATGTCTTTATTTCCTTCTGCCGGAGGAGAAAACACACAAGCAATATTCAAAGGAATATAGTCAGGATTTTCGTTTTGCTTTTTTTTCTGAACTTCTTTGAATAGCTGATAAAACTCAATAGCATTATTAATCGATGCTGTTGCCATTAAAGCATTGAATCGTCTTGAATTTGTTGCTGCATCGTGTTTTTCTACAATAGCTTCAACAATCGCTTGTTGAGCAATGGGTTCTCCCGGCTTGGGATTATCATTGCCTTTGCCCTTAAAATAATCAATATGAAAACGCAATACATTTTTATCATCTATAGCATGTGTTATTGTATAGGCGTGTAATTGTTTTTCAAAAATATCTTGTGTGGTTTTGTATGAGGCATATTCTCCTTCTCTGATGCTATAAGTAGCGTTTTCATCAAAAATAGGTGTACCAGTAAAACCAAACAATTGAGCGTTTGGGAAGAATTCTCTTATTGCTTTGTGATTTTCTCCAAATTGTGAACGATGGCACTCATCAAATATGAATACAATACGTTTATTGCGAAGTGGCTCTAAACGTTCTTTGTAATTCCTTTTGTATGTGTCGTCTAAAGCTAATCCTAATTTTTGTATGGTAGTAACAATTACTTTATCAGCATAATCGGTGGAAAGCAATCGTCTAACTAATGTTTCGGTATTGGTATTTTCTTCTACACTTCCTTCTTGAAATTTATTAAATTCTTCTCGTGTTTGTCGGTCAAGGTCTTTACGGTCAACTACAAACAAACACTTTTCAATATCATTATTACTTTTCAACAAAGTTGATGCTTTAAAAGAAGTTAAAGTTTTGCCACTTCCTGTGGTGTGCCATATATAGCCGTTTCCTCTATTTTGCTTAACGCATTCATCAATTGCTTTTACTGCATAAATTTGATATGGTCTCATTATAAGCAATTTTTGTTCGCTTTCGACCAAAATCATATATTTACTAATCATTTCGCCAAGTGTGCATTTCTTGAGAAATTTTTCGGCAAAATCTTCTAAACGATTAATTTTCTTATTATTTACATCTGCTAATTCATAAACCGGAAGAAATTGCTCATCTGCATTAAAAGCAAAGTGATTTTTGTTGTTGTTTGCGAAATAATATGTTTTTGTACTGTTACTTACAATAAACAATTGCATAAAACACATTAAAGAGTTAGTATATCCATTTCCTGCATCACTTTTATAATCCACAATTTGTTGCATTGCTTTTCGTGGCGAAACATCATATTTTTTTAATTCAATTTGCACTAAAGGCAAGCCATTAACCAACAATATAACATCATAACGATGATGACTATTTTCTGTGTTTATACGTAATTGATTAACAACCTCATAGTCATTTTTACACCAATCATTAATATTTACCAAAGTATAATGTAAAGGCGTTCCATCTTCACGTTGAAAATATTGTTTTTCGCGTAAGAGTTTTGAAGCAAGAAAAACATCAGGAGTAATAATTTCATCTCGCAAGCGTAAAAATTCATTATCGGAAAGATTTACACGATTAAGTGCTTCAAACTTCTTTTTAAAATTTTGCTCAAGAGTTTTACGGTCAACTATATCAGGGTTATAGCTATATTTTAACTCTCTAAGTTGATGAATTAACTTTTCTTCTATTTGATATTCCGTAGTCATTAATCTTTTTTTAATTTGATTTATTTCTATCAAATTATTTTTGGCAAAAAACAATTTATCTCGCAAATATATAACATTTTGTTATTTTTTAAAACATCTTTATGTTTTTCCCCCTCATCACCCCAATCCCCCCGCTAACCAGCCTGTAGAAAATGCTATTTGTAAATTATAGCCTCC
>Ga0255347_1003463_pt1 | contig 20499 bp, 14 predicted proteins | sample wastewater_treat_2_FD_192479 | JGI IMG/M metagenome (GOLD analysis project Ga0255347, IMG submission 192479) | Wastewater microbial communities from Lulu Island WWTP, Vancouver, Canada - plant24 | ecosystem: Engineered > WWTP > Wastewater > Unclassified | place: Canada: Vancouver, British...
CCGTCAATGTAGATGAATGCGTCGCCCTGGGAGCGGCTATCCATGCCGGCCTGACCCTGCTGCGCAACCATCCTGAGCAGGTGGAGGCGGGCATCGCCGGGGGGCTGCGCGACATCAAACTCAAAGACGTCTGCAACCACAGCTACGGGACGTTGTGTGCTCCGATTGACGAAACAACCGGCAAGCATGTTATTCGCAACAGCATCATTCTGAAAAAGAACACCCCGCTGCCCTGCGAAGCCATGCAGACCTTTTATACGATGTGCGACGGTCAGACCGAACTTCAGGTTACTATTACTCAGGGAGAAGACGAAGACCCGGACTTTGTCAACAAAATCGCCACGGAAATATTTGAACTGCCTCCGCACCGGCCGGCCAACCGCCCGATTGTGGTGCGCTACAGTTACGACCTGAACCAGCGAATGCACTGCTCCTTCTGTGATGAAGAATCCGGACGGATACTCGAAGTGGATTTGGCTCTGTCGGAAAGCGGAGCCGCGCTGGAAAAATCCATTCAGCAAAAAACGGAAGAAATCGCCAGATTTCAGGTTCATTGAGTATGGCCGAGCACTGGCTGAACATTCTGCTGTTCCTTCTGACGCTGGCCGCTCTTGTGACTCTAAGCGGACCGGCGAACCTGCGTCGGCGGCTCAGCCGTTTGTTTCCGGCTTTTCATCCGGAGCGTTTTGCCTGCCGGGTCCTGCTGGTTGAAGAGGAAAAGGATGCTGTTTACCGGGACGTGCTGAAAATTCAGATTCATGGCGCCATCCGTGCACCGCACAGCCGATGCGAAACAAACATCCTGATTCAGCTGACGGACGTTACGAAAAAAAACAGTGCCCCCAAACCAGTGCTGTGCCGATATCCGGCGTGGTCTTCCGACGGAACACCCGCTTATCAGTACAAGTTTCACAACGGCCCGCTTCCGGCCCGTTTGTCTGTGCTGAAGGATTGGGTTACGGTAGCCGAAGTAGAGGTCAACGAGCTGGTTTTCCCCCGGCGCGGCCCAGCCCTTCTTGAATGCGAGGTGACGGTGCTGGAAGAGGCCGTCGGCAAACCGCTGGCCAGCGCCCGCAGTCAGATTTCTCTGCTGTCCGGACAGTACGGATATGAGGAAATCCAGCAGCAGCGTCTGAGCAAGCAAACGGCGATGCAGCAGCTGGCCGAAGCTGTCTGGCACCTGACCGCCCCCAATCCTGCCGGCTGGGAACTGCTTTGTCAATGGCTGCATGAGGGGCAGGAAACAGGGCCGCAGCCGCCCCCTCGCCCCAAATCGACTGAAGAAAGCACATCCGCCATGGAGGAGGCCTGCGAGCAGCTGCCGGGATACGCAGAGCCGGCCGACTGCTGTGGTATTTTTGAACTGTGCATTCGAATCGCCGGCTCCGCTTCCAGGATTTCTCAATCCCTGCTGAAGACCCTCCGCTATATCGCGGAAAAACTGGAGATTCCCAAAGACCGATACGAATCGCTGGTGCAGAAACACCTCACCGGCAAAGCTGAACAAATCGAAGAGCCGCTGACGCTGCTGGGACTCAGCGAAGAGATGTCCGAACAGCAAATCATGGAGAAGCTGACCGCCGAATACCGCAAATGGAACGCGCGGGTGAACAATCCAGACGCAGCCGTCCGACAGCAGGCAGACCAAATGCTGAATCTCATTGCCCAGTGCCGCAGCCGCTTGACCCGACGCGTTCAGTCGGCCGGCACTGATTCCAGAGCGTTATCTTCTGAAGGTTGACGTTCTCCAGCACTTGCAGCGGAATCGGGAAGGAGCAATTCTTCTGTGCGGCTCTCACAAGGCAAATCGTCATTGCGTTTTTCGTAGAGGTAATCCTTCACAAAACAGCCCATCTCATCAGGACCGCACCGCAGCGTCCAATCCGGATTGAACATTTTCGGCAGCCAGTCATAGCTGGCTACCCAGCAGGTGGTGCTGATTTTGTACTTTTCCGTCAATTCCATCAAGGGCCGGCCGTAATTATCAATAGTAGCCGGCGGGATGCGGTTGTGAGGGAAACTCCGGCTGAACCCCCATTCGCTCATAAAGACCGGATGTACCGAGACACAGCGGAGGAGATGGTCTTTGTACCATTGGGCGTTTTCGCTCAGCCAGTGCATAGGATAGATATGGGAGACGATCGCATAATTCCTGCCGCCAAGCGGGTCGTTGATGGGATGGTCTGCTGCCGGGCCGATGATTTGCGAATAGTTGGCGCCGGCAATCAGCAGCAGCGTCCGCGGGGCATACTGCCGCACCAGATTCACCCATTCCTGCATATCCTTGCGCACGCTCAGCCAGCATTCTTCATCGGTGCCGACTTTGTTGATCGGCTCATTGAACAGTTCAAAAAGGACATGGCTGTCGCCGGCAAATCGCGGCGCCATATATTCCCAAAACTGACGGGTCGTCTGCCGGTGGTCAAACGTGTTTCCGATATAGTGCCAATCCACAATCGCATACAAACCTTTGGCGGCGCAATAATCCACGACCGGACGAAGCAGTTTTTCATAGAAATCATCGCGGCCCGGCTCAAAGGTCCACGGGCTTTTGTAATCCTCCTCGTCAGGCGGATAAATCGGAATACGAATCACCGTAGGATACCAGCCGGGCGAGGAGCCCTGGGGGTCGTCCCGATTGGTCAGCCGGTCAATCATCTGAATGGCGCCGCCGAACTCTTTTTCTGTGCCGCCTAAATCAATCAGCGACACCCCCCGCAGAATGACGATACAGCCGGCCGGGTCCTTCAGGACCGTGCCGTCAGCGTGCAGCCAGGGCGTCGCAGCGGACGCCCAGCCCAGCCATACAAAAACACCCAGCACCACCCCGCCGCTCCAGTCCCCAATGGCGGATGTCCGATTGTTTTTCCTCTTCATTGGCCGCCTCTTTTATAGAGAGTTTTCAAGGGAACCCATTTCGGCCTCAACCTGCACGGTTTGGCCGGCTGGGTACACCGGCACAACCTGCCCGGCTATCGGTTTTCCGTTCACGCAAAGCCGGCGGATGCCTTTCATGACGCCTGCCGAATTGTCCACACGAATTTCATACCAGCAGCCGCGAAACAGCCGACGCACCCGAAAGCCCTTCCAATCCGCAGGAATGCACGGGTCGATGCAAAGGCCGTCATAGGTCGGACGGATGCCGAGAATATATTGGGTCAGGGCGGTAAAGGACCAGGAGGCGGTGCCGGTCAGCCAGGAATTTTTGGCTTCGCCGGGAATCGGGGCATCTTTGCCGGAAATCGTCTGGGCAAAACAGTACGGCTCGCAGCGGTAAATATCCAGCCGGTCTTCTTTGGACGCCGGACAAATCCGCCGATACAGTTCCCAGGCCTTCTCCGCCCGTCCGAGAATTGTTTCGGCAATAATCACCCAGGTATTGTTATGGCAGAAGACGCTTGCGTTTTCTTTATAGCCGGGCGGATAGGAGGTAATCTCTCCAAGATAATCGCGATAAAACGTATAGGCCGGCTGCACAAGCACCATCCCGTTTTCATCGATCAGGTATTCCCAGGCGCTGTCGAGGGCCTGGCGTGCCCGGCCGTCGTCCAGCCCCAGACGGGCCATGACACCCCAGCCCTGCGTTTCGATAAAAATCTTGCCTTCATCGCAGGCCGCCGAGCCCACCGGTCTGGAAAAATGGTCGTATGCCCGCAAAAACCACCGGCCGTCCCAGCCGAAGTTCATCACGGCCTCTTTCATCGCCTCGACTTCCTTTTCGTAAAATTCAGCTGCGTCGTTCTGCCCCCGCCGCCGCAGAAGGGCGGCCAGCTCACGAGCGCCACAGATAAACAACTGAGCAACCATCACCGATTCGGCCTTGCCCTGCTGAATATCGCCGGCCAGCTGAAAACTTTCGCCCGGCGTCTGACTGAAGCAATTCAGATTCAAACAATCATTCCAGTCGGCATGGCCGATCAGCGGAAGACGATGCGGCCCTCGGTCGGCCAGAACCCGGCGGGCAGACTGGTGGAGATGGTCCAGCAGGGTCGTCCGCTCGGCGCTGCCCTCTTTATCCGCATAGCCAACCGGCGCATCAAGAATTGATTCGTCACCTGTCTCCTGAATATAGGCCGCCGTGGAAACAATCAGCCAAAGCGGGTCGTCGCTGAAGCCGGTTCCCGCCTCGTGATTGCCCTTTTTGGTGAGCGGCTGAAACTGATGATAGCAGGTCCCGTCTGAGTTCTGCGCGGCCGCCAAATCGAGGATTCGCTGTCGGGCTCGCGAGCTGACCATGTGGACCGCCCCCAAAATGTCCTGATTGGAATCCCGAAAGCCCAGCCCCCGCCCGATTCCGGATTCAAAAAAACTGGCCGAGCGGGCCAGATTGAACGTAACCATGCACTGGTAAGGATTCCACGTATTGACCATTCGGCGAACAAGAGGATTGTCGATGTCCACCTGAAAGGTTTGGAGGGTCTGGCCCCAATGCCGGCGAAGGCCGTTGAATTTCTCGTCGATTTGTTCAGGGGTCTCCAGCCGCCGGAGCAGGTCATAGCAGCGCTGTTTATTGAGCACGTTGGGGGCTGAAAATTTCCGGTCCTTCGGGTTTTCAAGATAGCCAAGGATAAAATGAAGCCGGCGGACCTGCCCGCCTTCGAGGGACAGTTGAAGATGGTGTGAGCCGATCGGCGCCCAGCCGTGCGCGACACTGTCGGCAGAAGTCCGCCGCAAAACAGCATCCGGACAGCCGTAATCATTCATATTGCCCAAGAACGCATCCCGGCTGGTGTCAAATCCGACAATCGGTTTGCTGCAGGAGAAGAAGGCATAATGATTGCGCCGTTCGCGGTATTCGGTTTTGTGGTAAATCACGCTGCCCTCGATTTCCACCTCGCCGATGTTCCAGTTTCGCTGGAAGTTTGTCGCATCATCCCAGGCATCCCACAGACAGAACTCCGCATAACTGAACAAGTCGATGGTCTTTTTCCGCCGTCCCCGATTGGAGATTTGGACATCCCAGACCTCGGCATCTTCGTCAGGCGGCACAAAATAGGTTGTCTGAACCTCGATATCGCCCAGGCGGCCGGTAATGACCGTATAGCCCAGGCCATGGCGGCACTGGTAAAAATCCAGCGGCTGACGCATCGGCTTAAAACCCGGATTCCACGTATGCCTGCCGTCACAAATATAGAGATAGCGGCCGGGATTATCCCTCGGCACGGCATTATAAAAATACCGCGTCAGCCGGCGCAGGCGGGCATCCCGATAAAAACTGTATCCGCCGGCCGTATTGGAAATAATCCCCAGATAATCCTGAAAGCCGAGATAGTTTATCCAGGGCAGCGAGGTGTCCGGCCGGGTGATTACATATTCACGGGCTGCTTCATCAAAATAACCATACTTGGATGCCTTCATATTCTGTTATCCTGCCGCAATGGTAAGTAGTGGCTGGTTTTTCGACTATCTACAATATTTGCTTAGGGCTTTTCTGTAAAGTTTTTTCCGAAGAAATAAAAAAAGGGCCTGCTTTTTCGGCAGGCCCATCATCCTGTTTCCTGCGGAGCGGATTTGTCAAAAACATGCCGCCGCCATTAAGGATAATACCCCTCCGCCAGCCAGTTCTGCGCCATAACGGCAAAATCCGCCAAATCAACCCGACAATAAGACGTGCTGTCTGGTTCAAGAATGCACGCCGCGCAAAATTCCCCCAAACCCCCATTTTCGGCCCAAAAACCCAGAAACCTCATTTCACGGTAAGGACAGACAAAAATGCTTCAATGGAGAACAAAAACGTGCCCAAACTCTTTAACACTGCCAAGAAGAATCTTCCCCCAGCCCGTTCTGAAACAGCGGGCTTATCATCAGGAACGCTGAACCTTTTCGACCAGACCCTTGATCCCCAAGTCTGGACAAAAATAACATCGAAGCATCGCACAAAGCATCATAAAATCAACATAATACGTCAGCGCCTCCGAGTCCGCACGCAGCCATTTTTCAAGCCGATGAACGAACTTTCCCTCCAACTCCCCATCCTGCAGTTTCAGCAGCAGAATCCCCAGCCGATCCAGCCGTTTCAGCGGCGAATAGACAGGTTCAGTCGCCTCCGCCAGCAGATGATTCAGCTCATCAATCTGCGACTGAATCGATTCAATTTCCTTCGGATTCATCTCCACAATTCCTTGCCTCCATTTTTCAACTGCTTCCGATTTGGCGGAGGGTTGATACGTGTTTAAAAATCTCCTTCCAATGAAATATCGGCTATTGAAAAGCCGCTCTAAAGAAAAAATAGGCAGAAAAACAATAGCAGACAAAGAACATCCCCAACCTCCTGTCCGGCCGCACTCCTTATCCCCCTTATTTACCCCTCCAGCCGCACTCTTCATCCTTCTAAGGTCTTGCCCTCAAGAACCTTCCACGGCAGCAGATTTAACCTACTCCCAACTCGCTCCTCAGACTTTCACGCAAAGACCGACAAACGGCAAGGACTGCCTCTGCTTCCTCTCTCTCGGCGGATTCACCCGGATAGCGATAGATCACAGCGGCCCGAGACAGCAACCGCAAGGCCTCCACAGGCCAATCCCACGTGGGCCGGACCTGTTTAATCATCGCTGCCAGAACAACCAAATCATGGACCTTAGGCGGAACCTGCCTGCTCTCAATCAGCAGCGCCTTCATATACTTTTCAATACATTGCTGGGCATGAAAACAAACCGCATCGTAATTCGGCGGCTCGGCCTGAAATTCCCTGCCGGCCGTCTGGAAATCTCCCTCCGCTTTGGTCATCCATTCTTTGACTACTTCATTCATAAAGAACCTTCCCTTTGTCAAGGGCATCGCGGATTAGCGGATCTCCTAATTCGTATCGCCTCGCTGCATCTTCCGGACAGCGCACCAGCAAATCAACCGGAAAGTCAGGGTTGAGCCAGTTAAGAATCTCCAGCGACTTCCAGAAGCTCTTGCCTTCAAACGGCATAAGAACCAGCAGATCCACGTCTGAATCAGGCCCGGCCGTACCCTCCGCATAAGAACCAAACAGAATAATCTTCTGCGGATGAAAACGGCTGGCTATAGCGGAAGCCAAAGACTGGATATGCGACAGAGTAACCATTCTAAAAACTCCACAATAGCCCCAGTTTAGCCCTCCAGGGTCTTGCCCTCAAGAACCTTCCACGGCAGGCCGTAACGATTGAGGTCTTCCATGAAAGGATCCGGATCAAATTGTTCCATATTGAACACCCCTTGCCCCCTCCACTTGCCCTCAAGCATCATCTTGGCGCCGATCATCGCTGGCACACCCGTTGTGTACGAGACGGCCTGCGCTCCCACCTCCCGAAAACAGGCGGCGTGATCGCAGACATTATAAATCATCATCCGGCGCCGCCGGCCGTCTTTGACGCCGTCAAAAATGCAGCCGATGCATGTCTTGCCTTTGTAGTTGACCCCAAGCGAACCCGGGTCCGGCAGAACCGCCTTCAAAAACTGCAGCGGAACAATCTGATGCCCCTCATACTCCACCGGATCAATCCGCGTCATCCCCACATTCTGCAGCACGCGAAGATGCGTCAGATACGACTCGCCGAACGTCATCCAAAACCGAATCCGCTTGAGCCCCCGAATGTGCTTGACCAGCGATTCAAGTTCCTCATGATAGAGCAGATACGAAGCCCGCGGCCCGACCTCCGGATAATCAATCTCCTTTCGGATGCTCATCGGCTCCACTTCAACCCAGCGTCCATTTTCCCAATAGCGGCCCTTCTGGGTAATTTCCCGAATATTGATTTCCGGATTAAAGTTGGTTGCAAACGGATGCCCATGCTCGCCGGCATTGCAGTCTACAATATCGATCGAATGAATCTCGTCATAAAAATGCTTTTGCGCATAGGCACAGAACACATTGGTCACCCCCGGGTCAAACCCGCTGCCGAGCAGCGCCATAATGCCGGCCTGCGCATAACGCTCATGGTAGGCCCACTGCCATTTATACTCAAACCTGGCCACATCCGGCGGTTCATAATTGGCCGTATCCAGATAATCGACTTTCTCCGCCAGGCAGGCATCCATAATCGGCAGGTCCTGATACGGCAGGGCCACGTTTATCACCAGCGAGGGTTTGTGCTTGCGGATGAGAGCGGCCACCTGCCCTGCATCATCCGCATTCACCTGCTCCGTCCGAATCGGCCGGCTCACCTCGGATGCGATCTTGTCGCACTTGCTCTTCGTCCGGCTGGCCAGGACGATTTCGCTGAAAACCTCCGGCACCTGAGCACACTTCCTGACCACCACATTGCCGACTCCGCCGGCCCCGATAATCAGCACCTTCGCCATAAAACCCCTCACGTCTCAAAACCAGACTTCCTTCGTCCTGCTCACGCCGCGGGGAGTATACTCAATATTCTTCAAGAATTCAACCGTTTCTCTCCCGCGGTTTCGCTCCCTATCCTTAATTCAGCGGTTCAGCCCCCCTTGGCCCATACGTGAAGTTCTCCGGTGATTTTGATTTCCCAGGCAGTCTCTTTCTGCGGTATGATTTTTCCATCGAACCTGGGGATCGGCAAATTGAAGGAAGTCATAATGATGGGGAAACGGCTGCGGCAGTTGAAGAAGGCACCGGCAAGGGCTGAGGGGTTTTTGGGCTGGTGCATCGTGGGGGGCTGGGTTTTCCAAGGGTGTTTGGCGGGGGGTGTTGTCAAAAATGGCTGTTTTGCTGGTTTTTGGGCTGAAAATGGGGTTTTTGGGGAAATTTGCGCACCGCGGCGCACAGGCGGCGCGCATTTTAAAGCCATTTAAAAACGGCCGTGCACATTTTAAAGCCGGATTTTGGACCTGCGGAGGCGTCGGCGCGCATTTTTGAGCCAGATAAAAAGGGCTGCTGAGGGGGTTTGGGGGAAATTGCTGATAATTCAATTGGGGCGCAGATTTTTGAACCAGTTGGAAAGGATTGAGGGGCAATTGGTGGTAATTCAATGGAGACGGGGATTCTTGAGCCAAGTGGGAATGGCTGAGAGGGGGCAATGGAGAGGAAGTGGAGGGGGAAGATCTGAAATGATGGGGTAGATGGAGGGGGATTGGGGCGGATGGGGGTTGTCGGGTTTTGCTCCTTCTGCTGCCCATTTTAATTCCTATACCTTTACCTTGCGGCTCCTTGGGGCCGAATGTCTGCTCCTTCGTCAGTACAGGGGGTATTATACCATAAATGATTTTGAAATCAAGGAAATGTTTGGTAATTATCGAACTTTTTTGGCGGGCAGGCGGAGCCGCGGCCGTTGGGGGGAATAAAGAGGAAAACGTGGAGGGAATGGGGGTAATGTGTCCCTATTTATCGGTTTACTCCGACACTCGGGCAGGGCTGGAAGGCAAGGGGGAAAGGGGTCCGCTCGCTGCCAAAGAAGAGCGCTCTGCTCCCACCCCCCTCTGCGCGGACCACGATAACAAATCCCCCTGTTTTTTGTGGACAAAAGAGATTAAATCAGATATTGGTTAGTCATCGGTTAGGATAATTATTGTATTTTAGTACCAAAACTATCCATAATTATGATGCCAAACGAAAAATCAACAATAGCGAAAAACATAAAAAGGCGGCGGAAACGAGGGGGCGGTTAAACGATTTCGTGAGATAACCACTATGACTAAAGAACAGAAATTTTATAAGGCATTGCAGGATGTATTTATCGGCGCCAAGATTGAGGGTGAAGGCGGTTTTGTAAATTTGATGAGAATAAAATCAAATTACTACCGCAAGATTGAAGACATCCTTAAAAAGGATATTGAAACAGCGCTGAGGAGCTACCCGAGATTCAGGGACGAACTTTTTGACAAACTCTATTCATTTTTCAGCCGCTACTTTACGGAAAGCGGCTCGATCTATTTCAATTCAACGCCGTTTCATAACAATATCTACGAAAAGGTTTATACGGATGACAAAGATGTCATCCTGTTTTGGAAAACGCAGATGCTTTACTACGTTAAAACCGACCGGATTTTCAGGAGTCTGCCGGTTGAGTTTGACGGCTTTAAATTTTACTTTGATGCTTCAAAGACAGAAGGCAAAAAAGCTAACGAAAAACGCTCATTGATTTTTGAATTCGATAAAGTCAAAGAAGGCCAAACAATTGTTTTTAGTGTTTTGTATTCAGAAAAAGGAACAAAAACAAAACAAGATGAGATATTAAAAGCCATAAAAAGAAAAGGCATTGTGATTACCGAAGAACAACTGGAACGCGCTTTTCGCATTTTTGAAAAGCAGAGTGAGGTTGATTTCTTTATCAATAAAAACGCCAAAGCATTTTTAGAGGAGCAATTCAAACTGTGGAGTTATCAGTATTTCTGGGAAGGGGCGAAAGAATGGGGCGCGGACAGGGTTAATCAGCTGCAAATTTTAAAAGACACTGCTTTCAAGATTATTGATTTTATCTCGCAGTTTGAAGATGAACTGGTAAAAATCTGGAACAAGCCGAAGTTTGTCAAAAACTCAAACTATGTGATAACACTGGACAGAATCAAAGATGAGAAGCTGATCGAAAAAATCTTAACGCATAAAAACTATAAAGAACAGGTTAAAGAGTGGGAAGAATTAGGCATAGACAAAGACAATCCCAAAGCGCCGATTGATACAAAGTATTTTAAAGATTTGGAGTTAGAAATTTTGGGCCGGTTTAAAGATTTGGACAAATCTTTAGACGGCTGGTTAATAAAGAGTGAAAACTATCAGGCGCTAAACACCATCCTGCCGAAATTTAAAGAAAAAGTGCAGACGATCTACATTGATCCGCCTTATAACACAGAAAATGATGAGTTTATTTATAAGGATAAATTTAAACATTCGTCCTGGTTGTCTTTGTTGGAAAACAGGTTAGGTACCGCCAAATTTTTGATGAGCAAAGATGGGGTAATTTTTATAAGTATTGACGATCATGAGCAAAGCAAGCTTACGTCTTTGTTAATGCAAATCTTTGGCGAAGAAAATTTTGTCAATCAGATCATCTGGCAAAAGAAATTTTCTCCGCAGAACGACGCAAAATGGCTTTCTGATAATCACGATTTTATTACTTGTTTTGCAAAAAACAAAGATTTATGGAGGCCTACTTTATTAAGCAGAACTGAAGAACAGGATGCACGCTATCAAAACCCTGACAATGATCCGAGAGGGCCTTGGATGTCCAGTGGCCTTGATGTAAAAACCTATTCCGCTGAATATGATTACCCCATAAAGACGCCTTCGGGGAGAACTGTGAATCCTCCCAAGGGGAGATGTTGGCGCTGTAGTAAAGAGAGATTTAGTGAATTGGTAAAAGATAACCGAATATGGTTTGGGCCAAAAAAAGACAATGTACCAAGAATCAAAAGATTTCTATCAGAAGTTAAAGCAGGGACTACCGCTTTAACCATCTGGACTTATGAAGAAGTTGGGCACAACCAAGAAGCCACGCAAGAGTTGAAAAATATCGGCTTTGTTTATTCTTCTCCTAAACCTGTCAGGTTACTGAAAAAAGTTATTCATATTGGGTCCAAATCGGATTCAATTGTTCTTGATTTTTTTGCAGGATCGGGGACGACTGCACATGCCGTTATGAAATTAAACCATGAAGATCAAGGTAATCGTAAATTTATTTTGGTAGAAATGGGAGATTATTTTGACACAATTACACTGCCGCGAATTAAGAAAATTGCATACTCTTTTAATTGGAAAAATGGGAAGGCCCAAGATGCTAATGGAATTGGAATATTTTTTAAGTATTACGAGCTTGAGCAGTATGAGGAGGCGCTGGCGAACTGCAAGTATGAAGATGGGGATTTGTTTGATTTGCCTTCAAAAAGTCCGTATCAGGAATATGTCTTTATGAAAGACGAGAAAATGCTCAAAGCGCTGGAGATTGATTACGAAAAAGAAAAAGTAAAAGTTGATTTCTCAAACCTCTATCCAAACATAGACGTTGCGGAAACATTGTCTAATCTTACCGGCAGATGGATTAAGAAAATCAGCGATGATAAAGTAGAATTTGAAGATGGAACTGGAATCAATACCAAAGATTTGGACCACAAACTCATTAAACTTATTAAATCTTTAATATGGTGGGAATAGAATATGCCCCAACTTTATCTTCAAAACATAATAGAAGATATTTTTTTTGATCGTTTGCCAGCCAAGTGGCAGGGATTTGATTTTGTCCGGTTTTCAAAAGACAAGACGCTTTTTGATTTTCAAAAGCAGGCGCTTCAAAACGCGCTTAAGGGTTTGCATCTTTATTTCAAAGATAAAGAAGCGAATAAGCAGAGTTTTTTCAATCTTTACCAAAATAATGGTTTTGCGGAAAATTTTGATTACGATTTGAGAAGGAGAGAAGGCAGAAAGACGGCCAAATATCTTTTAGAATATGATAAAGATTATCCTGCTATAGATTCAAAAATTCCTTTTGCACATTTCATCAACCGGATGAGTTTCTGGATGGCGACGGGCAGCGGCAAAACGCTGATTATTGTTAAACTGATTGAACTTTTGGGGAAACTTGCTGCCGAAAAAGAACTGCCGGAAGGCGATATTTTATTTTTGGCGCACCGCGATGACCTTTTGGAGCAATTCAAAAATCATGTTGAGGAGTTTAACCGTTCCAATGGGGAGTTTAACCGTTCTAATGAGGAGTTTAACCGTTCCAATGAGGAGTTTAACCGTTCCAATTTTGACACAAAGATAAATCTTAAGAATTTAAGAGATTATGAACGTGTGAAGTACGAAAACGCTTTGCCTTTTTCCAAGAATGAAATTACTGTTTTTTATTACCGCTCCGACTTGATTTCCGACGAGCAAAAAGAAAAAATCATCAATTTTAAAAACTACGATAACGGCGGTCGGTGGTATCTTCTTTTGGATGAAGCCCATAAAGGGGACAAGGAAGACAGCAAGCGGCAGGTTTTGTACTCCATCCTTTCCAGGAACGGATTTCTATTTAATTTTTCCGCGACTTTTACTGATCCGAGGGACTTTGCGACCTGCGCTTTTAACTTCAATCTTTCAAGGTTCGTTGAAGAAGGGTACGGCAAGCATATTTATGTTTCCGAACAAGAAGCACTGGCGTTTAGAGATGAAACAGATTTTGCGCCTCAGGAAAAACAGAAAATTGTTTTGAAAACACTTTTGCTTTTGACTTATATTAATAAACATTTTGAAGAAATCAGAAAAGCTGATCATTCGCTATATCATCGCCCGCTTCTTTTAACGCTTGTAAATTCAGTAAATAAACCAGATGCGGATTTACAGTTATTTTTTCGGGAGTTAGAAAGTCTTGCTGGGCAAAAACCAAATAAAATGATTTATTCGCAAGCAATAAATGAATTGGTAAGTGAATTTTCGAGAGAGCCAGAATTTAATTTTGAAGAAGGGCAAAAAATAATTCTGGATATCGAGAAGTTAAAAAAAATAAACTACGAGAACATTTTAAAACATGTTTTTAATGCTGAAAATTCCGGAGCAATTGAGATTTCTTTTAGGCCATCAGATAAAAGCCAAGTAGCATTTAAGCTTACAACCTCGGATTGTTATTTTGCGTTAATGAAGACCGGCGAGATGCCAGCATGGTTAAGAAATGAATTGGACAGATTTAATATCAATACACAATACGAAACAGAGGGCTTCTTTCAAACAATCAATCGAGATGATTCCGACATAAATATTTTAATGGGTTCCCGTTCTTTCTACGAGGGCTGGGATTCCAACAGACCCAATATTGTTTTATTCATAAATATCGGAGTGGGAAGAGATGCCCAAAAATTTGTTCTGCAATCCGTTGGCAGAGGCGTAAGAATCGAGCCGCTAAAAAACAAAAGAAAGCGCCTCCAAAATTTACTTAATGCTAACGCTGTAGAAGAGCAATTATTTGAGAACGTAAAAAATCTGATTCTGCCGATTGAGAGCTTATTTGTTTTCGGAACAAATGCCGAAAATCTGAAGGAAATAATTGCAACACTGAAAGCAGAGAAGCAAGACAAAAACCTGGGCGAGGCATTTATTTTGAATCCGGAAGCGCAAAAACACACTCTTTTGGTGCCGGTTTATAAAACCGCCGAAAGGATTTTGGCCGAAGAAAGAGACCTGCAAAAATATCCTGTCAGCCGTAAAGATTTTGAGATCACGAAGAAATTCTATGAATTTTTAGGCGATAAAGCTGCTGCGGTGAAATATGGCTGCGAAGTGAAGGTTTTGAAAAAAGCAGGGGAAAGTTTTGAACAAAAAGAACGATACTATGACTTTAGTGAAAAAAACTTGCTTTCTGATCCAGAGTTAATCCTTGGCCGGATTTTTGATTATCTTGGTATGAAGAGCAAAGAGTTAGAGAAGTTTAAGACGCTGAAAGATGAAATCGTCCATTTCAAAAAGATTCGATTCAGCGATGGCGAGAAATATAACGAAATACTTGAAGCTATTAGCAGAGTGAAAAATTATCCGAAGAAAAGAGAGAAAGAGGAGAAAATAGATGCAGATTTTGAGGCAACAGGAAATAAAGAAAAATATAAACAAGATTTAAGGCAATTAGAGTTAGATTTTCAAAAAGAAGTAAGGTGCAACGGCCTGAAAATCAAGTATTTAGCAAATCATTACTACTTGCCGGTGATAGTTTCGGAAACTGAAAAAATTGACTATCTTAATCATATTATCACTGTTGAGAGCGAAGTGAGATTTGTTGAGCAACTGGAAGAATACCTTGCCGATCCCGATAATAAATTTACACAATTCGACTGGTGGATGTTTTCAAAACTTGATCAAACGCTGGATGAAGTTTTTATTCCTTATTACAACTCAAAAGAAAATAGAATGGCTAATTTCAAACCGGATTTTATCTTTTGGGCGCAAAAAGACAAACGCTACTTGATTTTGTTTGTTGACCCGAAGGGAACCGAACACACAGACGGCTACAGAAAGATTGACGGCTATTCAAGAATATTTGAGACGGGCGAACCAAAACAAAGCAGAGATTTTTCATACAACGGATTTACCATAAACACAAAACTGCTGTTTAAATCGCGTCGAGGGACAGCGGACGTTTTGGAAAATTACCAAAAATATTGGTTTAACGATTTCACTGAGTTTGGGGGCAGAATCGTTCTCCAATAGTGTAACAAAGATGGTCTGACAGGGGCGGGCGGGCTGTGTTTTGTATAGGGGGTTTTTGGGCGGGCGGCGAAGCTGAGGATTCAGCGGAGGGGTTCGCCTTTTTCGGGGTGTTTTCCCGTGGAGCTGTGTAAAAAGCCGGCGGGGTTAAGGCAAGTTTTTTGCGGTGTGCGGCGGAGGGGCGTGGGGATTAAAAAACGACCTATCCTGTTTTTCTGCAAGGAGTAATGAAAAATCCAGCGGGCTGATTCTTCAAGCCGGCCGGCGGCGCGGGGATAGAGTATGGCAAAAAAAGGCAAATCTGGTAGGATAGCGGCGGATGACAGAACAGGTAAGCCGACAAACAGAAATCACCCTTTCCACGCCGGTGCAGTATTTGAAGGGAGTGGGGCCGATTCGCGCCAAGGCACTGGCGGAATCAGGGGTTCAGACAGCCGGAGAACTGCTTGATTATTTTCCGCGCGAGTGGCGGTTTGCGCCTCCGCTGAAGAAAATCTCTGAGATTCGGGCGGGCGAGAAGGTCTGCATAACGGGGATTGTCGAGCAGACCAATTATCAGGCCCACCGCAAAATTCCTTTTTTTGAGGCCGTGCTGGCCGACGAGAGCGGCGTGTGCCGGATTGTGTGGTTTCACGGGAAATATCTTCTTCATCAAATTGAGCCGGGCCAGCGTCTGATTGCCGCCGGCGAGATGAGCGAATACAAGCACCGGCTTCAACTGACCAATCCGCGATTTCACATTCTCCGTCCTGATGAACCGGAAGCAGCCGAGGCCTTCAGCGGTCCGGTGTATCCGGCCAGCGCCAAACTGCCCTTTTGGCAGATACGAAAAATCATTCAGGAATCGCTGGATGTTCTTACGGAGCAGGTGCCGGAGTTTTATCCGGAGTCCTTTTTGAAACAGAATGCGTTTATTTCCCGGCGGACGGCTTATCGGCAGATTCATCGTCCGGAAAATGAAGCGGTTCTTGCTGAGGCCATTCGTCGTCTCAAGTATGATGAGTTGTTTCTGATGCAGCTGGGGCTGGCGGTTCGGCGGCATCATCTGGAGCATACGTGTTCGGCTTTTCCCATGCAGTGGACGGAAGAAATTGACCGGCGGATTCGCCGGCGTTTTCCCTTTCTGCTGACGGCTGAGCAGGAGCGCGTCATTGAGGAAATCGTATCGGATATGAAGCGGACGATTCCAATGAATCGCCTGCTGCAGGGGGATGTCGGTTCGGGCAAGACGGTTGTTGCGCTGTATGCGGCACTGCTGGCGGCGGCCAATAAAAAGCAGGCCGTCCTCATGGCTCCTACGGAAATTCTTGCCCGCCAGCACATGGAGAGCATCGAGCGATATCTGAAGGGCAGCCGTGTCCGCCGGGGGCTGCTGGTCGGGGGGATGCCGGCGGCTCAGCGTGCGGAACTGACGCGGCAGCTGGCCGAAGGCGGGATAGATATTCTTGCGGGGACAGTGGCCATGCTTGAACAGGATGTGCAGTTTGCCGATTTGGGGCTGGTTGTTATTGATGAGCAGCACAAGTTCGGGGTTCGTCAGCGTGCGGAGCTTCGCAAAGGGAGTTATCCGCACTGTCTGGTGATGACGGCCACGCCGATACCGCGAACGCTGGCGATGACGGTTTTCGGGGATTTGGATGTATCGGTTATCCGGCAGCGTCCGCCCGGGCGCGGGGAGGTTGTGACCCGCTGGGTTCGGCCTCCGCAGCGGGCGGCGGCGATGGATTTTATCCGCCGGCAGATTCGGGCCGGAAGGCAGGCCTATTTTGTTTATCCGCGGATTGAGAGCAACGGAGACGCTGCCGAAAACGGGGCGATGAAGGCCGCGGTGGAGGAGCATCGGCTTTTGTCGCAAACTGTTTTTCCGGAGTTTCGAATCGGTCTGCTTCACGGGCAGATGGCGTCGGCGGAGAAGAAAAAGATAATGGCGGAGTTCCGCCGCGGCCGAATCCATATTCTCGTGAGCACGGTTGTGATCGAAGTGGGGGTGGATGTTCCTAACGCCACTATTATGGTGATTGAAAATGCCGACCGTTTCGGGCTGGCGCAGCTGCATCAGCTGCGGGGGCGAATCGGGCGTGGGCAAAATCGCTCCTATTGTCTGCTGTTTTCTGAAACGGATGACCCGCAGGCCAGCGAGCGGCTGTCGATTCTGACGCGTTCGAGTGATGGGTTTGAGATTGCCGAAGAGGACCTTCGGCTGCGGGGGCCCGGGGAATTATTCAGCGCTCGACAGCATGGGCTGCCGGATTTGAAGATTGCGAATATTGTGGAGGATTTCGACCTGCTGACCTATGCCCGCAAAAATGCCTTTGAGCTGGTGCGTGAGGACCCGCGTTTGTCGCGGCCGGAGCATGCGGCGCTGCGTCGGGCGCTGATAGAACGGTTCGGAGCGGCGCTGGGGCTGGCGGATGTGGGCTGAAATTGTGTTGGAAAAAATGAGCATGAACGGATAAGACATAGGGCTATGAACATACGCTACAAGAACATGACTGTGGAACGGGTTCTGATCGCCGTCAATGGGCTGGCGGTTCTGGCGGTGGCCGCCTCGTTTGTGATGCTTTACGGCTTTGAGAGGCCGGTTCTGCCTGCCGGCGTGCTCTACAGCATTCAGTTTACGGCGCTGCTGATTTTTCTGGGTGAAAAGGTTGTCCGGTACTGCAATGCGGAATCGAAGCGGGAGTTTTTCAAACTGAACTGGTTTGAGATTCCGCTGCTGGGGGTTCTGGTGCCTTTTGCGGTGGGCAGCGGGCGATGGTTTGATGCCGAAAATCAGCGTCTGGCTCTTCTGATTGCCACGGATACGTATCTGGTTCTTCAGGTGATAACCAAATTGTGCCGCAGCATGGTTGCGGCGGCTGCCAGCGGGAAAAATCCGCCGCGGGCTTTGGCCGCTCTTTTTGTCATTCTGATTGCGGCCGGTTCGGGCCTTCTGATGCTGCCCCGCTCTCATCATCTTGAGCATCTTGCCTTTACGGACGCGGTGTTCACCGCTGCCAGTGCGACGTGTGTAACGGGTCTGAGTGTTCACGATACAGGCACTGATTTTACGACGATGGGTCAGGTGGTGATGCTGGCGCTGATTCAGCTGGGCGGGCTGGGTATTGTGATTTTCGGGGCTGTGATGGCACTGCTTCTCGGCCAGGCGCTGAGCGTGCGGGAATCGGCAGCGATGCAGGACCTGCTGAACGCTCAAACGCTCAGCCGTATCGGCCGGATGATTGCCTTTATTTTTCTGACGACTCTTCTGGTCGAATCGGTCGGGGCTGTTTGTCTGTATCCGATGTGGGATGATGTGCCGTGCCGCTACACGACCGCCGACGGGAAATGGTTCTGCAGTTTTTTCCATTCCGTCAGTGCGTTCTGCAATGCGGGCTTCAGTTTGTTTTCAAAAAATCTGATGGAGTATAAATCGTCAGCGGGGGTGTATGCGGTCATTGCGCCGCTGATTATTCTGGGCGGGCTTGGGTTTAGTGTGCTTTCCAACCTTGCGGCCGTCGCTGAGGATCGCCTGATTCGCTTCTTCCGCCGTCGAAGACAGCGGGATCTTGTTTTCACGAGCCGCCCGCCCGTGCGGCTTCATCTTCAAACCAAAATCGTTCTGACTGTTACTGCTCTGCTGATTGCGGTCGGGACGGGGGCCCTTCTGCTGTTTGAATCGTTCCTGCCGGGTTCTCTTTACAAAGGCGATATTGGGGCGGCCTTTTTCCAGGCCGTCTCTGCACGAACGGCGGGTTTTAATACGGTGGAGATTGGGGCTTTGTCGGAGGCCTGCCGGGCGGTGCTGATTCTGCTGATGTTCATCGGCGGTTCCCCCGGTTCGACGGCCGGCGGTATCAAAACCGTTACGTTTGCGGTGGTCGTAATGATTGCGTGGGCATCGTTCCGCAAGCGGCGGGATGTGGAAATCTTCCGCCGTTCCATCCGTCTGGTGGTGGTCGGACGCGCCGTGACCGTAGTTCTGCTGTTTTCCGCCATGGTCCTGCTGTCAACCTTCGGGCTGGTTTTGACCGAACGGAACAGCCATTTTGCCTTTCTGGATTTGCTGTTTGAGGCGGTTTCGGCGTTGGGAACGGTTGGTCTGAGCACCGGTCTTACCCCCGCTTTGACAACAGCCGGCAAATGGATTATCATTGTGACGATGCTCGTCGGCCGTCTGGGGCCGCTGACACTGCTGGCGGGTCTGACACACGAAATCAAACCGGCAAGTTTTGAGTATCCGTCCGAGCCGGTTATTGTCGGTTAAAAACAGGAGTATCCATGAAACGGTTTGCAGTAATTGGACTGGGACGATTCGGGAAGAAACTGGCCGCTGCGCTGGCGATGAGCGGCGCGGAAGTAATCGCGATTGACCGCGAGCGGGATGTAATTGAAGACATTCGCGACCAGGTAAGTCATGCCGTACGGCTGGACAGCACCGACCTCAATGCCCTTCGCGCCCAGGGAGTGGACAAGGTGGAGGCGGCTATTGTGGGAATGGGGGAACGAGGCCGCGGATTTGAATCCGCCATTTTGACGGTGGTGAATCTGAAACAACTGGGAGTGCCGGAAATCTATGCACGGGCCGCCGACCTGACGGCCGGAGAGGTCTTCAGTGCGGTGGGGGCTACGGAAGTGATTTACCCTGAACTTGAAACCGCCCAGCGGTGGGCCTACAAACTGATTGCTCCGCACATCGAGGAGAAAATAGACTTTGCGCCCGGGTACAGTCTGGCGCGGGTGAAGGCGCCCGGCAGTTTTCACGGCAAAACCGTCCGCGATCTTCAGCTGCGGCAAAAGTACAATGTGAATCTGGTGGCGATCAAACGGGAAGGCGGGCCGCACACCGAGGAAGAGAACATTATCAACGTGCCGATGCCCGATACGGTTATTTATGCGGGCGATATTCTTATGGTGGCCGGCACGGATAAAGATTTGGCTCGACTGCCGCAGGAATAAGCTGTGAATAAGACTGCCGACCGGTTTCTTTTTGTTTCAGACTTAGATGGGACGCTGCTGCGGAGCGACGGGACTCTTTCGGAGGATTCCCGCCGGCGGCTGAAAGAGCTGCTGGAGGCAGGTCTGTGCTTCACGGTCGCCAGTGCCCGGACGTGGAGCGAGATTGCGCCGGTGCTGGAGGGGCTTCCGCTACGTTTGCCGGTTATCGCCGTCAATGGGGCTTTTCTGTCGGATTTTGCCACCGGGCGGCCGCTGCGCATCAAGGCGCTGCCTGCTGAACTGGCAGCGAATCTCTATGAAGAGATACGGCGGGTCGGGTTAAGTCCTTTTCTCTGCGCCTTCGATGGAACCGGCGACAAACTTTATTATTGTGAATTGCTCAATGAACAGATGCGATGGTTTCACGAGATTCTGACGACGCACAATCGGGCGCGGCTGTGCCGGCTGGAACCGCTTGAAAAGGCCCTTTCGCTGCAGGTGGTTTCGTTTGCTGTGATGGGCGACGAGCGGCCGATTGC
>Ga0255347_1003464_pt1 | contig 20485 bp, 16 predicted proteins | sample wastewater_treat_2_FD_192479 | JGI IMG/M metagenome (GOLD analysis project Ga0255347, IMG submission 192479) | Wastewater microbial communities from Lulu Island WWTP, Vancouver, Canada - plant24 | ecosystem: Engineered > WWTP > Wastewater > Unclassified | place: Canada: Vancouver, British...
TCTGTCTTTATAAATGATGATGAATCCGGCTTGCACAAAGATTACGAGCGCTGGCTGGAGGAACTGGCACCGCACGCACCCATTGAGCAATACTTACACAACCGCACGGGCGAAGATAATGCCGATGCACATCTCAAACGTCAGGTTATGGGGCGAGAGGTTGTTGTTGCTGTTACCAACGGGCGGTTGGACTTTGGCACCTGGGAACAAATCTTTTATGGGGAATTTGATGGTCGCCGCAAGAAGCGCGTGCTGATAAAAATTATCGGGGAGTAAATCATATTTACCGATAAAACAATTCCGAGTTAAAAGGAGATATTCATGCCCAACCACCCGCCCGTGACCGAATCCTTTGAAAAACTTATGAAATGGATGCTAACAACAGCACCAGGCGTTAACTTTCGACCTCCTGCTAACCCGGACGCCATTATAAATTTTAAAGAAAAAAGTGGGGTGAATTTCCCTGAAGAATTAGAACAGTTATTAATGATTGCAGATGGCGAAATGCGTATTTCGGCTGGCGCAATTGGAAACTGGCGCCTGATGTCCATCAATGAGATTCAGGCTGCTTGGGGATGGCTCAGGCAAATATCAATCAAAGGTGCCTTTGAAGGTCTTTTACCAGAACAATCTCCTTACCTTCAAAACACTTGGTGGCATCCCGGCTGGATTCCACTGGTCAGTAGCGACACGGGCAATTTTTATTGCATTGATACCGAACCCCCAGAGTCAAAGAGAAAAGGTCAGGTATTACTCTTTATGCAGGATCAGCCAGATCGGCCGCTGGTTGCCGCCAATCTGGCTGCCTGGTTAGACCGTATCACACGCGATCTGTATGATGGGCTTTACACCTTTGATGAAGTAGAAGGTTTCAATGGAGAAGCATTTCTTTGGTCATCTCTGGAAGGTAAACATCTTTTAGATAATATCCCCGGTAGCATCATCGTTGATGGAGATACGTTCAAGTGTTAACCCCCAAAGCAAAAATCTTGCACGCTAAAACCGAAGCCGAACTGGCCAGCCATCAGGTGGTTCAGGTCGGTAATACGTGCAGTTTTCATGCGATTTCTACGGGGTTGAAGATGCTGTTAAATTTTTCACTGGATCCTAATTCACTCTCCGATGAGGTCAACCGACTTTGGTGGCGGGGTCGTTTCATGCGTGTTTTTCCCAATTGGGCTGTAACGCCCCGTATGCAGGTGCGAATTGTCCGTTATTTATCCCGTTTGCACAAACTGCCAATCTCCGCAAGTTTTCATCATGGTGATCCAGAAAATCTGCCCAATATATTGGCTGATCAATTTACCATTCCCATTGTTACCATCCTTTGGCCCTGGCGCAAAGCTCCCCAAATATTTTTAGGGGGAACCAACCACAACTTCAACTCAACCCGTTCAGCTGGTGGTCACAGCATGATTTTTGCAGCATATAACCCAAACCAAACCACCGATGGGCATTTTATAACACCATGGGGGTTTATCAATCCCTGGATAGATAATGCACGCCATCTATTTTGGATGACCGATGAGGATTTTCGCCGCGCGTGGCGTTTTTGGTTACCAGGTATCGGCCACAACCCTTTGGTGTTAATCCGTCGCGAAGATTTATCTCCGGAAAGCCTGCCCACCAATTCTAGCGACTAGGCGAACCCAGCAATGTATTTCTTGCTGTGATTTTAAAAAGCAAGGTCATATCTTTTAATTTCACCGCAAAAACCCCGCTGCATTGTCAATCTGCTCACGCAATAACAGTCCAAGTAGAATTGGAAATTCTTATTTACCCAGTGTGCTTTCCAGAATGTTTATCCCCGCTTCAATCCTCTGCAATGTTTCCTCTTTACCAAGAATTTCCGCCAGTGCTGTCGCACCACCCGGTGTGGCAAAAACCCCTGAAAGTGCAGTGCGAATTGGCCACATAACAGTGCCAATTTTATAACCCTGTTCTTTACCAAAAGAACTCAATGCCTGAAATAAGCTGTCATTATCCCAAGAAGTCAATGTTTTCAATAGAGGCAACACCGCTCGCAAAACGGCTAGACTTGATTCTAAAGTGCTTTTAGATTTGTCATGGTGATACATACTGGCATCATATTCTGGCACCGACACAAAAAATGCAACAGATTGGGGTATATCAATTAATTTTTCGGTCCGAACCTGTAACAACGCACTGATTTTGCGGGTGTCGTATTTCGACAACTCTTCCGGATAATATTGTTCTGCGAGTGTATGAAATACATCCACCGAAAGTGCCCGAATATGTTCACCATTAATCCATGTTAATTTGTCAAAAGAAAAAGCAGCACCCGACTTGCTGATCCGGTCAATATTGAACACCTTTTCAAGTTCAGCGAGGGTAAAAAGCTCCTGATCATCACCCGGACTCCAACCGAGCAAAGCAATATAATTAATAATCGCTTCCGGTAAATAACCCATATTAACCAAATCTTCAAAAGAAGGATCACCCAGGCGTTTGCTAAATTTGCTTCCATCCGCCTTAAGAATTAACGGCAGATGCACATAAATTGGGATTGGCCAGCCGAAGGCTTCGTAAAGCAAATTGTATTTTGGTGTTGACGAAAGATACTCCTGGCCGCGCATCACATGGGTGATTCCCATCAGGTGGTCGTCAACCACATTGGCAAAATTGTAAGTTGGAAAGCCATCCGATTTCAACAGTACCTGGTCATCCAATTGTGCGTTTTCTATGGTGATCTCGCCGTAAACCCGATCTTCAAAGGTCGTGCTACCTATATCCGGAATTTTCTGGCGAATTACGAAAGATTCACCTGCGTTGACTCTAGCACGCATCTCATCTTCGGATAACAACCGACAGGGGTCTCTGCGCGTTGGTTCAGATTCTTCCTGGCCGGTTTCTTCTCTTTTGCAAAAACAACGGAAAGCGGCACCCGTACCCAGAAGTTGTTCTGCGTACATTTTGTAAAGGTCTAATCGTTCGGATTGCACATAAGGTCCATAGCCCCCATCTTTATCCGGACCTTCGTCATATTCAAGCCCAGCCATTTCCAAACCCTTATAAATCGCCGCCACAGCTTCAGGCACATTCCGTTCCTGATCGGTATCTTCAATCCGCAAGATAAACTTGCCTCCATAATGACGGGCTGCCAGGTAAGCATATAAAGCCGTTCGCAAATTGCCAATATGCATATAACCTGTCGGGCTGGGGGCAAACCGTGTTCGTACTGTCATTATTCTTCCTCTCTTACGCCAACTATCAGCAGCCTTTCTCAATCTAACGAGATTTCTTGACGAGCCTTATGATTGTAATTCAAAAAATATTTTTACTGCAATAGCGTTGGCAAAGTTGTTTATCACTCAATATTTATAATGCGCATTAATGCATTTATCTCTTCAGACTTGATGGGACCAGGAAAATTCGCACACCATCTCGGTCAAAGCCAAGTTGTAAATTCTGCTCAAATTTATCAGTAATCAGAAAATAGGCACTGCTTTCCAGGCTCCCTACAAAAATATAGTCAATATCGTAGCGTTGGATAATCTCCAGTGCAGTAAACCAGTTAACCGTTTCATACAACATACGAATATCCGATTCCCTGCTTCCAACTTCTGTGTATCCACCCCGCCATTGACCTTCATGTCCGGGCCAACCCAATACAGTTGGTTTTCCGGAATGTGTGGCAACACGCGCAAAACCGGTATATTGTCCACCAACAGCTTCTGCCACGATGCCGGGCGGCGCATCTGCGAGCCAGCGGATGGCTGCTGCTTCGTTGGGCTGGTTACGTTCCAGGTATGCACTTGCATCCAGCGTAAAGCCTGCGGTTGGTTGAAATTGATTTGTCTTATCTGGAAAAGCAAGCAAAGGATAAATTAAACCCAAAGACATAAAGAGAATGACGAGCGTTTTTGCAAACCAGCGTCCCCGTTTGAATACGACAACAGCCCCATAAGCCGCTGTTAACGACCATAACATCCAGGCTTGAAAATAAAATTTAAAAATCGTGTTCATTCTGGCGCCAAAAACGTCCCTCAGATATACGAATTCTGGCGCAAGTACCATCACAGCCCCCAAAAACAGCATCAATAAAACAAAGGGGATTGGCGAATTCTCTTTCTTCTCAGCGTGCTTTTCCAATAATTTTCCCAGCAGGAATGTTAAGCTTCCCACCAATATGACTATTAATGTTAATAAACTGACCCCAAAGCGCAAACGGTGCAATAAAGCAGAAACCAACAGGCCTCCATAATGGGGTTCACCCTGCGACAAGATCAAATACTGCCCCTGTTCTGTTTTCGACAGACCAAAACCTAATCCGATTGAGATGAGGCAGAGCAATACAATCAAAGTTCCTACCAGAATAAAAGACCATTTCCAAGCACCAGGCATTTTCCAACGGAAGAGCAAACCTAAAAACAAAAAAATCGGCACAAACAAAGCGCCAAACATCAGCCACAAATACAAGCCTCGTGTTGGATAAATGAGGTTGGGTAAAATACCCCCTGCCTGAGATTGAAATCCAAAATAAAACGGTGCGTATAACACCAAACTGATGACACCCAAAGGAATTGCCAATGTCAGCACCTCTGTTAGCCGGCTTCGATTCCAACCTTTTTGTTCAATTTGATGCAAAAAATAATCACCTATCAGCAAAGCAAAATAAACAGGGAAATCCCAGGTATTCAAGAAAGCAATGCCGCCCAAAAGCACGCCACTAAATAAAAAGACATCGATTTTGTAATCCACAGGCACGAAATTTTGCTTCTCTTTAATTGCCAAACCACCCAAATAAATATGCATTGCCAGCCCAATGAGCAGCATCACGAATGGGATCACCAATACATGAGGGTGAAGGTCACTTAAAACAAAGGAAAAGGCTGGAAATTCATCAATAGGTGAAAGTCCGCTCACATTACCTTGCAGATCAATATCGTGGATTACGCGTGACGCTTGCCACCACCACCAAAACCGTTGCGGAATTAACGTGCGCATTGGTGTTGGTGGCATACTGAGGCTGTCAATATTCACCCAGGTCCAAAATCGAGAAGTACCCCTTTCTACATCCCAACCGATGCCAGCTTGATGTAAAACTTCAAAAACTGCTTCGAGATTGCTGACGAGCAAAAGAAATACCGGTCCGAGTATCGCCCAGGCGTGATGATTAATCTGACTCTTCCAGGTTTTCCCAAATTCAGCCAATAAATTAAATAATATACCGTATGCTCCCGCTGCACTGAGCGCAAAGACTGCAGCCAGCATTAAATTAAAGGCCTCACCTCCGCTGGTAAGCGTAATTTTTGCCAGCATCGCTGCCAAAATATAACCAAAATGATAATAAGAAATCGCGTATCCGGAAAGCCAGGGATCATGCGGTGGGAACTTTGGGGACTGTATTATGGCGTTTATAAAGGCCAGCTCCATCGGTTTTTCAGTCCCGGTTGCATCAGGATCTGCAGCGCGAACCAGTGCCATAAACACAAACCCGATCAAAAATATTGATTCAGAAACTACGACAAGCCGTCTATTTTCCTTCAACCAGATCCATATTTCTTGCCAATTCCCCCTTCCTGCCCAAATACTTAATCCAATAACCAGCAGAAAGGCAAATAAAATCCCCCCCGGATTGTTCTGCAAAAACCCAAAATTTCCTAACAACCAGTGGAAAAAGCCCCACAACAATAAGCCCAGCACTTTGCTGAGGCTGTAACCGCGATCTGGAAGTTTGGATAGCAGCCGATAGGTTAACGGGAAAGCAACCCAGCCTAATATCAGCAACGCCCCATACCAGGATATGAAAATAATCATCACAATATATCCTTAACAGAAAACGGGATAAACCCGAACAGAAACAATTATAACAAGAACAAAGCCAAAAGATATATAAGCATTAAAGCCTTACCTTTCATACTTTATGAAAACATTCATTCTTGTAATAATTTATTTATTGAATCACCCCCAAACCCTCCAATTTCCTATTTCGCTTTAAAATAAGGGTATTCATCCATCGAGCTAAAACTCTTGCAAACAGTAATTCACACAACGCATAAAGTAAACTTACAGATAAAAAACAATCAGCCAAACTATCATGAATTAGGATAATATCCATTTCGAGTAATTTATTGTGGTCATTTTTCCCATTAACTTTTTTTAAGTCGACTTTGTGGAATTGCTCTGCCCGATGACAAAACAAGTTTCACCATCCATATTATTATTGGAATGATACTTGCACTTAATTAACCGGAAACCAAACCTGAACCTATCAAGTAGCAAGCTTTATGAAAACTAACCTTGCATACCTCCTCAACCTTCTTACTGTACCCCCTGGTGATCTGATCTATCACCTGGTTACCAGTGTCACATTGATCGTTTTGGTTAGCGTTATACTCATCAAGCATCGTGAGGCAGCAATGACCCAGAAACGGTCATTGCTGATTGGAGGCACAATCCTCATAATAATTCAGTTCTTTCTAATTGCTTTTCGTTTCATTATCTTCAAACCGAATTTTTATAATTCAAATATTTTTGTGATAATTGAACGATTAGCAGCTTCATTAACCATTATTTGGTTGGTTTGGTCTTTTATAAATACAAGACAACGCAAATTGCCTACCATTTTGTTTTCAGTTTTGTCCGTATTTTTAATTGTTATTTCCCTGATCTTTATTTTTGCTAAATCATACCTGGCTGGAATTCCTTTCTTAAACCCAAAAGCGATGGATTTCATTTGGCAAATAATTGCCCTGGTACTAATAATCATTGGTGTAATTTTTGCCTTTTCATACCGCCCACCAATGGCGAAGGTATTAATTCTCATGCTCATCTTGCTGGCTGTGGGTCACTTTGTTCAAATAATCATGATCCATGAAATGAACGGTCAGATGGGAGCAGTTCGTTTTAGCCATATCTTGGCTTTCCCATGGCTTCTGGCAATGCTCAAACTTTTTTCAACCAACAATGCCCATGTTCCACTTGAACGAAAACAGACACCAATAAAAAATGCATCAAACGCACTAAGGGTTGATGATAATGCCAAGGGTATTGTCGAGATGACAGCTGACACAAAACCAGACCTGGTCAATCTCTTATTAAAAATCAACACAGCGCAAACCACACAAGAAAAATGTCAAACCATCGCCCAGGCACTCAGTCTGAGCGTGATAGCGGATATTTGTTTTTTAGTCAAAACACCTGAAGAAAAAGAGAAAATTCATATTATCTGCGGTTATGATCTGATACGAGAGGCAGCTCTGAAACCAGATATCCTCGCCAGTGAAGATTTACCAAATATTTTAAAAGCCTGGGAGGCCCAGCAAATTCTAATTCTTTCACACGAGGATGCCGCCCTTCGCGATGCACAAACCCTGTCCATGCTTCTTAATTATCACACTGTAGGCAACCTCTTGGCTTACCCCTTGGGCTCGCAGGGTGGCGTCTTTTTCCTTTCGCCATATACCGGAAAACGCTGGACGGATAAGACATTTCAATTATTAAATCAGATCAAAGATACGCTATCTTCAGTTCTATTTACACCGGAGAAATTGGTAGAAACCGACCAAGTCACTCATCAAGTTCAGTCACAAATCAACACATTAATACTTTCAACAGAAAATTTACGTGCTGCTCTAGCAGATAAAGAAAATCAACTTCAAGAAAAAGATGTCTTGATTAAAGGATTAAAAGCTAAATATCAAATTGACAAAATGGAAGCTATGACACAGTTAGAAAAAATGAAACAGGAAATTGCTGATCTTCATTCCCAGATAGCAACCCAGCCGGATTTTGCGTCACAGATTGAGCAGTTACAAAAAGAAATCCTGGATTTGTCCAACGAACGAGAACAGCTCCAACTGGAATTAAACCGAACGAAAAACATGTTACGAGATCTACAAACCGAAACCGGGCAAACGGGTCCGATCCGCCTTTCTTTGGAAAGTCAGGTTATCAGCCTAGATTCCATCGCAGCCAATGCTCGCTTGCGTGCAGCCCAACAATTGCAGGAGCACAAAATCGATCTTGAAATTCAAAATCCGGATGGACGCTATTTGATTAAAACCGATCCAGAATTACTGCAAACCGCTCTATATGAATTACTTACAAATGCAATTCTAGCTTCAGGCATAGGAGGAACCATCCGGCTGGAACAACAATTATCATTGGAAATGGGCATGTTAACGGTTCAAATTACGGATTTCGGTGAGGGTTTAACACAAGCAGAACAATCCGCATTATTCAGCGCCCAGCATGAATCTATACCTGGCATCGGGAGTGTCCAAGCTATACGCAATGCCATCAGGGCCATTCGGGTTCTTAATGGAAAAATTTGGCTAAAGAGTAAAAAAGTTTCTTACACAACTTTTCGCTTTCAAATCCCTGTACGGATTATTGATTGATAAAGAAATCATTAAAGCTATAATATTAAAACGATCTTTACTACGAACGGATACTGATCATGGCGTCAAAACAATTAATTACCCAAACCAAGCGCACCGCCGATTTCCCAAAAGGCTTTCGGGTTCTTATGATCTTGGTTTTTCTTTTCCTATTATTCTTTTTGGGGTTCATTTTAATCGCTGGTTATAGGGCAAATAAGCAAGTTAGTCCGGCTTATTTTTATGCGATGCAAACCCGTACGGCACACAACGCCGAACCCACACCCACACCATTTCAACCTGAAGGTTATAGTTACGTTGAAGAAGCAACCCCCGAACCTATCTTCAACTTTGACCCAGAAGAACCCAGCCCAACTGCAACAGAAACACGTCTCAAGAAACCGGAAGGCCAGGTTAATGTCCTATTGTTAGGCTCTGATTTACGAGAAGATGAGGGTGGATTTCGAACCGACACAATCATCTGGGTTTCATTAAACCCCAAGGATGGGTTTGTAAGTGCCATTTCTTTTCCCAGGGATCTCTACGTGGACATTCCCGGATACGGGGAAAACCGAATAAACACTGCCTTTGGGTATGGTGGGTTTAAATTGCTGGCGGACACGATGGAACTCAACTTTGGCGTGCGACCCGACAACTATGTGTTGATCCATATGAATGGCTTTATGAATCTAATTGACAGCCTGGGTGGGATCAATGTTGAAGTTCAGCAAAACCTGACCGACACTTGTGCCCGATGGATTAACCAAAGTGGTTGGTGCAGTGTTGGTCCCGGTACGGTAAATATGAACGCAGATGTTGCTCTCTGGTATGTACGATCACGCTATTCCACCAATGATATCGAACGAGGACGGCGTGCCCAGGAAGTGATTGTTGCAATCTTCAAACGCTTAATGAGCCTCGATGTAATACTGAAGGCGCCAGAGCTTTATAACGCATACACAACCTTTGTCCAGACAGATATCGAGTTAAGCAAGGTAATTAATTTACTTCCACTGGCAAAAACAATCTACGACAATGGTGATATCCGAAATCATGTAATTGGCTTTGAAGAAGCTTATAGCTGGATTACTTATTCCGGAGCAAATGTATTGGTGCCAGATAAAGCTCTTATAAGCGAAATATTGATTGAAGCCCTGGAAATGAAATAATATTCGCAATTGACAACCCTGTATGATTGGTTTAGAATCAACATATATTCTGACTACACGAAAATTATACCCGTGGAGATCTCATGACAAACCAATCGAGTGAATTCAAATCAACACCAGCCCATTTAGACGAGCATACGCACCTCCAACCCGCCGTGCAGGCTTGGAAAATTTTCTTAAATGATCAGGGACGTTCTCCTTACACTATAAAAGCCTTTATTGCAGACCTCAATTTGCTCGATGGTTTTCTTGCACCTGACAAAACCCTCGGTGAGATTACCTTAAAAGATCTTGAAAACTTTCTTTATTGGCTGGAAAATGACCGTGGTGTGCCCTGCAGCCCAAAAAGCCTTTCCAGAAGAATTACTTCCGTGAAAAGCTTTTTCCGTTGGTTGCAAAGGGGTGCAGTGCTGATGGTTGATCCTGCTGAAAAACTCCCACAAATAACAGTATCCAGCCCCCTGCCCGTTGTTTTAACCCATCCTGAACTAAAAACCGCACTTCGAACAGCGGAAAACATGCGGTTTGGTGATCAACCGGATGCCCGCCCATATGTTTTACTCAAACTCTTGTTGGAAACAGGGATTAAAAAGGGTGAATGCCACGATATCAACCTCAACCATCTCGAAATTGATAACCCCGAAGATGCTTATACTTTCATTCGTTACACAAACCCGCGCTACCGCTACAAAGAACGCAAATTACCCCTATCCCCTGAACTGGTGAAGGCCCTTGATGAATATTTTGACCAATACCAACCTCAGGAACAGTTATTTCCATGGACAACGCGTTTATTAGAATACGTTCTTGAAGACATCTCAAAAGCAGCTGGTTTTGACAAGCGTATTTCATTTGATATGTGTCGATGGACATCTGCACTTTCTGATTTAATCGATGGTGTTCCCTCTGAAAAAATACGCCAAAAACTCGGTGTTTCAAAAGTGCAATTCCGAGAAGTACGCCTTAAATTACGAAGGATTGCATTGCAGCAAGGCTACGAACTTGGTGAGGATGTAGAAGACACCTCTTTAGAGAATTAGTCGCCATTCTTTCAATTATTATCAGAACAATTCCTGGGCTAGCTTTAGCTTTCTTTTATTAGTTGAATTTTCAAAATTCTTTGTGTATTATTTGTGATTTTAAATACTTCTGACGGACGCAAACCGACCACCCAGGCAATGTTTTCTTCAGAAACAATTAAAGGCCAAAACGGACGCAAATGCCCGGGCACCTTTTGGTTAACAAACAAGTCCTGTAAACTTTGTGAATGGCCTGCCATTCCCAGGGGTTGAAAACGTTCTCCAGCTCTCGGCCCTCTTACCGTCAAAGGCATCGCCACCTTATCAAAATCCAGCCATGCCTCATTAATGGAGATATGCTTTACTGCCTTCAGCAGATCGGCGGGCATCTCCGTTGGAAGCGTTGCTTCTAAAGACCATCTGTTCCTGAGATTGATACGTTTATCAATTTCAAGGCTTCCAACAAATGATTGCTCCATTACCAGAGGCAGCTCAAAATCTGGCAGCCTCGCCGTCCAGGTTTTAATTATTAAGAGATCATGCACAACTGCCAGGTTCAAGCGGGCAATCAAATCGATCTGTTCACCGGAACTTGCTTTATCAACAAAATTAAGCCCCCGGTTGATTGCATTAAAGCCAATATCACGCAAGTCCGGACGCAATTTTTCAATTGCCAGGCGTAACACCCGACGCTTAAGAGCTTTTGAAAGCATTAAAAACCTGGCAAGGTAGATTTCAATCCGTTCATCAGTTTCTTTTGATATACAATCCAGATACGACTGGGCAGATAGTATATCCATCCAGGCTGCCTCTTCGTTCAACACATTTGCCATACGGAGTATCACGGATTTAAACTGTGGGTTATAGGTTATAAGCTCAGGGATCAACCTTTGCCTGAGTCGATTACGATAGTAAGTTGTATCAAGATTGCTATGATCAAAAACCGGTGTCAAACCCAGAGAGTTTATATATGCATTGATGTCTTCCCGCCAGATTTCTAACATTGGTCTGACCAGTGGAATTTGCATATCCCATTGGGGCATTATCCTCCGAAAAGGCATCCCCTTTAGACCAGAAAGCGCAGTCCCCCGCAGGAAATGCATCAGGATTGTCTCCACCTGATCATCAGCATGATGTCCAACAGCCACCGCCTGACAACCATGCAGTCGAGCCTGTTCAAACAAAAAGCGGTACCTTACTTCTCGAGCTGCTTCTTCGATCGATAAGCGTTCCGATTCTGCAAATTCATTCACATTAATCTTTTGACTGGAAAAATACCATCCCCGCGATGTGGCTAATTGTTTTACAAATTCGGCTTCCATACCAGATTCGGGACGCAAGCCATGATCCAAGTGTGCAATCACTGGCTTATATCCCAGCGATGCAAACCCAAACATCAAAGCCAGACTATCAGCACCACCCGAGACACCCAAAAGAATGGGCAGATCATGCTTCAATTTACATTGATTGGAAGCCGCCTGTTCCAGATCCTTTAAGAACATATCCAAATTATAGCACCCACATCTAATGAACGCAGGTTAAATAGGGTATACTTTTTACAAGTCAGGTATTAATGATCAATTCAAGTTTCGTCATTGGCATTACTGGGAATATCGCCACAGGAAAAAGCGTCATTCGCCGGATGCTCTCCAACCTGGGCGTCTTGGGTATTGATGCAGACACTCTTGCCAACCGCATGCTGTACCCCGGTGGCAAAGCCTACAATCAGGTGATTGAGATCTTTGGCACCGAAATTAAAACCGATAAAGATCAAATATCCAACAAAAAACTCGGGCAAATTGTTTTCAACGATCCAAAAGCCTTAAAACAACTTGAAGAAGTTATTCATCCTGGGGTAATTGAAACCACAATTAAATATGCAAAAACGGCGCATCATCCAATTATTTCAATTGAGGCAATCAAACTCATCGAATCTGGGCTCAGAGAATACTGTGACCAAATTTGGGTTAGCCATGCTTCCTTTGATCTTCAAATGGAACGTCTTCAAAAAACACGAAATTTGTCAGCAGAAGAAGCAAACAGTAGGATCAGCGCACAGCCACTCCAAATTGAAAAACTTTCCCTTGCGGACGTGATCATAAACACGGAATCCTCGTATAAAGAAACTTGGTTAAAGACATCCAACGCGCTTAATGATACAATTCACCTTAACAAACTCGAATCAGATTTGCACATTAATAATTCAAAGGATTGGTACGCAATTTCAGTCAATGCAGTGCCAGTTACTCAATTAGAAGAAGCGTGGTTAACACTCACTAAAAAAAATCTTTCAGACCTTTATGAATACCTTGGGTTAAAAATGGTCCAGGTTATTGTAAAAAATAAAGAAATCCATGCATTTATCATTTGGGATAATTGGAATTCTACTGCTATCCTGGAAGAGGTCTTACCAGTTGATTTTATTAAATCAGAACCATCACAGGTGTTATGTGCCTTTGAAGAGCATGCCCGAATAAATCGCATCGAGGTCTTAATGATCGCGAAGAACATGATCTTTCCCGAAGAAATTCAACCTGATCAACATGGTTTTGATAAAGAAGTACCTGCAAAAATCAATTATCCAGCCTGGAACATTGCTGCCCAAAAAGCGTCTATCGATGGACAAACTGCGATATGGCAAAAGATTTTGGAACAACCCTTTGAATTGACTTAATAAACAAAATTTAACACCGGTGAACCGGATGACCCAAATACTAAACGATCTCTCATTTCTTTTTCAACGTTTCGGTTGGACCGATTTGCTCGATATCGTTCTGGTTGGAGCAATTTTTTTCATCATATTGATAATGCTCAGAGATACCGATGCACTGGTTCTATTGCGCGGCGTTCTTTTTATTATCGTCCTCCTGGCATTATTTACCAGTCTGATTGAACTTCCCGCTTTCTCTTGGTTAATCAGGACCGTTTTGCCGGCTTTGGTTTTAGCCATCCCGGTAATTTTCGCACCCGAAATTCGACGCGCCCTCGAAAGGGTCGGCAGAGCAGGAAATATAACAATTTTCACCCGTACCCGCAATATTACAGAAAAACAATTTTTAGAAACCTTGGATTCAATCATCAAAGCCAGCGGGAGGCTTTCAGAACGCCATCACGGCGCATTGATTGTGATACAACGCAATCAAGGTCTGGGCGATTACGTTCAAACCGGTGTCCCTATGAACGCAATGGTAACACCAGAATTGCTCTTACAAATTTTCTACCCCAACACACCATTGCATGATGGCGCGGTTATTGTCGTCAACGATAAAATTGTAGCTGCGTCTTGTGTGATGCCGCTTTCATCCAGTGGTGTACTGAATCGCACCCCCGAACGCACGCTTGGACTGCGTCATCGGGCAGCTCTGGGCATCACAGAGGTTAGCGATGCCATAGCCGTAGTAATTTCTGAAGAAACAGGCAGCATTTCCATAGCCCATGATGGGAAAATTATCCACCGACTCAACATGGAACGCTTTAAAAACACGCTCTTGGCATTCTTCCAAGCCACAAGTTTTTTGAGCGAGAAAAGCTTCAAAGATCGATTAATCGCGTTATTCACCCAGCACAAAGATAAAGAAAAAGAGGGTGAAGAATGATGAAATATATTTCCAAAATAATCCGTAGCTTACCCACCCTCCTGACAGCTTTGATTTTTGCTACCGCAGTTTGGATTTACGCGGTTACCCTAGCAGACCCTGCTGAAACTCGTACCTTTCCCAGACCGCTGCCTATAGAAATCATCGGCCTGGACCCCAACCTGACCATTACCAACGATATTGCTCAACAGGTTAATGTGGCTGTTCGAGCACCATCCTCAATTCATGCACAACTTGAAAATGATATCAATCTTTTCGATGTTGTATTGGACCTTTCAGGGCTGGAACCCGGTGTCCACACCCTTTCCCCTCAGGTTACTTTATCCCTTTCACCAGCAGAGATCTTACGCATAACTCCCGCTACAATTGTTGTCAAATTAGATGAAATTGTCACCGAGCGTTTCCCAATCAACTTTAAGGTGATTGGGAATCCGACCATTGGTTTTGAAGCCCAGCCACCTGAGATGAGTGATGAAAATGTCCTCATTTCTGGCCCCAAAACACTGATTGAAACAATCGATCATGTTAATGCCGAAATTAATATTTTCGATGCAAGCGAAGATGTCCAGCGAATGATCGAATTGGTCCCGTTGACGAAGGACGAAGTTCCTGTGACCGGCATCACTCTGAACCCAGCTTCTGTTCAGGTCACTGTGCCAATTACGCAACGTGGAGGCTTTCGGACGGTCGTAGTAAAAATTGTTACCAGTGGGCAAATTGCTCCTGGTTACAGATTGACAAATATTTTCTCTCTCCCGCCCACGGTGATGATATTTTCAACAGACCCCAGTTTGGTAGATTCCATCCCCGGGTTTGTTGAAACCGCACCAATTAATTTGAACATGGCCAGTGAAGACATTGAAATTAAGGTTCCTTTGAACCTTCCAGCGGGCATTAACGTGGTTGGGAGTCAGAATGTTACCATTTTAATTGGTATCGATCCAATCCAAAGCAGCATAAGCTTTTCAAATCTCCCTATTCAAATCGAAGGCCTCGGTCAAGGATTAAAAGTAGAAATTTCGCCAGAAACTGTCGATATTTTCCTCTCTGGTCCCTTGCCCTTGCTTGATGAACTTAGCCAGGAAAAAATCTTCATTGTGATAGATCTTACTGATCGCGGACCGGGCACTTATCAGTTAGCACCTACCGTATTGCTCGAAAACAACCGGATTGTTGTGGATGCTATTCTACCAAGCTCAATCGAAGTGACAATTACTGAAGGAAAATAAAAAGGGTCCTTTCTGTTACTGGGTCTATAAAAAATCCAATAGAAGCTCAAAGCAGTAACAAAAATTGATGTTTTGATTATCTCAGTGGGGAAATAGGTAGCTCTTTTCTAGAATTTTCTTATTATGAACGGCAAGATCAACTTTTTTACGATCAGGTCACTGAAAACATATTTTTCAAACCTTTTTGTTGGTTATTTCTTATCCAACCCCAAGCCATTTTTTAAAATCAGAAAAAATTACAAACTTGTAGTTACCGTTAATGGTTCATCTCCTGCAATACCCTCATCAATCGACTGGGGTATAATCACGTCCTATGGCTAAACCAGTCGTTGCCCTTGTGGGCAGACCCAATGTTGGCAAAAGCACCCTTTTCAATCGCCTAACCGGTGAACGTCTGGCAATTATTGATGAAGTTCCTGGTACCACACGAGACCGTCTATTAGCAGACGCAGATTGGAATGGTTATTTTTTCTATGTCATGGATACGGGCGGGATTGATCCCACCAAGGGTAAAACCCAGGTTCCCCTTTCAGTAGGCTCCAAGGAATTTATTCAGGAAATCCGTACGCATGCCGAGATCGCCATGGAAGAAGCGGACCTGATCCTGTTCATTGTTGATGGACAGGCAGGCATCACACCGGCAGATCAGGAAATCGTTGATATCCTCCGTCGTAAGCAGCGCAAAAGCAATGGAAAATTCTTCCCACCGATCATTTTAGTGGTCAATAAAGCAGAAAGCATTAAGATTCGTCAGGTCGTGGCTGAATTTTTTCAACTGGGTTTGGGCGAACCCTTTGCCATCTCAGCATTGCACGGAACCGGCACCGGTGATCTGTTGGATGAGGTCGTCCGTCACATTGCTGAATTTGGTGAAGATACCGAAGAAGACCTTTCAACCAAGATCGCAATAGTCGGCAAGCCGAATGTGGGTAAATCCAGCCTCTTGAATAAATTAATCGGAGAGGAACGTGCCATCGTCAGCGAAATTCCCGGGACAACCCGTGACGCCATCGACACAAAACTCGATTTCGAAGGATACCCCATCACTTTAATTGATACTGCTGGTATCCGCCGCCGTGGCAAGGTTATGCCCGGTGTAGAGAAGTACAGTGTCATTCGCAGCATGAATGCCATCGAGCGGGCTGATGTAGCCATTCTGGTAATTGACGCCACCACCAGTATCACTGCACAGGACACACACATTGCCGGATATATCAAGGACGCCTGGAAAAGTGCCATTGTTGTCGTTAATAAATGGGATCTGATTGAAAAAGATACTTACACCATTAACGAATATACAGCAAAAATCCGCCATGAACTGAACTTTATGGATTATGTACCTATGGTGTTTATCAGCGCGCTCACCGGTCAAAGAACAGATCGCGTGCTCCCCCTGGCTCTGCAGGTACAAGAAGAACGGCTTGTACGTCTACCAACATCCCAAATTAATCGTGTCATTCAAATCGCCCAAGATCGGCACCCTGCTCCATCAAGAACAGGGCGTTCTTTGCGGATTTACTATGGTACTCAGGTCAGAAACGATCCGCCCACCTTTATGCTATATGTAAATAATCCGGATTATGCCCATTTTACTTATTTACGTTATCTCGAAAATCAGATCCGTAAAGAATACCCTTTTATTGGCACGCCCATTCGGCTGGTGCTTAAAAAACGGCGTGATTGAGAGGACGTTCATATTTAATAAGATATAATTAAATAATAATTATTGTTAAATTAGAATTTTTCACAGAACAAAAACATATGTTAGACGATTTACAAACAGAACAACTATCAACAGAGCCCACCAAGTTAGCCGAATCAAAGTCAAAACGATCTGGCTGTCTGGGATTTTTTATTGACGCTATTGAAACCGTTCTCCTCGCGTTAGTTCTCTTCCTGGCCATTAATGCTCTTTCCGCCAGGGTGCGCGTGGAAAATGTTAGCATGCAGCCAACCCTCAAACCGGGTGAATTTCTTCTTGTTAACCGGGTGGCTTATAAATTCGGGCAGCCGTCTATCGGTGATATTATTGTTTTCCACGCCCCGGGGGCGAGTGATATGGATTACATCAAACGGATTATCGGTCTGCCTGGGGACCAGGTGAGGGTTTCTGATGGTATTGTTTATGTCAACAATCAGCCGCTTTATGAACCCTATATTGCCGAAACACCGCGATATACCGGCACCTGGGATGTTCCTCCAAATGAATATTTTGTTTTAGGTGATAACCGGAACAACTCCAGTGATTCCCACATGTGGGGCTTTGTGCCTCATGAAGATATCGTCGGCCGTGCCCTGCTGATTTACTGGCCTCTCTCCGATATGGCGATCTTGCGCAGCTCGGACGCGGTTATGGCGTTTCAATAAAAAACCTTTTGATCCCAAATCACCAAAAAGCCATCTTACCAAAATCTTTACAACACCTTTTCAAAATATAAATAGGTGATAAAATCATCGCCAAGGATAAAAAATGCGTATGCGCTTATCGACCGATCATGAAAACCATTCTTGTCAAAAATGTCAGGGTGGACGTAAACAATTGCAAACCATCACATTAATGACTTGGCTTGGTGATGACTTGATTACCGTGCCCGATTTCCCTGCCTGGGTCTGTGACCTGTGTGGACACCGCATTTACGACTCACATGCTTTGGCGCAATTAAGTCTGCTCCTCAACCCGGATGCAGGGACGCCCATACAACCTAACCTGAACAATACAACCCCAAAACCATCAGCCAATGTGCCTCCGTTAGCCTGAGATACAAACTTCAACTTTATCGAAAAATTAAAAGCATGGCTTTTCCTTTTTATAAGGGTGTTATTTGGTGCTACTTTTCCAAAAATTAGTTTTTCTTTGACTGAATCGGCCTTTTAGAGGCTAACAACATTTGATAATGGCTTAAATTTTTTGTCGTAGGGCGGCAATTATTATTGATTTATTTGAATCTATTGAAAATTTTTCATTAATTAAGGATACAAATTGACTAATGTTAGTCTGCATGTTATTATTAGATTAGTTATTATTTTATTTTTATTGCACCTTAAAAGGAGTATTTATTCATGTCCATTGAACTTATTTCGCGTATTATCGGACTCATTATCTTCGGGTCAGTTGGCGGTGTTTTCGGAAATGATTTAGGCGTTCTGCTTGAAAATAGCATTTCCACGCCTCCCCAACCAGCGTTCGTCTATCATATTGTTTCAGCAATTATCTTTGCACTGTTGGGGTATATCCTTACACCGTGGATCACCGTTAAACCAATCAATGCTTTACGAAAAAATTTAAGCAATTTGTCAGCACAAACACTGGTTTTTGGAATTATTGGCCTGGTGATAGGACTGATTCTCTCAGCCCTGCTGGCTTATCCTATTTCATTGCTGGGTGGGATATTTGGAAAAATCCTGCCCGTGATCACAGCAATTTTATTCGGTTACCTGGGGATGATTACTATAGTTTCACGCCAAAAAGAATTGCGCAATTTCCTCCGTCTTGGCAACCGTGGTCAGAGTATTGGTGATCGGTCGAAGAAAGCAAACAGGCCTGGTGAAGGTTGTCGCATCCTGGTAGATACCAGCACGATAATTGATGGAAGGATTTATGATATTGCCAGGACGGGCTTCCTGCCTGGAGAACTGCTCATTCCCCGCTTTGTTCTCAATGAATTACAATACGTCAGTGATTCTGCCGACAATCTGCGCCGACAACGGGGTCGACGAGGTATGGAGGTCTTATCCGATTTACAAAAAGACTCAAATATCCCCGTCACCATTACTGATATTGATGTCGAAGGTGTGCGTGAGGTCGATGATCGCCTGGTAGTACTTGCCCGTCAATTAAACTGTCCTATTCTGACCAACGACTATAACTTAAATCGCATCGCTGAGCTTCAAGGAGTGACTGTTTTAAACATTAATGAATTGGCGAATGCTGTCAAAGCCATTTTACTGCCAGGTGAATCTTTTGAAATGGCAATAATACAAGAAGGTAAAGAATTCGGCCAGGGCGTCGGTTATTTAGAAGATGGTACCATGGTTGTTGTCGAGGACGGCCACGATTATATTGGTAAAACCATCAAAATTACGGTCACAAAAGTCCTTCAAACAGCAGCCGGTCGGATGATTTTTGCCAGGCCCGATTGACCATCCCCGCCTTTTACTTGGGATCTTCACAGGAGAAAAAATTTATGGCGTTAAAAATTTATAACACCCTGACCCGTCGTAAATCTGAATTTGAACCCATCGAAGCAGGAAAAGTTAGGATGTATGTGTGCGGTCCGACAGTTTATGACAGCGCCCATGTTGGACACGCCATGTCTGCCCTGGTATTCGATATTGTCCGTCGTTACCTGATCTATCGCGGGTACGATGTTGAATATGTGATGAACTTCACAGATGTTGACGACAAAATCATCGATCGCGCCAACCGGTTAGGGGTTGATCCTTTTGAGCTGGCTGGAAAATACATTGAGGAGTTCAAACAAAACTTAAACGATCTGAATATTATGCCAGCTTCAGAACACCCTCGCGCGTCACAAGAAATAGATGCCATCATCAAAATGGTTACCCAGCTGATTGAGAAAGGGTCAGCCTATGAAGTTGATGGCGATGTTTATTTCCGTGTTGAAACAGCCAAAGATTATGGCAAACTTTCCGGGCGAAAGTTGGAAGAAATGAACGCCGGTAGTCGCATTCGAGTGGATGAACGCAAAGAAAATCCAATGGATTTTGCTGTGTGGAAAAAAGCCAAACCCGGAGAACCAGCCTGGGACAGCCCTTGGGGGCCTGGACGACCCGGCTGGCATATTGAATGTTCTGCAATGAACCTCAGCCATTTTGGCCCCCAAATTGATATTCACGGCGGTGGAAATGATCTGATCTTCCCTCACCATGAAAATGAGATTGCTCAAACCGAAGCCATCACTGGAAAACCCTTTGCACGCTACTGGATGCATAATGGCATGTTGCAACTCAAGGGTGAAAAGATGTCAAAATCTACCGGGAATCTGATACCAATCAGTGATTTCCTTCGCGAACATCCTGGCGATGTGATGCGTTTGCTTGTCCTCAGTTCATATTATCGCAGCCCGCTCACCTTTAACAACGAAGTGATCGAAGCCAATCAACGCG
>Ga0255347_1003466_pt1 | contig 20474 bp, 19 predicted proteins | sample wastewater_treat_2_FD_192479 | JGI IMG/M metagenome (GOLD analysis project Ga0255347, IMG submission 192479) | Wastewater microbial communities from Lulu Island WWTP, Vancouver, Canada - plant24 | ecosystem: Engineered > WWTP > Wastewater > Unclassified | place: Canada: Vancouver, British...
TCATTCTCCTCATCCTGACCCGGCGCAATTCCGGCAGCCGTTGTCTTCATCTTCAGTTGCACAGCTCTCCCCCCAGCAGCCAACATCCACGCATCCATTGCACTCATCAACAGTCTGGCTATGGCCATGACACCGGAAATGAGGTAGAGTGATCACACCCGCATGGACCAAGCGGAGTTGCGCCCCCCCCCGGTGGGAATGAACCTCGAACGGGAGCGAAACCATGCCTGAACTTCAGACCCAGACCCGGCAAATCTCGAGCTTGCTCATGGGCAAATCACCCTTTTCCCTGCCATCCGGACCGGGGCAACCGGTAACGTCTGCCCCCCCACGCAGCCTCCAATCCGCCACCCGTTGTCCAAAACCCGATGTCCAGCTTCCGGCATCGGATATCCAAAATCAAACATCAAACATCGCACATCCAACAGCCAACAGCCAACAGCCAACAGCCAACAGCCGGTATCCGAAACCCGATATCCGAAACCCGATATCCAACATCAGCTCCCCCGTAGTCTTCTTTGATCTGGCACAAACCCTGGTAACCACCACCGCCCTCTCACCCCGTCGCCTGGTGGCCTCCAGGCTTGGGCTTTCCGAAAAGCAGACAAAAACGGTGGGACGGCTGATCATGACGCATCCGGCCACGGAACCATCCTCGCTCGCTCAGGCCCTGAAGAAGACTCTGGCCGATGTTGAGCAGTGGCAGCTTGAAAGGGTCCTGGAAGAAGTCTGGGAAGAACAACACCGGTGCCTGCGGGCTATTGACGGGGCCCCATCGGTTATGGCCACGCTCAAGTCAAAAGGATTCAGACTGGGGCTGCTCTCCAATACCTGGCATCCGTTGTATACGGCGTTTCTCGATCGGTATCCGGAAATGGCTTCACTCCTCGACCATCTCGTCCTGAGCTACCGGTTGGGATGGAAGAAACCATCCGCTGAGATCTATCGACATGCCCTGACATTAGCCAACGCCCCGCCCGAACAGTGCTGGATGATCGGCGATTCCTACGAACTTGACATCGAACCGGCTCTGATGGCAGGCATGCACGCAATCTGGGTGCTCCGCCACCCGGAAAAGGAACCCACGCTCCTGGCTCAGGTACTGCGAGGCGACAAACTACCTCCGGACTCATCGGTTGTCCATCTGGGCGAAATCATGGCATACTTTACGGAGAAAGGACCGTTATGCTCGTCATCCTGATCCTGCTGGCCATCCCGCTGGCCATCAGTCTGCTGACTTATACCTTCTTCTGGTATGAGACCGCCAGCAGTCCTCATCGACAATACCTGGCCAACCTCACCAAGGGCAACGCCAGCCGGCTGCTGATCAAAGGAATCGTCTCCTCCTATTGCAGCATGCTGCTCACCGTGATCCTCTTTCCGACCAGCTTCCGACAGCGGCAGCCCGCACCAGAGCCCGATTGCCTCCAGCCTCCCGTCATCCTTGTCCACGGGCTTTATCACAATGTCAGTGCGTGGACTCTCTACCGGCGGTGGCTGCACTTCGCAGGTTTTGCCAATGTTTATTGCCTGGGTTACAGCAGCTGGAACCAGACCTTTCCTGCCCTGGTGAATAGACTGCAGCAGCTGCTTATCCAGGTGCACGAAAAGTTCCCCGACCAGCGGCCGATTTTGATCGGACACAGTCTAGGCGGTCTCGTCGGCCGTGCCTGTGCCCATTCAGCAGAAGGGTCCGCTCACCTCGCGGGGGTGATCACGCTTGGTACTCCCCACAGGGGGAGCAAGCTGGCGGCCTTCGGCGTGGGCAAGCTGGCCCGGAGCCTGCTATATGGCAGCCCCGTGATCGAGACCCTCGAACGCGCCTCGGGAGCACCCGACTGCCCCTGTGTCTCCATCTATTCACCCATTGATAATATGGTACTACCGAGCCAGGCTCTAAAGACCACCGAAGCGGGTTGGGTGCATCACGAGACCGCTCCCATAAGTCACGTGACCATGCTCTATCACCGTCCGACCGCCATGCTGGTAATAGAGTATCTGAAATCCATGGCCAGCCCGGACCACTGAGGACCGCAACCGAGGTTCACCAGGTTCCCAGGCCGAAGCCTGGCAGCCTGTCCGAAGTACCCCGCAACCCGCTCAATCATTGCTGAGGGCGGGTTCGACCGGATTCCTTCATCCCCTCATGGGTCATCATATCGTCTCAGCATGTCATCGTGCGTGGACCCCGCAGTCACATGTCGCCGTCGGTTGGCAGCTCAGCGCGTTGATCCTGTCGATACAGGAGTTCTTCTCATCAACGACCAGCAGGCCATTTTTTACCATAAAAGACAGGATCTGGGCCGAGACCAGCTGGGGAGAATGTTCCGCCGTCTTCACCACCAGTTCCGGGGCAAGGGGCGGCTCATAAGGGTCATCGATCCCCGTAAAACCTTTCAATTCTCCGCGCCGCGCCTTTTGATAGAGGCCTTTCGGATCCCGTTCCTCGCAGACCTCGACGGGCGTATCGACAAACACTTCGACAAACCGGAGTCCTGCCGCCCGGTGCAGTTCGCGAGCCAACTCCCGCTCCCGGCGGTAAGGAGAAATGAAGCTGGTCATAGTGATCAGCCCGGCATCGGCAAACAGTTTGGCCACCTCGCCGATCCGCCGGATATTCTCTTCGCGGTCTTCCGCCGAAAAGCCCAGGTTCCTGTTCAGTCCATGGCGCACATTGTCGCCATCGAGCACGTAAGCCAGATAACCGAGACTGATCAGTTCATGTTCAAGGGTAAAGGCAGTGGTACTCTTGCCAGAAGATGGCAGTCCGGTAAACCAGATGGTGCAGCCTTGCTGCCTGAGCAGTCGTTCGCGGTCTTTCCGAGCAACATGAGTGCTATGCCAGGTGATATTGGTCGCCTTGATATTCGTCATTGTTCCTCCGGATCTAGTGGTCAATCGATTTTCAGCCAGAAACAGGCATTCTCTTGGATTCCTTCACCTCTTTGCCAGCTATCTATCACGCTTCTTGCGAAAAGAGCAAGGGCCTGGAACTCCGACTATAAGGAAACGGTCGCAACCTGGTTGTTTTGGTGTCCCGGAACAGATTGTTCCGGATAAGATTCCGATCATCGTAGCGATCTCAGGCGATAAGGGGATCGAGGGAATGCCATTCTCCAGTTTCAGAAAGCCCTTGAACCAGCTCTCCCCGGCTCTGGCCTGGGCAGCGCGATCTCTGCCCAGTCATCGGCGCCCGCAAGCGCAGTGCACAAAGCTATGGTTACGATCTCAACCAGACGGTGTTGCGTCTTGGACAGGATTCGTGGATCGGGCAACTCCGAAAAATGCTCAATGATCGAACTGTACACATTCTCTGCCATGACGAATCCTCCTTGGATGCAGTTCACCAAGGTATCGTCGCACACTTCGATCAAAATCATCAGCACCATTACACGCAACCACCCTGCCGTCAGCTTCATTCTGTCTTGTTCGTGATGCCACACCATGATAGGATAGTTTGGTGCTGGAAAATGCCCAACCCCCTGCAGGCTGAAGCCGGGAGGTTAAACTGAAATGGCGGACGAACAGCGGGTGATGTAGAATAGTGCGGTTATCGCTGTGCGGACTGGGAACTGAAGAAGGAATTGAAGGGGGCCAGTGCCCTTTTGACAGTTTGCCAGGTGTTGAGTTGCTGGCACTTGCCGGTGTTGATCAATGAGTGCACTCCTGCGAAGATCTCCTTTTGGTTGTCGCGTGATGGGTTTGCCCTTCTTCCAGTCCTTCGATGGAGGAACGCTCGAAGGGACAACTGTATGAAGCACCCCCAGGATTTGGATACCCGTGACCTGACTGTTGAAGAAAACAACATAAATCTTCTCGATCTCGCCATTGTTTTGTTAAAAAGAAAGAAATCCATTATCATTGGCACTGTGGCTACAGCTGTCTTGATCTTTTTCGTTTCCTTTTTCTGGATGGATTCCAAGTACAGACCCTACGCGAAGATCCTTCCTTCCCAAACGAGCAGCGCGGCGTCGACGGCTTTGTCCCAAATCGCGAGTGTATCGGGGATGCTCACCCCTCTTCTGGGATCCAGCAGTCCATCGTCGGGCTTGTTTGTCGCCCTGCTCAAATCCAGAACTGTCCTGGATGCGGTCATCGATCGGTTCGGGTTGATGGAAGCCTACAAGAACCAGAGACTCCTGGGGTTGGGTAGATGGTTGCCGTTCTCCCGCGAAGGGGCCAGGGAAGTACTCGTGGATTTGCTCTCCACCGAAATCGATACTGCCAGCAATGTGGTCACTCTGGGCGTTGAGGACAGAAGCGCGCAAAAGGCCACGGAGATGACCAATGCTTTCGTCGAGGAATTGAAGAAGTTACTCGCCACTCTGTCCATTTCGGATGCTTCCCAAAGGCGGCTCTTTCTCGAGGCGGAACTGAAGAAAGCTCATGCCTCTCTGACGGAGGCAGAAGAGGCCATGCAGGCCTTCCAAGAGACTACTGGAGCAATCAAGATCGACGACCAGGCGAGGGCGGTCCTTGAGGGTGTCGCCGTTCTCAGGGCGCAGATCGCTTTGAAGGAAATCCAGCTCAAGGTCATGAAAACTTATGCGACCGAGCAGAACCCTGATTTTAAGAAGAGCGAGGAAGAATACCGTGGCATGCTGGCCGAGCTTAAGAAGCTCGAGGCCACGGGGATGGCAGGTGAGTCGAGCACGCTCATCGCCACGGGTAGCATACCCAGCCTGGGAGTGGAGTATCTGCGCAGGGTGCGCGATTTCAAGTATCTTGAAGCCATCTACGAGGTTCTTGTCAAGCAATATGAGGCGGCAAGACTGGATGAAGCCAATGAGGCAATAATCGTCCAGGTGGTTGATGTGGCGGTCGTTCCGGAAAAGGCGGCTTGGCCCAAGCCGATTCTCATGACGCTGGTCGGCGTCATATTGGGCTTTTTTCTTTCGATAACTTACGCCTTTTTCCGGGAGTATCTGGAGAGAGCCTCTCAGAAGCCGGGCGGCAGAGAAAGGCTCGAGAAGATTTCCGCATATTTGCCTTTCAGGAGAACTTAAATGCCTTATCCACCGCGCCACTGCCGACTCACTTGGGGGGATCGGAAAAGAAATCGGTTGGCTGAGACCCAAGGCAGGCCTGCACGGGCCTTCTTTTTCAGCGCCCTGATCTACACCATCACTTTTTCCTTGTGCCTGCAGGGGAGCATCGGACAGTGCCTTGAATCATCCTCTGCCAATTCCATGAGTCATCTCACCGGCACATTTCTCAATCCAGAAGCAAGGGACGCACAGGACGCACAACCGCTGATCGACCAGACCCATCTGGGGGTCGTCCGAATGGGAATCCTGCCTGTTATTTTTGCGAAGTACGCCCGGGATCCGGGGCGGTTCGACTGGAAGCGCTTGGACGAGGTCATAGCGGCATACTCCAGCAGAACGCTCATGATCACCATCTCTTCCACTTACCTCCGCCCAGGGGGAGTGGAAACCCCAATCCCAGGAACCCAAAAGGAACTCGACACGTTCCTCGCCTTTGTCTCCAGGATTGCACTACGCCACGCCAACCAGATCGAATATTGGCAACTGGACAACGAGGTCACCGCTCCCAAGAATTGGCCGAGCGACCGGTACGCCGACTACGCGCGGCTACTGGCTGCATTTCACGACACGGTCCGAAAAACAAATCCTGAAGCTAAAATCGTTGTGGCGGGAGTTCCTGCCGGCGACATTAACGGCCGCAGAGCGGAAGACCTTCTGCAGGCCCTCGCACAGGGGGCCGCAGGCAAGGTGCACGCCATCGATATACACTACCACCGATCATGGGTTGAAGCTGGCAGCATCGCGGACTACATAGCAGCATTGCGAAAGCTGTTAGGTGCCTACAGGGGCCTTGAAAAGCTGGAGATCGTCGTTGCTGAAAACTCCACCTGGTTTGAAAAGCCTGCTGGAAGGCATCTTCAAACCGAATCGCAGCAGGCCGCGTATGCGGCCGAATCCATCTATGCTGCCCTGGCAGAGGGCGCACGATTTTGCGTCTTTGGCGCGCCGACCGATCGACTCAGCTGGAAAGGGCAAAGCGAGCACCGGTTCGCCCTCAATGGACTCTTCTTCAACCCTGAAAAGCGCTACTCGGCTGGCCAGCGAAGGGAAGGTGCCAAGCGAGTGGCCTTCACCATGAGGCTGATCGCCGAACTCACCAAGGATGTCACCCCCGAGCAGCTGAAAAGGATCGCGACTACACCTCGTGACATTACCCGCATCGAGGTCACAGGCAAAAGACCATACTCGGTCCTGTGGTGGTCCGGCAGTGGCACGACCATTGAGGTGCAGGTACCGGTGGCAGTCGACGCCAAAGCCGCACGAATCGTGGGTTCTGTCCCCGATAAAGACCTGAAATGGCCCCCCACGGATCCCTTCGAGGCCTTTCCCCGCACCAGCGCAGCGGTTCGAGGGGGCATGGTGACCGTGCGCCTGAGCCCTCACGTGCCGGTCATAGTCCTGCCCGAAAGGCAATGAGTTCTTCTCATTTCCTCCAGCGTTTCACGGTCCCCGCCGGTCTAGCAGGCCAGCAAGCGGCTTTCCTGTTGCTCTCCTTCCGATCGGGAGGGAACCCATTTCACCCAGCCCAGGCTCGCAACAGTCAATCCAACTAAAATCCAATGGTCTATGAAGGTTATACCGGGTTCAGAAAGCATCTTCCCGAAGACTCTGACACCGAGGGCAAGCAGCAAGATTTCCACGTATGATGGAATGAGCGGATGTGTGTGTCTCAGCCTGGATCGGATCAGTTGAATGGCATACCAGGCCAATATGAGATGGACGCAGGCGAACAAAACGGTACCGATGCCCCCTGTGGCAGACAGCATGTTGGTGGTTATGTCGAATGTCCGGTTGCTGCCCCATCCGATGCCCAATATCGGATGAGATACGAAAAGCTCAAGTCCTGAAAGCGCTGCATCCAATCTTCCTTGCCCGGATTGTGTCTCCAGTTTGTCGAGCAGCACGAGGTTGGCAAACGTAGCCAACCGATCGACACTGAACCCGAGCCTCCATACCGCAATCGAGAACAAAATGGACCCAGCCACAAACAACAGCAGCAGCACGATCACCAGCGGCTTCATGGTCCTGTCCGCACCCAGCGCCCCCCTGCCCTTCGTGCGGGCCTTCGGGATAATTATCGTCACAAACAAATAGAAAATGAACAAGCCCCCAAGAAAGCCTGCAGCTGCGGTGGCACTTGTTGTAGATATGAGCGTGATGGAAAAGAGGGGGGTAAGAATAATGGAATGCCGATACTTGAATAAAAAATTCCTGTTATAGGCACAGTAGAAACTCATAAAAGTCGGGATCAAGAGGAAGCGGGCCATCATGGATGGCTCCGGGGCCACGGAGTTCATCCGCTTTAACCCTATCGCCTCCATAAATTGTTCATAGTTTTGCGAAAAGCTCACGCTGTTGTTGAAAAGGTATTCTGGATAGGGGATTTTCAAGTAGTACATGACCACCTGCATCCAGCCCCAGAATACGACGAACAAACCTGAAATAATGAACACCTTCAAGCACTTGTGCATCTCTTCGGGACTGGGCTTGCACAAAGCGATGCTCGTTGTGAGAGCAACGACATAGACCAAGTAGACGAACTGGGTAAAATTCTCACCGCTGAGTTTCAACAACACCGTTTCCCCAGATGGACGGTGCACGTAAACAGCGCCATAGAACGGTATCACGATGATGGAAAGGAATGCCACGATGCAGAAGTACCACAGAGGGCCTAGAATCACCGCCTGAACGCGATGACAGGAATCAACTCCCTTGAGGAGGAATTCCACGCCAAATCTTACCATGAAAAGCAGACCGAAATAATAGCCGGGCTGCAATCCAAAGGACGGAGAGTTGATGTTGATGATCGCTGTCGCTGTAAACGAAGAGAAGAAAATGAGCATGTAAAGCAATATGCGGATAGGGGCCACCACGGTTAGTATCAAACCGAGAGGTATCAAAACGTAACCTACTAATGTTATTTCCATGGATTTCCGATAACTCTAGCAATGGTTCGCCACGGATGCTCATATGAATGAGAGATACATAAGTGATATATCCTCAGATTCCGGGTTCGCCACAGCCGTTTAAAGTCCTCAGGGCTGCTGATTTAAGCTGCGCCTCGGTGCAAGAGGGTCGCCTGCGCTGGCAGCGTCATTGGCTCTCTTCGCGAAATCCTCAAAAAGCCTTATGTACTCCTGCGCACTATACGCCCACGAAAAACTATCTGCAACTGACTTCCCATCTCTCACCAAACGCTCTCTGAGGGCCAAGTTCCCGAAAACCCGACAGATTCCCCTCCCAATGTCCTCCGGAGAATAGGGATCTACGTATTCCACAGCATCGCCGTACAGCTCCCTAAAGACTGGAATATCGGAAGCCACAACAGGGGCCCTCGCTTTCAATGCCTCCAAGACAGGGATTCCGAATCCTTCCAGAAGAGAAGGCAACAAAAGAAGCTCCGCTCCCTTCAGCAAAGACCACTTCTCCATCTCATCAACATAGCCCATATAGACAATATCGTCAGAATCCATCAGCTCGTAGCAACCCTGCACAAAGATCGGTTTCCTTGCACCGACCACGACGAGCCGCACATCTTCCTGGAGGGATTCTTTGAACAAGCGAAAGCCAGCGATGGCACGGGCTATGTTCTTCCTTGGATTCAGGGAGCCGAGGAACAGGACATAAGGAAAGCCCAAGCGGGCTGCATCTGCTTCGATGGGAGCATCGTCCGAGGCATTCCGAATGACGGAGGGCTGCCGATCGTGCAGCAGATCCCGGACGAGCTGTATCGCCGAGGTCTTGGAGACGGTGACCAGGTGCACGCCTTTGGCGGCAGCCGTGCGCACGAGCCATTTCAGGTACAAAGAAAAGGGCAGAGAGAACCACTCGTGGTTCAGAAAGCCGCTGTCATGGACCAGAAGTATCTGAGGCACCCCCGGCAAGAAAAGCACCGGGGCGGAATTGGTGAAATTTACGAGCAGATCATACTTTCTTTGGCACCGGATCATCCGCGGGAGCAAGAACTGCTCCCAAATTGACCGCATCAACCTGCTGCTGAAAACGGACAGAGACGTACAGCGGGTTCGGACATTAGGGGGAAAGCCCTCAAGAGGATTTGCTGACCCGCGTTGGATGGGGATATACACCTCAAACGTGAAATCAGGCCGAGCCTGGGCTATCTCCTCGACGAGGCGCAGCGCCACCCTTATGGAGCCACCCTTCTCCAGGGTGCCAAATGCTTTACCATTTACCGCGATTTGCATCAACTATGTGACTCAAAAAGTCTCATGCGTTCTGTAGTGTCCCAAGGAATTAGCCAAGCCGCTCCCCAGCAGCTCGACCGCGGGCTGACCAGTGCGGACCATGAGCTTCCCCCGGAAAAACCGCGCTACCATTGCCACTTCGTGATTGATATCTTGGTACGTTTACGCATACTCCTGCTTCCCTTGTGAGCAGGCGTTGCCTGCTCACAAGGGAAGCAGGAGCGCAGAAGGCAAGGCTCTCCTGTGCTTATTCTGGGAGGGTTCGCGTCCACGTCCTAGATCCTTGTCGCGTAATACCTGAAGCTTATAAAGCCTTTCCCGGCTGAATCGTATCTTTCCACATCCACGATCAACATAGCCTCTTTGCGGAGTATCTCCAAGACCTCAATCCTGCCCAACGCATGGCGTTCCATCACTCCGCTGCTTCCGTGGATCATTCTTCTCCCTGCATTCAGGATGCGGTTTCCTAGCAGGAGATACAACCAGCCCCTGGCAGTTGCCAGATTCGGGCGAGAAGGAGTCTGAAATACCAGAACGCCCCCCGAACTCAAGGCACGGCAGAATTCTCGGATAAATAAGCGCTGTAGCCTTCGCGGGATATGCTGCAGTACGAGGTTGCCGTACAAAAAATCGACGCTGCCGCTTTGGACTATCGCCAAGTCCTCACGAATATTATGCCAGAATTCTATATTGCTGAACTGAGTGTTCACAGCACGCGCCTCTGCAAGCATCGCCTCCGAGACGTCGATTCCCACTACGCGTTCAAAATGGGACGAGAGCGCCCTGCTTAATCGACCCACCCCACAACCGAAATCCAGGGCAACCCCAAACCGGAGTTTGGTCCCGAGAGCGGAAAGACGTGATAGAACGTCGCATATCTCTGCTACTCCCGTCTGGAAGAACGCTTCCTTTTCCCACTTACCTCCTTTGTTCTTCCGATGCGAGAGAACTGCCCAATAGGGATCACTTCCCCCCAAGGCTTCCCATTGCTGTCGACATCGATCCTGCATGCGGGGTTAACCTTGCTGCGGCCAAAGGTCCAGGTCCTTGCCGCGTTCGCAATCAATATGGGTTAAAGATCCAAGTCGGAGGCGCCAAACACCGCTATCTGCTTCATAGAGGAGAGGCTGATACACCAATAGCTGACACTGGGCTGAGCCGACTTCAAGTATTGTAACCGTAACGACTCAGCAGAGGGTATGTGAGCAAGGTTACCAGACCTCGCGTTTCTGCATCAAGCTTTGTGACCCATTCCGTATCAAACCGTATCTCCGTGGTCCCGTGAAAAAACCGGTGAGGATTGCCTCCAATGGTATGGATAGGACCCAGCTCAACCGTCTTCTCGTTCAGAAAGGCGGCTCTCCTTCCGGCAACCGGCCTTAGCGTCTCTATTAGCCTCTGCGTTTCTACCCGAGGGTTCACTGCAAAATCCTCGTATCTGATCCTGCTATAGGGAAGCATCGAGGACAAGAACTCAAGAAGAACGTTGAACACCCACCAGGCAATGACAATCCGGCGAACCGGATGTTTCGTCATGTTCCTTCCAATCGCCGGGTTATACTTGTCCTTTTGCCAAGCGTAAGCCAGCGCGCGAACGTCGCGGACAATATGCACCAGGTGGACCTCGATACCTGGAATTTGGCTGAGAAGAAAAGCTCGGCTGGGCAGCTTCGAGGAGTCGACAAGGATATCGCAGTTGGAAGCTTTGGCCAAAGCAAAGTAGAGCTTCTCCAAAAGATCCTTCAGTTCCGCAACATTACTTTGGAAAGTCGGACTGCTCAGCCCGGTATAAAGTTTAAAGAAGTGCCGCGAGTGGTCCACGGATTCCTGAAGTTCAATGACGCGTTGGTATTTGTTCCTTTCTCCGATCACTTCCCGAATTAATGGAGCAAAGAACTCACATTCATCCACACCTTTCCAGCATGAACAGAGCTGGTTTGCAACGAAGCCGTCTTCCCATATCCGATAGATTTCAGCACAGGATGAAACACCGTCGATCGTTCCGAGAATCCGGTCCAGTATGGTGCTGCCGCTTCTCCCGACCCCTCCTATATAAATAACCTTAATCTTTCTCATAGGATCCTGTTGAGCAGATGCCGCTTGCTACCGCACCTTTTGAGCTTGATCACCACAATCTCTCCGCTGACAACAATGAGCCTGCCGGCGGGCCGCCACACGTTTTTGCTGCAAGATACAAAATCAATCTGGTGTAAAAAGCTTGCAGATTTCATAAGCCCTTTCACGGATACCCCGCAGGTGATCCGCATGAAACATGGTCAGAAGCCCTTTTTTCTTCTCTTTACGCTCATTCGATGGACGGGCAACAAGGTCTTCAATCACCTTTCCACGACCGTAATTTTCCCTGTTGCGCTCTTCAATCAGCTCGAAACACTTCTGGACGTTACTCTCCGAGTGGACAAATACCTCAAAATCAGTCCCAAACTTGCGGTTGATCTTTTCGATGATCGAGCCAAAATCGGTCACCACATCATTATACAACCCCAGGACGTAGTGGTTTCGATAAGGGAGTATGCAAGAGTAAAAACTCACATATGCCCTGAGTATCTGCTTTATGGAGAGGTATGGGGTTCGAATGACATTGGAGAGAACTGTCCCCTCGGGGTCTCTCATTAGCACTAAACACGGGATGTTACGCCTGGCAGCTTCGATGATCTGGGCGGGTGCATGCAGGTGGCGGGCGATTCTGACAGTCCTTCCCTGAGCCATGCCAAAAGCAAAGACGGCAAACGAGTTGGCGGAGCGCGGAAAACCTTCGATCACTATTTCGGTTCCGTCGGTTAAAGGTACCCCGGGCTTGCTGGCGGACCTGCGTCTAAACGTCGTATAGGGCAGGTACACTGCGGGAAACTCAGCCAGGCGCCGGCGCAGTTCGTAACGCAGGCGTAAAATTCCAGGTTGGAGAGAAGGAGGAAGCACCCTGATACTACTCTGGGTTACCATAGCCAAGAGTCCTTTCCGACTGCAAAATTCGCCGCGCCAAAAAATTTCGTATCGGACACCCATTGGCAGCGGCGCCCCCTTAGTCGGCACCCAACAGCACATTCACCGAAGTTCACCTGAGGGTGATTCAATAGTTTCAGCATTGAGGCAGATGAGCACACACTGCGATGCCGCGCGTTCTGCCATCTCTACCAGTTCATTTGGGGTTCATATGCCGCAGTCTCTTGAGACCGCCATATAATTCCGTTGGAATAATATCCCTCCACTTGATCGAGTTGAGCTTCATATACGTAATAATATTGAGCCTTCTCTTGATATATAACACCATCCAGATATTCCTCACAGCCATTGTTAGGGCAGTGGCAGCGGCAGCCCCTTCAATGCCAAATCTATCGATCAGGGGAAAGCTCAATAAAAGATAAAAGATTGCAGTGATGACAGTGATTTTCACCATTGCTCTTTGATGATTGGTCATGCCGAGCAGTGGCTGCACAGTGCCAGCCAAGGCATTGATGAGCTGGCCCAGGGCGAGAAGGATCAGGACAGTCGCTCCGGACGTGTAGGAATCACCGAACCAGCCGAGAAAAAACTGAGGAAACAGAAGCAGTGGCACAACAACTGGAGCAGTACCCAAAAATATACACTGGGAGGCTTCCGTCAGATGCCCTTGCAGTGCGCGAAAATCCTTTTCATTGTAATATTGGGAGATCAGAGGTGAAATCACGATGCGCACCGCATCCAAGACAAGGGAGGGTATGAAGGCCAATCGAGAAGCAACAGCATAGACCGCGGCAGCCTTCATGTCGAGCAGCAAGCCCACAAGGAGCAGATCGGCCCTGTTCATTACCGTACTCAGTATGGAAGACAACAACAAAGGACGTGCGACATCATTCCACTTCTCCGCCTCATACCTGGGCCGGAGCCCGTGGGCTTGCAGACCTAGCGCTTTGCGAATCTGGTACGCTTCGATCAGCATGACAATCACTAAAGAACAAGTCAGGAGCACCAGTACCGCGGCAGGAGTCAGACGCCAGTAATAATAGGCGGCTGCCGTAAACACTGTGGCAAGAACCGGACGAATGATGTAGAACCCGGTCAGGGCGGTAACTACTCGCTTTAGACCGCGTTGGAATGAGATGTTCAAGGTAACCCATGTCCAGAACGGAAGAACCAACAGAGCGAGCAGAATAGCCTCCTCGACCCCGGTAAGGGACTTCAGGACCCCGCTGCTGACAACTCCCAACGCAACTGCAGAAAGCACGCCGCAGCAACCCAGCCCCACAAACCGCGCCCTTCTGAGCAACCCGATAAGCAGCGGATAATCCCTTTGGACCCAGTAGATAACAGCGAATTTGAGTACCGCTCTATCATAGCCCAGAAGACACATGGGGCTGATGACGGTGAGCAGCGCAATGGTATACATCACTGCTCCGTAGTCATCCTGAGCCAATACCCTGGCCAGAAAAATCGTGTAGCCAGTGAACAGAAGCTGGCCAAGCACCTTTAGGATCAGAGCTTTTGCGGAAGCACCCGTCACCGTTGTCCTGACGTGGTCACGAGAAAGTGCTGCATTTTCAATATTTCGATTCGAGCAGGTATCTTCTTGGCAGGGGGAAATCTGCAACTTATCGACCAACCTTCACATGATAAAATTCAAAAATGGACGATCAGAGCCCGATCTCACAAACTGGCGCATCGACTCCATCTAGGGCTGCTAAGTTTTAGAGTATCCTGCCCATCTTTGTCAACCTGAAAAGCCGCTTCATTCAAGGTGATTGCATGTAATAGGGCCGCAAAAGCATGCGAGGGGACCCCTTTGGTGAAATGCATCCTGAGGAGCCAATCAGGAGTCGTCATGGCAGAGACTGTGTGCAATTCGCGCAACGGACATTCTTTCGGGTTGCCGAACTCACGAACCCAGTTAACGATCCAAGACCGTCCGGTCGCCATCGTGACCATGGTTTTGGAGCTTGTACCAGCAGGGCCGCTGACCGGGTAGCGATCGCTGTCTGGAGCAGAGCCAGGGAGAGCAACTGGAAAGTGTTTCTGACCCTGGCGGGAGGCCTGAACCGAACCTGCTCTCCCCCCCGAATGCTCAGGGGGAATCATGCCCAAGCTTGAATCCGGGCGCGGATTGTGTGATAAGCAAACACTATTCTGAGTGCAGATGCAAATGCGCCGTAAGGATGCGGAAACCTTCCTCGCGGTCACCGACAGTGATGAGACAAACCTGGTTTCCTGTCTTTTCGCCAACGGCCTTTCACCCGGCATCAACAAACTGGCTCGAATCCGGGATGAAGGCTACTTCCAGTACAAGCCGGAGATGACCAAGCGCATCCTGGACATTTCGTCAATCATCAACCCCGAAGTGGAAGTGGTGAAGACCATCCAGCGGGCGATCGCCACTCCCGGCACCGACGACGTGAGCGAGTTTGCCGACGGCAGGATCAAGCTCATCAGCATTCGAATTGCATCTGACAGTCCCGTCCGAGGCATCACCCTCCTGGACCTGCGCAAGCGCACCGGCGAGCTGCGATTCATCGTGGGAGCCATTCTCAGAAATGACCGACTGATCATCCCCTTTGGCCAGGATTCCGTCGAATCGGGAGATACGGTTCTGTTTGTCTGCGGCACCGAGGAGATGCAGGAGATCCTCTCGATCTTCGGGATTCACACTGAGGTGCCGAGAAACATTCTCATCGTCGGGGGCGGTAACATCGGTCTGCGACTGGCACAAAGCCTTGAGAAAACCTACCACTTGCGGCTCCTGGAAAGAGATCGGGAACGATGCAACGTTCTTGCCGCACAATTGGATCGCACCGTCGTCATCAACGGCGACGGCACCGATCAGGCCCTCCTCGAAGAAGAGAATATCCGGAGAATGGACGTGGTGGTGTCCGTGACTGGAAACGAAGAGACCAATGTCCTGCTCTCGCTGCTTGCCAAGCGCCTGGGAGCGAAACGAACGATTACCCGCATCAACAAGTTTGCCTACATCCCGATAGCCTCCGCCATTGGCCTCGGCACCATTGTGAGCTCCCGGCTTTCCGCCATCGGCACCATCCTGCAGCACGTCAGACGAGGCAAAGTGATCTCAGCGGTTTCTCTCAAGGGCGAAGAAGCCGAAGTGCTCGAAGCGATCGCCCTCGAAACCTCTGAAATTGTCGGCAGACCCCTCAAAGATCTGCATTTCCCAGACGGGGTAATTGTTCTGGCGATCCTGAGAGGAAAGGAGAGTCTCATCCCCACCGGCAGCACGGTCATCAACCCCCAGGACCGGGTTGTCATTCTTGCCACGAGGCAGAGCATCCAGGGCGTTGAAGAGCAGCTGGCGGTGAAGTTGGAGTACTTCTAAGATGCGATGGAGCTGCATCCTCCGAGTCGTAGGGGCTCTGATCATCTGCATCGGGCTGACCATGCTCTTTTCCCTCGGCTTCGCCGTCTATTACAGAGACGATAGTCAGCTCCCCCTCCTGGAATCCCTCGTGCTTGCCGTCGCACTGGGCGCATCCCTGTTCCTGCCCTTCCGACGAGAGCGGGTCCTCTCCATCAACCACCGCGAGGGAATGGCCATTGTGACTCTGAGCTGGGTTGGCTCCAGCCTGATCGGCGCCCTGCCCTTCTATGTTGGGAATGTCTTTGAAACCTTTACCGATGCTTTTTTCGAGTCGGTGTCGGGGTTCACCACTACCGGTTCGTCGGTTCTTACTGACATAGAGGTGGTGGCACCGGGCTTCCTCATGTGGCGAAGCCTCACCCACTGGCTGGGAGGGATGGGGATCATTGTCTTTTCGATTGCCATTCTGCCCTTTTTAGGAGTGGGCGGTATGCAGCTCTACAAGGCCGAAGTCCCCGGTCCCGTCCCCGACAAGCTGAAGCCCCGCATCCGCGACACTGCCATGGTTTTGTGGAAGGTCTACCTGTTCTTCTCCGTGGTTCTGACCGTACTCCTCATGGCCGGCGGGATGAATCTCTTCGACTCACTCTGCCACACCTTCGGAACGATGGCAACCGGCGGTTTCTCCACCAAGAACGCGTCTGTCGGTCATTTTAACAGCGCCTACATCGACCTCGTCATCACTCTCTTCATGTTGATCGCCGGCCTCAATTTCTCGCTCCACTACCCTGCCCTTCTCGGAAAGCCCTCGGCGCTCCTGAAGGACCCCGAGGCCCGCTTTTTCATTGGCGCGGTCACCATCTTCACACTGGCCTGCACTGTGAGTGTCCTGGGCTCAAGTTATGACTCTTTTAGCGCGGCACTCCGCTACTCGCTCTTCCAGGTGACATCAATCATTACCACCACCGGCTTTGCCACTGCCGACTACGAAAGGTGGCACCCGCTTCCCCAGCTGATCCTGGCTTTCTGCATGTTTCTAGGGGCCTGCGCAGGTTCAACGGGGGGCGGCATCAAGTGCATGCGCGTCATGCTCATGCTGAAAGACACCTATCTCGAGCTGCTCAGACTGATTCACCCCCGAGCGGTCCTCCATGTGAAGATGGGCCAACGTATCGTCCCGGACGAGGTCATGAAAGGCATCTGGGGGTTCTTCATGATCTACCTGGGCTTTTTCATTGTCGCCTCATTTCTCCTGTCCGCCATGGGAGTGGATCTGGTGAGCGCCTGCTCCGCCGTGGCAGCCACTCTCGGGAACGTCGGCCCAGGACTGGGAAGCGTTGGTCCGGTAGACAATTTCGCCCACCTGCCGGCTCTCGGAAAATGGCTGCTCTCGCTCTGCATGCTGCTGGGGCGGCTTGAAATCTACACTATGGTCGTTCTTTTGGTGCCGGAGTTCTGGCGTAAATAGGCCCGGCGGATACCAGTTTCAACGACAGGGACTATTCAACTACCCAGACCGTGCAATTCCTGGCAGTCCTGACAATCTTTCCTGAAACGCTTCCGAACAAAAATTCTTCCTTATGGGTGAGTCCTTTTCTTCCAACGACCAGAGTACTATATTCCGTCTGGTCAACTTCGGCGAGAATACATTCTGCCATCGAAGGACAATAACGGATCGTCGACCTCACCAATACATCTCCAGGATCGAATCCGGTATCGATTAGAATATTACGATATTTTTCAAGCATCTGGTCGACTCGTTGGCGATATTCTTTATACCATTTGTCCTTATCCGATTCAGATTGAAAATAGTCCTCTTCCGGCTCACTGATCACATGCAATACTGCAACTTTAAATCCTTTGATTCCTCCCAGGAGTTTTCCAACATAAGTTACGGCACGTTGGGCGTTTTCCGATTCATCGACCGCAATCAAGATATTACAATTGATTTCAAAGCTCATTGACTCCAGCTCCTCTTCTGAGAAACAATCTCACAGGATACCCTCCCGCTTGATCATTCTCTGTCAACACATCAAGCAAGATGCCATGGAAACATTCAATTCCAGGTTGTCATGCCGGTTTTGGCAATGTTGACTGGACTTCGCGGAGATCGTCAATCAATTGTGTCGTATGATCGTAGAAAACGTTGGCACCCTTTGAGAAGTGCATCAGGATGCGGTTGAGATTGTCTGGGATATAGGAGTAGACCTTCTTCAGGTTGGCAATGCGATTTTTGAAAACAATATTAACATCTTCGTCCATCAACCGAGCGAGTGAAGGGTCGTCTGACCTTCTCAGTTCCTGATATACAATGTCTCCCATACCGACCAAATACATCAACACATTGCCAAGACCAAAAAGATCATATCCATACATGTTTTCCCTGTGGCGAAAATTGTAATCAAAATCAATCCATCGATATTGCTTGCTTTCACGATCTATCAAAATATGATCTCTTCGGATGTCTCCATGTTTTTCACCATGATCATGGAGAACGCGAATGCCTTCGACACAGAACATAAAATGGTCCAATACCCCTGGAAAATATTCATATAAATAGGTCTCATGACTTACGGTCCTTGAAATTTCGCTGATATGTTCTGCCAACGATACTCCATAGATGAATTCAAGAATACGGACAATGTTGTCATGGTCGTCTTGTACTGAATAACCTTGCATGAAATTGGGATGACCCTTTACCAGATTGAGTATCCGAGCTTCTTTTCGAGGACTTCGGAAGCATTCGAATTCTATCTCGCCGATCCGGGCGATGAATTTTTCGAAAAATACCAGTTTGATGATTTTTGTCATTCCTGAACGTAGATCGATTGAACGTTTGACCCAGAACTTTTCTTCCTCATCGAGCCCAAATCGCCCTTCTTTCGCATTATGGCGGATCAGGAAAGGACTCCCATCAAGGATTACGATATCACCATATTCGATACGGAAATAATCGGTGGTATCCTTGTACACTTTGAAGCGCTGTCCCGGCACCTGAGGTAACCATCTGGAAGCGAGTTCCCGTAATGATGCCTGAGAGAAATCTGAGGATGTCATGCTAAATTCCAGCTATTGTGAAGAGATTCAATCAATCCACCCAAGACCACGAGCATTAACCGACTTGGAAACGATTTCGTCCATATCATAGGCACTTGCGGTCTTTAACAATCACTCACTGTCAGCAACCTTCCAACCCGATTATAACGGTTCAAGTCAAGCCGGACTGAGGTGAATGCTTCAATTAGAACTGGTGGCGGCAGTCCGCACTGCCGACGCTTGCCCCGGAAGCCTGGTGAGGATCACAGCCATCCCAGGAGCTTGAGACCGTCCCGAATCAGGGCAACCGCCAGAGCCCACAGGAGCAGCCCCAGCAAACGCATGGTGTACCGATACCCGCTTCCTGCCAGAAAGGTGGCTGATTTGCCAACCACCATGGAGAGCAGGATTTTCGAGCCAACCAGCATGGTGTAAAAGCCGCCGATGAAAGCCAGGGGAGCCATACTGCTCAGCTGGAATGCTTTGACCATGGTGGGGACCCCCACACTGAACCAGAAAAGGTACGGATGTGGGTTGAGGACATTGGCCAGGATCCCTTTCGCCAGGGACCCTGGTTTGGCGGCAGGAGAGGCAGGCCCCAACTGCGTCGGCCGCATGGTGTCGCACCCCATAAAGACGAGGAACAAACCGCCGGCAAGAGAAAGGACTCCCAGCACGTCATGAAAGCTGGACAGCTTTGCGATGGCGACACAAGCCAACGCGATGATCGGCAAATCGGTGATAACGGGAGCAAGGGCAACCTTGACGCCCGCTTTGACCCCATGTTGCAGAGTCTCCGAGATAACAAGGGTTAGAAGAGGACCAGGCGCAACACCGGCCGAGAGGCCCAAGGCGGCTCCGATTGTCAGAGAATGGATCATCTTCGGGGTCCTGTCTTCGTCAGTCCTTCGCCGGACGTCCTGGTAACCGGGACTCAGGCGCCTTCCTCATCGAAGATAACGCCTCGAATGGTGGCATCCCGGGCGATCCTGAAGGTTGAGTTAACCTCCATGACAACCCGACCCTCAGCGTCGCGAATCTCCGCCCGCCCCTTCAGGGTCCGTCCCTCCCGGTGCACAACCCTCGCTTTCGCGGTCACCATCCCCTGCCTGATGGGGGCATGGAATTTCGCCTCGAGCAGGATGGTCGCGAAATGCGACCGCGGTTCGATAATGCTCTTGATGGCCATGACCGTAGCCGTATCGGCCAGACTCACCAGTGCTCCCCCATGCATCAGACCTGCGCCTTGGGCGTAGTCGACGTGGAAGGGCATGGTCAGGACCGCCCGCCCGTCGACCGCTTCCAGGATTTCCATGTTGAGGAGCCGCTCAAAGGGCGCGCAACTGATCCAGCCGTCCATCTGGAACCGGTGCGGTCCGGTGGATTGAGTCTCAGTCACTACTCCGTCTTTCTTCATCGGCTCGCTGATCCTTTCAACACCGTTACCAGGGGCGCCGCCGCTGCCCTCAACAAGTGTGCGGGGCCAGTCTCCGCACGGGAAGCAATACTCGACCGTCATCGCCAACGGGTGTAGCGGCCCCAGGACGCACTGGCGCCACGGCCGTTTTCCTGCCTCGCCGCTTTCAGGGCGAAACCGGCGAACCGGACCCGACCGCGGATGGGCTGAACACCATGCATGTACCATTTTCCAGCTTGTTCGACCATACCATCTCTTTCACGTCCAGGAATTGTCGGCTGAGATTGCGGCGCCAGGAGAGTCAAGCATTGGGGCGGCGACCTGAACCGGAGGCAATATGTGCTTGACTCATCTTCTACAGTATCTGTAAAAAGCTTCTGCAATATTGGATGGTTAGGCATGACAATATCATCCTTGGCACTACAAATTGACGATCTGTTCATGGGGGAACTACCCGCCAATCTCACGCA
>Ga0255347_1003471_pt1 | contig 20443 bp, 18 predicted proteins | sample wastewater_treat_2_FD_192479 | JGI IMG/M metagenome (GOLD analysis project Ga0255347, IMG submission 192479) | Wastewater microbial communities from Lulu Island WWTP, Vancouver, Canada - plant24 | ecosystem: Engineered > WWTP > Wastewater > Unclassified | place: Canada: Vancouver, British...
AAGGTGCTTGCCAATTGCTGCCAACGACAAAGCAGCCTGCACAAATTGCACAGACTGCTTTTGGTTACTACATAGATTATTTTTGTTTTTTGCGCTGTCTACTTGACAGGGGGCGGGTCATTTTACAGCAATCGGGGGCATTTTATGTATGGGTATCTGACTTAGTGGCTTCGGCGCCTTGATTTATTTGGACTGTGCGAAGACTTCGTCCTCAATGACATTGCGGTTTGCGTCGAGGTCGTCTATCCAGAGCACGTTTCCAACGTCAACATCTTCGCCGTGGTATGTACCGTCGGCAGGTATCTGTATCTGCTTTATGGTGTAACGTGCACACAGCGGCATTCTCAGAGAGAGCAGATACATATTCATTCCCGACATATTAGTGGCAACATCGGGGATAACGTCGGAAGCCAGGTTCTTGAACATTGAGGGACGGAAGCTCTTCATCTTTGCAAAAATGAGAGACATTACGCGGCGCTGGCGCTCGGTACGCTCAAAGTCGCTGTTGCCCACCTTCCTGATACGTGAGTAGGAGAGTGCCTGCTTTCCGTTAAGGTGAAGTCTTCCTCCGCCGCTGAGCAGGTCGGAGTTCCTGTCATCGCCTACCAGCTCGTTTACCTCGGATATGAGGATAACGTTTATCTCCTCTGCCTCTGCGTCGGAGACCTGAAGGTCTATGCCGCCAACTGCGTCGACCAGCGATACGAAGGAGACAAAGTCCACGGAAACATAGTCATCTATGCGGACATCGAAGTTGTACTCGATAGTGTCCATGAGCAGCTCGGGACCGCCGAATGCGTAGGCAGCGTTCAGTTTGTTCCAGCCGTTATCGGGGATCTCCACATAGCTGTCGCGCATGAAAGAGGTCATGATGATCTCGTTGGTCTTTCTGTTCAGCGAGACCAGTATCATTGAGTCGGAGCGTCCGCGGTCGTCGGCAGTTCTGCCGTCGGTGCCTATGACGAGGATATTCTTAACATATCCCTTGCCGACTGAGTCTGCATAGTGGTTGCGGTGACCCTCGGGGACCTTGTTTACCTGCTTTATCAGGCACACTGAAGTACATGAGTATATTCCGAAGAGCAGCAGGAAGAGTATGAGGATTATATGTATTATCCTGCGGATTATCCTACCCACAAGGCTTTTGTGTCTGCGTTTTTTCTTCTTTTTCTTTGGAGGTTCCTCCTCATGATGGGGAGCTGGTGGTTTCTTGCCGCCTGAGGGCTGAGGTCCGGGTGCAGCAGGAGCTGCCGGGGGCGGCGGGGGAGCATATCCGCCTCCGCCTGTGGTGTTTGTGCCGTAGCCCTGAGGAGACTGCCTTTCATAGTCATAGTAGCGGCGGTCGCTGTAGTCGAACTGCTGCTGTGGAGGCGGCGTGGTATGAGGGAACTGCGGCGGCTGTCCGGTTTTCGGGAACTGCGGAGGAGCGTCTGTGCTCTGTCTGTACTGAGGAGTCTGTGGCTGCGCCGCGGACTGCTGAGAGCCGGCAGCCGGACGGCGGTTTACCTTCTTCAGGGGAGGAAGGTCCGACTTTGGAGCGCCGTAGCCCTCTAAATCGTTGGGAAGCAGCACTGTATCCTCATTGTCTGTATTTTGTATGTCGTCATGATCTCTGCCATTATATCTGTTTGACATGGTCTTTCCTTTCTGTTTCTATGCTTTAAGAACCTGTATCAGGCATTGCTTCCGACACAGGTTCTTTGATTTGTTATGGTTTTTTTATGCTCACCGCGATGTATGTCAGTGCTGCCCACGCCACGTTGTATACCGTGACGGCAGTTGCCGACATATACAGGAAATTGGTCTGGAATGCCTTTGAGAGTATAAGCAGCATACACAGCACAAATCCCAGGAGTATTGAAGCGGATTGCAGGATAAGTCCGATTATCGCTGAAGAATGGACTATCTTTGTGCCGATGAGAAGCTCGGCAAGGGAAGTGAATTTTCCCGTTGTAGCCATTGAAGCACTTAGACGGACTGCTTTTTTGGTCTCCTCATAGAAGTCCTCATGGAGTTTCTTGGGAAGTATCCTTGCCATTTCCTCGGGTATACCGAAGAGGGTATTGAGCTTTTTCAGTGTTATGCAGGGGTCTATGCTCTTGATGAACATACATATCTTCTGTTTGCTCAGCTTCTTTGCCCAGCGCTTTACGTAGCGGTCGGCAACTATATCGACTACAAAGAGCGCAGCCAGATTTCCTGAAATGGAAAGATAGAGTGCGTCCTTTCTGCCGTCCACGAACTCAGCCTCCTGAGTCTTTGTGGGAACGCCTTCGATATTGTGGCTGGTCATGAGCTCGCGGTTTCCGAAGAGCACACGCTTATTGTTTATCCAGCCGCACATTCCCATTCCCTCCTCATAGGAGTAGTTCTCAATGGGATAGAGGGCGCCGTTCCTGCCTGCAATAACGTCTGTAAAGAGCTGTGACATTATGCTTCCTGCGGTAGCTGTAAGACTTGCAGCCTCCAGTAGAGCCTCGTCCAGCTTTGTATTTGAGAAGACCTTGATACCGTCCAGTCTGACAGTACCCTCGGGGAAGAGGGTGCCTGCGTCGATGAGTATGGAGTTGGTGTCGTAGAAGTCGTCAACGCTCTGATAGCCCAGCATTATGCCCTTGTTTTTGATAGCGCTGTTGGACACGTTCTCAAGGGGGATATTTACTACAAAGGGCATTGCTATACATGAGGTAGCGCATATCAGCATACTGAATATGGAGAAACCGAAAGCGGCAGACTCCATGGTAGTGAATGTGCCCTTGCAGAAGAATGTGAGGAAAAGAGAGACTATTATTGAAACTATGAGACACAGGGGCGAAGCCTTGCGGCAGAAGTCATCGGTCATATCCGAGGAGTATGTGTATCTCAGGAAGTCTGTGAGGAAGTCCGTTTTCCTCATAGAAGCGAGGATAGGGAAGTCGCCGAGAGTTCCGCGGGTAATGCGTTCGGCTCTGTCCTCGTCGGTAACATAGGTAACGCCGTGCCTGTCGAAGTTCTTTGACACGAACTTGAAGTTTCTTGCAGCTCGTCTGATGATGAGCAGCTTTCCTATGGAATTTATCAGCAGGGCCAGTATACCCACAGGCATATAGATATGGATATTCTCAGAGCTTACCAGGTCAGGGCGCATGAAAGCGGGGATAATAGCGATAAGACATGAAAGCGCAGTGACTGCGGTCATGGAATCGCTGTCCGCCTTGAAGCTGAGAAGCTTTTTCACGCCCTTGGTAATGACTGCCATTGATGATAGCAGCGAAATGATACCAAGTACAAGATGTATGGTCAGGTATGTCTTTATGTGTGACATACTGAGAAAATCAAGTATAGGAAGCTCAAACTGATTGGTCACTGTAATGAACAGGCTCAGAAAAGCTGTCATTGCCAGTATGAACACCCTCACGGAGATGGTGCTCTTCAGTTCATATATATCCCTGCCCACGTCTTCTACATCGCCGTAGTAATTGAAGTCAACGATGCGCTTGGTGCGCTTTGACTTTGAGTGGAGGGACATGAACTCGTCAGCCTCCTGAGTGATGTGTACATCAAGCTGTCCTGCGTTTATATCAGCCTTTTCGCTGAGATTTATACTGGTGAGCTCAGCTCTTGGAGCGGGTTCAACAGGCTTTGCAGCTTCAACTGCCGCAGGCGAGGGGACTATATCCGTTATCTGCTTTTTGCCCTCGGGGCTTTCCGCAGCCTGGATTATCTGTATCCTGCTTCGTTTTTTCTTTTTGAACTCGGGAGGAGTATACATATACTCTCCCTCGGGAGTCTCCCTTGCATAGGTATAATCGTTGTCCTTGCCGCGCCTTTTCTTGCTTCTCTTCTTTGCGCTCTGTACCTCCTTGGCTCTGGTGGACTCGCTCATTCTCCTTATTTTCGGAGCTTCATCGGGAGTCATCTGAACGGGAGTAATAGTCCCCGAGGGTATCACCTTTCTCTGGGGATTGGTGCGTATCTCGCTCATGGCGTCCGAGCTGACCACGGCTATCTTGTGCCTTGAGAGGTCGGCAGGCTTTACATCGTCCGCAGGTGTATCGCTTCTGAGAGCGTTATCGAAAAGAGCGGACTTTTCATGAGACACGGGAGGTCTCGATTTGGCTTTCTCAACGATGTCGGGAGCTTCAACAGTAGAGTTCAGTATTTTCTGGGCATCGACTCTGCCCACTTTAGTCTTTGGTTCCTGGTTATCGGGAGAGTACTCGTCAAGAATAGCCTCCAGCGATGGTTTCTGTTCCGACATAATTATCTCCTTATTTGCTTCCCCTGCGCTGGCGGAGCACCTCATACATGAAGATGCCTGCCGCAACGGAAGCATTGAGTGAATTTATCCTTCCCAGCATGGGAAGCTTTATCATGAAGTCGCATTTTTTAGCGATGAGCTTGCTTATTCCGAAGCCCTCAGAGCCTATTACCAGACCAACTCCGCCTGTGAAGTCGGTTTCGGAGTAGTCTGAGCCCGAGGCGTCTGTGCCGTATATCCACACACCGTTTTCCTTGAGGGTGTCGATACAGGAGGCAAGATTTGGCACTCTTGCTACGGGGACGTAGCTTGCCGCTCCTGCCGAGGTTTTGAAGACGGTAGCGTTGAGAGAAGCGCTCCTGCGCTTGGGGATAATGATTCCGTCAGCGCCCGATGTCTCGGCAGTACGTATGATAGCGCCGAGATTATGTGGGTCTTCAATTTCATCGCATATGATGATGAAGGGTTTTGTGCCCTTTTTCTGTGAGACTGCAAGAATATCCTCAACAGTCACATACTCTCCGCAGGCGCCCTCAGCGACAACACCCTGGTGTGAAGCGCCGCCGGAAAGGCGTGAGAGTTTTTTATCGTCGGCGTCCTTGACTACGACGCCCTGTTCCTTTGCCATTTTGCGGATAAGTCCGAGACTTCCGCCGTTTCCGTCTATGTAGATAGTGTCGAGGCTCGCACCTGATTTCAGCGCCTCGATGACGGGATTACGTCCGCATATGATATTTTCGGACATCTCTGTAGTTTTTTTATCTTTTTCCATACCTTACAGCGGGCTCGAAATGCCCATCTCCTTTTGTTCTGTATAGACCTCTCCCCAAAAGAAAAGATCATTTTCATTATACCATTATTGAGCTGAAATTACAAGAGCTTTTTTTATTTTCTGCAAATTACCGCGGAAAGGGGCGGCTGTTCATCTGTTTATATCTATCACCGACAGCTCGGGACGGTTGAAGATTCTTGGAATGAATATCATTCTCAGAGGTCTGGCAAGACCTACGCTTATTATATGTACTGTGCCGTCATATTCGTACATTCCCTGAGTATAATCGGGGAAAATGCCCTGGTCGGGGGCGTAGAGTCCCTGATCCAGCAGCTTAGGTATCCTCCACTGACCGCCGTGGGCGTGACCGGAGAGGATAAGGTCAAAATCCTCGGTAGTATTGAGCCCCTCGCCCAGGTAGGCGTCTATCTGTTCGGGCTGATGGGCGATGAGGATATTGTAGCAGCTGCCGTCGAGAGTATCGAAGCACTCTTCCAGCTGGGTCTTGTGTTTGCCGCGGGCAACAGAATCCTCTGTGCCGTATATCCTTACCTTTTCGCCATTTATCTCGATCTCGGAGTATTCTCCCAGAAGCAGGGGACATATCTCCCTTACGCTGTCGTAGAACTCCTCGGTATCCTTACGCATTTCCTCGTGGTTTCCGGGAGAATAGAAGCAGGGGTACTCGGCAGAAAGCGCCTTCATGAGGGTAAGTGCGTGCTTTGTGCCGCCCCAGGCGTCTACCACGTCACCGCCGAAAATGACTATATCAGGCTTTGCATCATGTACTTCATCTATGAGCCCCGACTGGTCTGTGCCGCCGTAGAAGCAGTTGTGCAGGTCGGATATAAAAACTATCCTCATGCCCTTCTGAAGCTTGGGACTCTTTACACTGTAGTGAACAGTCCTCATTGTGAAGCCCCGTGCAGACAGCAGCACCAGTATCAGCAGTACAATGGCGATAATAAGCCTTTTTTTAGCTTTCTTTGACATTATTTGCCTCTTTCAGCGATGATGTTCATCATCTCTCCAACGTTTTTCATACCGGAGACCTCACGCATTTTGAAGCGCATACCGAATTCGTCCTCCACTGCGGCAATGAGGTTGATATGCTCTATGCTGTCCCAGTCCTCGATGTCATCGGAGGTGGTCGATGGGGTAACGGAAATGGAGGGGTCACCGAAAACGTCGCGGAATACCTCATTAAGTCTTGCTGTTATCTCATTATTATTCATTGCTGTTCTCCTTATCATGGATTTTTATTACTTTGTTCCTGTTTTCGTAGTTTCCGATATCCATGTGCCAGACTGAATCACCGTTTTCCGCCAGACTGTCCCGCGTAAATCCGAAGGTGCCGTAAAGCTCGGAGACCAGGTTGTTCTTCAGCGTCTTATAGTAATAGCCGTTGAGACGGTCAATGCCTCTTTCCTTGGCAAGTCGCACCAGCTCGTCCAGCATGGCAAGCTCCATATCTCTTTTCAGTACGCGGCAGCTCATAAGCCAGAGCTCTATATCAAGCTCCTTGCCGCGGCATTTGCCTATTACTACGGAGACTATACCGTTGTCGCCGAACTTGTCCAGAAGCCTTCCGCAGAGACAGATATGGTCGGGACTGATGCTGACCTCGTGTATCTCGTTCTCAGTGTAACGCCTTGTAGTCAGATTGAACTGATTGCTCTTGTTGGTGAGCTGAGTTATTCGCTGGATATAAACGGGCTTGAAATCGCAGATAACTGCGTTCATATCGAGGCTGAGGAGATAGTCCTCATAGCTCTCGAATTCCTTGCGCTGTGCCGCTCTCTGAGCGTTTGCCTTGTACATCTCAGAGCGGTGCATATCGTCCTCGGAGACAGAAGTGACCTCGAAATAGCCGCCTCTTGTGAGCTTGTACATCGCCTCATGGACGTTGCTCAGGTTCACAGTCTGCACCATGGGCAGCTGTCCCTCAACGATAGCGCACTCGGCGGGATTGTCGTCAACGAATACAAAGCTGTCCAGTCCGAGACTGAGCTCATCAGCGGACTCGGCGATGTTCCTGTCCTTGGGCTCCCAGTTTGCCTTTATGGAGACAAAGTCGGAGGGGGAGAGGATACTGCTGGGGTGCTGAAGTCCCAGTATGGCGTTCTCCTTCTCGTTCTTGGAGCATACTGCAAGAAGCACACCGTAGTTCTTATAGCCCTTTATGAAGCTCTGGAACTCCTCATAAGCCTGTCCCACAGCAGTCTCGGGACCTATCTCGATACCCTCCTGACCGTCGTCGCCTATGACGCCGCCCCAGAGGGTGTTATCAAGGTCAAGGTCGATCACCTTGTGGTTCTTGCCGTAAATGGACTTGATTATGCAGGCAAGGCTGTATGCAAGGTCGGGGATAACAGCTGTGCTCATGGCATACTTGTAGAGATACCACGCCTCTGCGTCGTGCCAGCGGGAGAGTCCGCAGACAGCGGAGAGGTAGTTTATATCGTGGATATAGAGTCCGTGAGCGTTTCTTGCATAGTCCGAGAACATGACGTTCATGCGATCGATGAAGGCTCCGTGACCTGTCACGCTCCAGCCGTCATAGCTGCCTGTCCTTCTGAACAGGGGAAGCTCGAAGTTGTTCTGTATAATGGGGCAGGAATAGCGTTCTGTAAGGCTTTCCCAGACCTGTCTGAATATGCCGAACTGCTCCTCAAGGCGCTGCTGCACTCTTTCTGGCTTTTCAGCGGGACTTTCGGGCATGAGCGTAAGATTTCTGGAAGTTGTATGGATATAGATTATGTCGGGACCAAAGCTGTCCAGCTCGGGGTTACCGAAAACTGCGTCCTCATAGAACTTGTTGTACTCCGACTGGTAGAATTCGGGTTCAATGCCGAAATTCAGAAGAAAAAGCTCCAGTGCGGATACGATGTGGTTAGTCGTTGAGCCCCCCAGCACAGCGACCTTTTTCTTGACGCGGACAGTGCCGTCGGAAAGCAGAGCCTTTTTCAGAGCAAGCCTTCTGCGTATTATGTCCTTGCCGTCAAACGGAAAGTTCAGTTCTCTCATTTTATCTCCTTATTTTTTCAGATTGTTGTGTATGCAGCTGCGGTTTGCACCAACAGCAGAGAATGAGCACATGGCAAAAAGCACGTCCGTAGCCTCAACGCTGTCGATGAAGTCGATGGCGTTAAGGTCGAAATAACGTATATCGCAGAGATATATGTTCTCGAAGGAGCTTGTCAGCATGGGCAGCAGGGCATTGCCGTAGCTGTCCTTGAATATGACAAGGTTTCTGCCGTTCTTGCACTCTGTATTTACGTGGACTATCCTCTCATCGGAGCCGAAGACCATATAATAGCCTGAATTCGGCATAGGCGACGGGTCGAGGAGAAGATTTGCTGCCACGGGATTGTTGAAATGGGTGTCATACTGTGTGACAGTAACGGGCGTTTTGGGCTTATAGTATACGAAGTCCTCGGGATTGTTGAGCAGTGTAGCGCTCTGGGTGTACATATATAGGGTACCCACATATCCCGGGAGGGTAACGGTCTCGTACTCGGAAAGGTCCGCAAAGGGGACACCTGCCATGAGGGCGAACTGCTCTGCGGCATAGTAAGCGCCGAGAGGCTGCCAGTGGTGGTCGGTACGGGAGTATATAGCCTCGTCCTTATGAGCGTTGAGGATATTGTAAGCGTCAACGGGGATAACTCCCTTCAGCGAAGCCTCGATCTTGTCGAAGTCATCCTTCTCGCTGTATGCGAGATTGCTGTATTCCTCGGGAAGATAGAAGGAGCTTGAGGTGGGAAGCACCATTGAGTATACGTTCATGCCGCCGAGAGCTTCCTTGTACTCGTTGACAAAGGAAGCGTACTCCTGCTCGGTGCCCCATGCGCCTCCGTAGAGGGTGATACCTCTCTTGTTGACGATGAGGATATTGTTGGTAATCTCGCCCTGTGCAGGCTCTTCCTCGGGAGGAGCGGTTGTCTCGGGGGCAGCCGTAGTCTCAGCCGCAGGAGCGGAGACATCCGGAGCCGCTGTTGTTACGGGAGGGGCAGTTGTCACTGTGACTACGGGCTTCTTCTCAAAGCCGCTGCCGTAGAGCTCTGCGCCGTCCTCACCGTCGCCGTATTTGCGTCCCTTGAGGGGAGTGATATTATCGGCGATGAACTGCTTTATATGAGCGCGGTCATGTACCGTATCATCGAAATAATCCGCGATACCTGCGGTATATTCGCCGTTGACGTAGTTCTTTACGGAAAACTTCGGGAATTTGGTCAGCATACGGTTCTCGTCGTCTGCCTTGGTCTCGTGGGGAAGCAGAGCAACGTACACGAAGCCCCCTGCAAAAATAGCTCCCATGAGTATGATATTTGCAAGAGCTATTGAGTTGAGAGTAGTTTTTCTGCGCTGCTTTTTCAGCTTTTTAGCCTTTATTGGAATATCTATGGCTGTTTTTTCACGGTCGGAAGCCTCAATGGATATTACGGGCTCGGGACGCTCAGCCTTATCATTTGCCCCTGCGGACTTGTTTTTCTTTTCGTCCTGAGAAGCGGTCTTGTTATCTTCGTTCATTTATGTGCCTCTTTAAAATCTGTAATACAGGAATGGGTGGGTGGTGGAGTCAACAAGCATTATGCTTGTTATCACCAGAAGAAGTGCTGCTGCCACCGCAGCTGCCGAGGAAATGACAGCCTTTGAAGTGAAACGCTTGTCCGATACAGTCTTTATGATGTTTATAATAGGGAAGCAGCATATCACCGCAATTATGAGCAGGTACATATTGTTGATGAGAGAGATCTTGTCCTGCATGGCAATAAAGCCGTTTTTGCCGAAGCCGAAGGCTGTTTTGAAGAATGTGCCCAGCTTGCTTATGTCCTCGAAGTAGAAAATGCCGAAGCCGATGAATATTACGAATTTGCTGTAGATATGTCTGATGACCACAGGTATCTTCTTCATCTTCTTTTTGCCTATCTTCATTTCGATGAATACGAAGACGCCGTAGTATAATCCCCAGAGAATGAAGTTCCAGCTTGCGCCGTGCCAAATGCCTGTGCATAGCCATACGAGGAAGAGTCCGCCGTACTTTCTGCGCTTGCCGAAAATTGGGATATAAAGCACATAGTCACGGAAGAATGTGCTTAGAGATATGTGCCAGCGCTGCCAGAATTCGGTGATGTCCTTGCAGATGAAGGGGTGATTGAAGTTTTCGTCAAAGTGGAAGCCGAAGATCCTTCCCAGACCGATGGCTATGTCCGAATAGCCCGAGAAGTCGAAGTAGATACGCATACCGTAAGCTATAACTCCGTACCAGGCTCCGAAGGCGGTACTGCCGCCGATGTTGCCGAGGAAGTTCTCGGAAATGAGATTGAGCTGGTCAGCCAGCAGGACCTTCTTTGCCAGACCAAGAGCGATACGGTTGAAGCCGTAGGAAATGTCCCGGAGCTCCACTGTGCGGCTTTCGATCTCCTTTTCGATAGTGCTGTATCTTACTATAGGACCTGCCACAAGCTGTGGGAACAGTGTCAGGTAAAGCAGGAAGTTCTTGAAGCTCTTCTGGGGCTTCACTTTTTCCCAGTGGCAGTCGATGATATAGGAAATGGTCTGGAAGGTGTAGAAGCTGATACCGATAGGCAGCCGTATATCGGGAACGGGTATCGAGCATGAAAAAAGGGCGTTGATATTTTCCGTAATAAAGCCGCTGTACTTGAATACACCAAGCATAAGAAGGTCATAGACAACAGCCGCAGCAGTTGCAGCCGTATCGCCCCCCTTGCCCTGATATTTTCCGATAATGAGACCTGCCGTGTAGTTCACGACTGCGGTGAGCAGCATCAGGAAAATATAAACGGGCTCGCCCCATGCATAAAAGATAAGCGAGAAAATTATCAACACCGTGTTTTTTTGTTTTGTCCCTCTTGCCGCAGCATAGCACAGCAGGCATAAAGGGAGAAAAATATATATGAAGAAAAGTCTTGAAAAAACCATTGTTCTACCGCCTTGTTGCTTTTGTTCTGTATCTTTCTTTTTCCCGCGTAAAGGCTGGCGGAACAGTTAAAATCAAACATTTATCTATATCTCTTTTGGGCGGAAAAATTGCATAAGTCCGCACTGAATATTATACAACAAATGCTGCTGAAATGCAAGAGAAAAAGAGCGGGATTTTCAAAAATCGGCAGTATTTTTCAAAAATCGTATCAAGGCACAAAAAAGCCGCAGATCTCTGCGGTAATTTTGTAAGGCGGTTTGGTTTTAGCTAAAAGATCCCCTCACCGAAGGGTGAGGGGATACGGTTTACTGTGTGTTTGTATTATCGTTTGAAACGATAGCCTTGAGACCTGTTGCAAGACCTGCAAGTCCCTGGATCTCACTGGGGATGATGATCTTTGTAGCCTTGCCGTCAGCAGCCTTTGCGAAGGACTCAAGTGACTTGAGCTGTATAACTCTCTCGTTAGGATTAGCGTTATTCAGCTTTACGATACTCTCTGCCAGTGCTTCCTGAACCATTTCGATAGCTCTTGCTTCACCGGTAGCCTCAAGTATCTTCTGCTCTCTTACGGCGTCGGCTCTGAGCACCATTGCCTGCTTTTCAGCCTCTGCCTCAAGGATCTGAGCTTCCTTCTTAGCCTGTGCGCGGAGGATCTGAGATTCCTTTTCACCTTCTGCAACGAGGATCTGTGACTTCTTGTCACCCTCTGCCTGGAGGATCTTCTCACGGCGCTCACGCTCAGCCTTCATCTGCTTTTCCATAGCGTCCTGGATCTCACGAGGAGGCAGGATATTCTTGAGCTCAACGCGGTTTACCTTGATACCCCAGCGGTCAGTAGCCTGGTCCAGGATAGCTGTGATCTTTGAGTTGATAACGTCTCTTGAAGTGAGAGTAGCGTCCAGTTCCATCTCACCGATGATGTTACGGAGAGTTGTGGCTGAAAGGTTCTCGATAGCGGCGAGAGGTCTCTCAACGCCGTAGATATACTGCTTAGCGTCTGTTACCTGATAGAATACGACTGTATCTATCTGCATTGTAACGTTATCTTTAGTGATAACGGGCTGAGGCTTGAAGTCTACAACTTTTTCCTTCAGTGATACCTTGCCTGCGATCCTGTCGATGAAGGGAACGAGAACGTGGAGTCCTGTCTCCCACTCAGCGTGGAATGAGCCCAGACGCTCGATAACGAACACATGAGCCTGCGGTACGATCCTGAAGGATCTGATGATAACGAATAAAAGAACAACGATTACCAATAATACTATGATTCCGAATGCATCCATTTTTGATTACCTCCGATTGATTTTATGGATAGTTTAATTTTACTCAGGTCTTACGCGAAGCTTCGCGCCCATGACCTTGGTGACGATGACGACAGTTCCTTCGGGAATAATCGCATTCTCGTCCTCAGGAACGGCACTCCAGTTTACCCCATTGAGAGTGACGCGGCCTGTACCTTTGTCTGCATTTATCTCCTCGATGACCGTGGCGTGTTTGCCGATGTCAAGCTCAGCATTCGTTGCAACAGCTGCCTTCTTCCTGCGTTTTTTGATGAGCGGTATGCTCAGAAGCAGGAAAACAGACGATGCTATAATGAATATACCAAGCTGCTGAAGCGCGGAAAGCTCATAGAAGTAGCTCAGCAGCAGAGTTACAAAGGCTCCGGCTGCGAACCAGATCGAAACGAGCTGTACCGTAACGATCTCTGCGATCACGAAAGCGACAACTGCGATAGCCCAAAACAGTACACTCAAGGTGATTTCCCCCTTTCGCAATTATTTGTAGTAATCCCTACAATTCGTATTATATCACGAAAGTGTGAACTTTTCAAGTCTGATTGTCAAAGAAGCGACAAAATTTTTAGCCTTAAAGTATAATTACTGCACTCTTTTAAGCTCTGTATAAGCCATTATATAGGGAGCTATGCCCTTGCCGTCATTTTCCACCACCTTTTCGCTGAGGTAGTACTCTGCGGAGCCGTCACGTCCAGCGTCGCCGCCGAGACCTCCCATAAGACAGATGTTCTTCAGTACGGGAACATCACCGCTGTTGTCAATAAACTTTTCTGTGACGGCGCTGAAGGCAGCCTCGCCGATCCTGCGTATATCTTCGCCGCATATACCCAGCCTTGCGGCCTTCATGGCGGCGTAGGCGAAGAGGAGAGTGCCGCTGGTCTCGGGATAGTTTTCCTCCAGTTCCTTCCGTGCAGGGAGCTGGAGCAGCATACCCTCATCGGTGATGAAGGTACTCATATCATGGAGAAGTGTGCTGAGCTGGTTCCTGAGAGAGGAGCTGTCTGTCATTATCCCGCAGGTATCCGCCAGTGCGGCGCATAGCCAGCCGTTGGAACGAAGCCAGAATTCGGGAGAAAGCCCCGTTATCTTATCTGCCCAGCACATGGAGTTGGTGTCGTCGTAGCCGTGGTGATAAAGCCCCGTAACGGGGTCCCGCATTATCTTGCACATATCCGTGAACTGGCGCTGAACGTCCTCGGCGACGCCGCGCATATTGTGTAGCTTGGCATACTCCGCCATGAATGGCAGCACCATATAGGCGCCGTCCAGCCAGATCTGATCCTGATATATGGCCTTGTGCCAGAAGCTTCCGCAGGAAAGGCGGGGGTGGCGGACTATCTGCTCGTACCACAGTTTTTCAAAGCCGAGACGGTAGCGTTCCTCACCTGTTAGCTCCCACAGCCTGAAAAGGTTCTTGCCTCCGTTGATGTTGTCCAGGTTATAGTCGGCAAAGTTCATGGTGGGGATAGTTCCGTCCTCGGTTACGTAGGCGTCCATGAACCTCACAGAGTAGTCAAGGAGCCTTTTATCTCCGTTAATGTCATACAGCATCAGCAGCGCTGTTATCATGCAGTTGTCGATATAGTTCCATTTGGGCGGCTTGTTATAGAGTATGCTCTCCTGGTTCCACAGCGGACTGAGCGGCGGTGAGGGCAGTATAAATGCGTCGATATATTTGGAAATGATGTTTTCTGCTTTTGTCATCCTGTCAGTCCTCCTGCGGTTATACCGCTGACAAATTTTTTCTGTGCGAGTGCGAATACAGCCACAGAAGGGATAAGTCCTATGACCGACATGGCAATGACGCTGCGCTGTTCATAGCCCTGTCCGGTGCTGTCCACCGAGAGCCTCAGTGCCAGTGACAGAGGGTACTTTTCTACTGACTGTATCATTATTAGCGGACCGAGAAAATCGTTCATGGTCCAGAGGAAGGTGAATACCGCTATGGAGATGACAGCAGGCTTTATACAGGGCACAAGCACGAAAAACAGCGTTTTCAGCGTGCCGCAGCCGTCGATCCTTGCAGCCTCGTCGAATTCCTTTGGTATTCCCTTGAAAAACTGTATGAGTATGAATACGAACATTCCTTCACCTGCGAAAAGTGCAGGCAGGGTAAGGGGGATATAGGTGTCAAGAAGTCCCAGCTTGCTCCACAGGGAGTACATGGGCATGACGGTAACTATCGCAGGCATGAACATACCGCATATAAGCAGTCCGTAGAACAGCTTTTTCAGCGGAAAGTCGAACCTTGCAAAGCCGTATGCCACCAGTACCGATGAGAGCACTGCAAAGGCGGTCTTCGGCACTATTATCATGAAGGTATTCATGAAGTAATGCCCCATTGTGTAAGGGGTCACAGTCTTCCACGCCTTGCCGTAAACCGAGAGATCAAGTCTTTCCGGCATGAACCAGGCTGAGGTGAATATCTCCTCATTGGACTTGAATGAAGCTCCCAGCAGCCAGAGCAGGGGATAGAGCATTACCACAGCGGCTGCTGTGAGGAGCAGGTAAAGAAGGAGCTTTTTCATCTGTCCTCCCTCCTCAGTCTGCCCGTTGTCCTGTACATTATGAGCACGATAAGGGCGATAAGCACGAACAGCAGCCAGGACAGAGCATTAGCTGTCCCTGCATCGCCGAAGGTGAACATCTCCTCATAAATGTGCATTCCGATGGTGCGGGTGCTGCCCAGGGGACCGCCGCCCGTAATCATGTAGGGAGCGTTGAATTCCTGCATGGCGGCAATGGTCTGGAGCACCAGATTTATGAATATGACGTTCCGTATCTGGGGCAGTGTTATTGAGAAGAAAGCCCTTGTCCGTCCGCAGCCGTCCACCCTTGCGGCTTCGTAGAGCTCACGGGGAATATCCCTCAGCGCCGCGAGAAATATTATCATAGTAGAACCGAATTCCCACAGCCTCAGCAGCACTATTATAAAAAGAGCAGCATTTGGGTCGCCGTACCAGCTCACGGGAGAAAGTCCCACAGCCTCAAGGAGCTGATTTACCAGTCCTTCTGAGGTGAAAAGGTACTGCCACATAATGATGACAGCCAGATTTGCTCCCAGTATTGATGGTATGTAGAATACAGTGCGGAATATGCCGATGCCCTTCAGCTCCATATTGAGGAGCAGAGCCACAGCCAGCGAGACTATCAGCTTCAGCGGTACAAGTATGGCTGCATATTTCAGTGTCACAGCGGCGGAGCTCCTTATGTTTTCGTCGGACAGGATATGCCTGTAGTTTTCAAAGCCCACGAAGCTGCTGCCGTCCGTAAGTCCTGTAATGAAAGAGGATGTGAAAGGGTAGACTATCAGCAGCAGCGCACCTATGATGAAGGGCGAGATAAGGAGCAGTCCCGTGTATCTGCTTACTCCCACGGGATTACGGTAGGTTCGGGTCTTCATTTTTTTATCTTCTCCAGATATTCGGTAACAGAGCGGTACATCTGCTCTGCGGCGGTCTCCGTGTCGGCGGTGCCGTATGAGACCGATTCTATGGCGGTATTGTAGAAGGACTTCATGCGTGACAGCTCCATATAGGGGCTGATGGTTATGGTGTCTGTTTCATTGAGAATATCCTGACTCTCCTTGGAAAGCCCCGTAAGAGCGCCGCTTTTCTCAAGAGCAGATGATGCCTTCCGTGAAGCGGGTATGCCTCGGGTAGTACCAAGTATCACGGCACATTCCTCGTCATTGAGGAGGAAGTCCATAAAGGTGGCAGCCTCGTCGGGGTGTTTTGTATGCCCCGAAACTGCATAAAGCAGCGACGGCTTTATCATCCAGCCGCTGTTGTTCCCGTTTTCGTCGGCGAGGAGCGGACCTGTCTCAAGGACTCCCTTGGGAAGCACTGATTCGTACTTGCCCACGGCGCTGCCCCATTCCAGAACACCTGCCACCTTTCCGCCGATGAACTCGGAGGACTGATACAGCGCGGCATTTCCGTCCTCGTCTGTGCGTGTTTTTACTGTCCTGATGACATGGTTATCCTCAAGGAGCTTGTAGAAGTCAAGGGCATCACGGATGTCCTCCTTTGTAAAGCCCAGCTCACCGTCAAGGGTGATGAACTGTCTGCCTGTTTTCTGCTGTATGTACACGACCGCAAGATACCATGCGGTGCCGCCCGACTGTATATCTAGATCCAGAGGGTAGGCGTCTTGGTTTCCGAAGCTTTCTCCCAGAGCAATGAGATCCGACCATGTCTGTGGATAAGCCGCACCGATGGTGCTGTAAGCCTCTGAATTATAGAACAGCCCACGACCGCTGAGGGATACCGTAACGGCGTTGAGTTTTCCGTCTGCCCGTCCGAAGGACAGAGTTTCCTCGTCAAATCCCGAAAGATCGAGAGTACCGCTCAGCGAGTCAAGGTCATAGAATCCCTTCCCGTCAGGGGACATAGTTATGAGCCAGTCGTAGTTTATCTGCATAATATCGGGCTCTGTGCCGCCTTTCATCTGTGCCGTTACCTTTTCGGTCCAGCCGTCCCAGCCTCCGTACTCGGGAGTAATGGTGATGTCGGGGTGTTTTTTGCTCCACAGATCAATGGCTTTCAGAGTTGCTTCGTGTCTGTCGTCGCCGCCCCACCACGAAAAGCGCAGCTCGCACTTATCAAGGCTCCCATCGGGGGGCGTTACAGAAACAGCTTTTTTGCTTGCGCAGGCAGAGAGTGAAAGTGCGCAGCAGATTGCTGCGGCTTTAAAAATAATCTTTTTCATACTCTCAGATCCCTGATATAATGATATAATGTAATTATACACCATTATAGAAGTAAAATCAATACAAAAATAGCAAAATCTCACAAAAATGACCTCAGAGGAGACCATAATTCATATGCTGTTTTTTATGCGGTCTATAGCGCTTTTCTCAAGTCTGGAGACCTGTGCCTGGGATATGCCTATCTCTCCGGCGACCTCCATCTGTGTCTTGCCGCGGAAGAAACGGAGATAGAGGATATTCTGCTCGCGCTTTCCGAGTCCCCGTATGGCGTCGCGGATAGTGAGCTCATCCATACGGCTGTCAACGTCGTTCATGTCACTTATCTGATCCATGATGTAGAGGTTGTCCTCGGAGTCGGAGTACACAGGCTCATAGAGTGAAACCGGATCGCTTATGCTCTCAAGGGCGATGACCACGTCCGCCCGTTTTTCGCCTATATCTGCGGATATCTCATCCATATTGGGCTCCCGCTGGAGACTTGCGGTGAGTCTTTCCTTTGCCTGTAGAGCCTTGTAGGCAAGGTCGCGGAGAGAGCGGCTCACCTTCACATGGCTGCTGTCCCGCAGATACCTTCTCAGCTCACCGCTTATCATGGGAACGCAGTATGTGGAGAAGCGGACCTCCTTAGTAAGGTCGAAGTTGTCGATAGCCTTCATAAGACCTATCACTCCTATCTGGAACAGGTCGTCAATATCCTCGCCCCGTCCCGTAAAGCGCTGAATCACGCTGAGTACAAGGCGAAGATTTCCCTTGATGAGCTTGTCTCTTGCGGACCTGCTGCCCGTTGCCCGTATCTCTCTGAGGAGCGCCATTTTCTCCTCCTCCCTGAGAACAGTCAGCTCGGAAGTGTTTATCCCTGCGATGACTACTTTGTTATATGCCATTAATATCCCTCCGTAAGGTATTACGAGGATATTATTGCCCGTGTCAGCTCGGGTAATCACAGGAAAATCATGGCATAAAAAGGAGCAGTCCGAACTGCTCCTTAAACTATCTCAGGCAACTGAGTGATATGCTTTTTATTGAATTTGCGGATATAGGTCTTATTGAAAGCTGAAACAGCTTTTTTGTCGCTGAGATACCGTTTTTCGGGCAGAGCCTGTAGTATATCGGCAATATCAGAGGCAAGCGCTGCATCTCCATTGTCGAAGGCGCTTCGGATCTCTCTTGCGGAGAATACAACGAAAGCAGTCGCTTCGTTGGGAACAGTACTCTTTATTTGCAGATCACAGCCAAGACATTCCGAAAGGGCAGCAATTCCTTCATCTGCCGTGATCTTTCCGTCTATCATATCCGCAAGAGCGGCGGCAGCTCTCTGTCCCTTAGCTGATTCCGCATTAGCTCTTATAAAGACAGCGGTCTTTCTGATAATATCTGTCATTTCTGCTCCTTTACATAGCCGATGAGCTTGCCCAGGCAGAGCTCGAAGCAGCTTCCGTACCATGTTTCCTCCATGTGGGGGATAGTGGCTTCGATACAGTCAAGAGTGAACTTAACAGATATATCAAGGCATTGCTGTATGTCCATTCCCAGCGCGCAGGCGCCTGAGAAAACGCTGGAGAAAATGTCACCCGTGCCGTGAAAACGTGAATTCACGTTTTTCCCGAAGGAGAAATAGAACCTGTCGTTCTCGCTGTCATAGGCAGCTGCTCCCTGGAGCTTGTCATCGTAGTGGACACCCGTTATCACAGGAGTTTTGCAGCCCAGTCCGGCGAGTCTTCGGAGAGCCTCCCTGACATAGTTCTCATCGTAGTCCTCGGTGTATGGGATACCCAGGAGGAAGGCGGTCTCGGTCATGTTGGGGATAATGAAGTCAGCCCTTGCACAGAGCTTCTTCATCTTCTCAACGAACTCGTCGGTGAAGCCGGCATAGAGCTTTCCGGCGTCTCCGAGAACGGGGTCTACTATTATATAATTGTCATCAGTTCCGAAATCATCAAAAAAGTCGGAGACTATGTCCACCTGTTCCATAGAGCCCAGGTAGCCTGTATACAGCGCATCAAAGCGCAGGTCCATAGTCTTCCAGTGTGAGGCGATGGCTGGAATGTCGCTGGTAAGGTCGCGGAAGGTGTAGCCGCTGAAGCCTTCGCCCGTATGTGTGGAAAGTACAGCCGTGGGAATGACTGCGGTCTCTATGCCCATAGCTGAAATGATCGGCAGAGCAACGGTCAGGGAGCACTTTCCGAAGCATGAGATGTCCTGTATGGATACTATCTTCTTCATTATCATCTTTCTTTCAAAATAACGTTATCAATTTATGATTATACAACAAAGCCGTTCCTTTGTCAATATGCTTCGGTATACTGATAATATCATGCTGTATATACTGTATCAAAGAACCATTCTGCGAAGAAATATGTCATAATATTGTTCTAAATGACATGATAGTACCATTGCGGGTTTGACACCGTTTCCCCTCATATGTTAGAATTTATTTGGCGGTAAACTGTTTATCGCCAAGCAAAAACAGTTAAAAGGGGAATGGTTTATGAGGATAGAAAGCATAACCCTCGATCATGAAAGAGCCAGAAATTTTGTGGTGGAGCGTCCTATGGGCGCAGGAGTATGGGTGTTCCTTGCACTGAAGGCAAGGGCAGTTTTCACTATCGGCGGCAGGGAGATACCATCGCCTGATAACTCCTTCATCCTGCTGACTCCCGAGCAGCCCTTCAGCTATCGCTGCGATGCGGAGGATTTCAGCGAGGACAGCGTTTCCTTTACTCCCGATGATGAGGATATAAAGCGTATAACAGACATGAAAATACCGCTCAACAGGGTAATACCCACAGCTGAGCTCACAGGCATAACATCGCTTCTGCGCAGTATGTGTCTGGAGTATTACTCAGCCAACAAGAACAGGCTTGAGTCTGTGGATCTCTATTTCCGACTGCTTCTCAGCAAGGTCAACGAGAGCGTTCTCAGCATGAAAAAGATAAGCGCGGTACATGAGGGACTTTACATAGAGAAGCTCATGTGGCTCCGCGAAAGCATTTACCGCTGGCCATCAAAGACCTGGACCGTAGACGAAATGGCAGCGGACGTATCCCTGAGCCGTTCAAGGCTCCAGCACCTCTATACCGAGACCTTCGGTATAAGTATATCAAAGGATATAATCACCAGCCGTCTGGACAAAGCGACTGAGCTCCTGAAAAAGTCGGAGTATTCCATCAACAAGGTGGCGGAGCTGGTAGGCTATCCCAATGCCTCCTACTTCAACAGACAGTTCAAGAACGGACTGGGCATGACTCCCACCGAATTTCGCAGGGAATATCAGGAACAGGAAGCAATATAAGCAAAAGCTCCGATAAATTCCGATTTATCTTAGCAGCCGTATAAAATTCAATGCCCCTAAGCGCTTTGTGATATAATCCCCTTAAAGTAGACACACGAAAAAACAAAAGCGTGTGAAAGCTGTAAGGGGGTTATTTTATGTCAAGAGGAAGTAAGCTAACAGATGAAGAACGCATAGCGGCAGTGC
>Ga0255347_1003472_pt1 | contig 20439 bp, 16 predicted proteins | sample wastewater_treat_2_FD_192479 | JGI IMG/M metagenome (GOLD analysis project Ga0255347, IMG submission 192479) | Wastewater microbial communities from Lulu Island WWTP, Vancouver, Canada - plant24 | ecosystem: Engineered > WWTP > Wastewater > Unclassified | place: Canada: Vancouver, British...
GGAGATGACAAGGATGTAGGAGAAGTAAGAAAGAGACTCGGGCTTAAGAAGAGTGCCGAGACTGCAGCTAAGAAATACAACGTAGCACGACCTGCTTTTGGAAAGGCCCAGTCCGCCAGACAAGGCGGAGATGCAGCTGCAAAGCTGACTGGAGTCGAGAAGGAGATAGCTGATATGTTAAGTACAGAAGAATTGTAGGAGGTACCTTATGGGATTAGACCATAATATAAACGAAAACATGAGGGACGACGATACTCTCTCTAGCTCGCAAACAAGCGCTGGAGCCAGTGTTGCCGCCTCTGCTGCGACTTCAGCTGTAGGGTCAGTTGCTGCTAGTGCAGGTCTTTCAGCTGGAGACTCAGCTGGAGCATCTGCAGGAGCAAGCACTGGAGCATCTGCCGCTGCAAGTTTAGCAACATCTGCTGCAACCTCAGCCGTGACAAGGTTGAGTACAGTAGATAGTATTACACTAAGTACTAGCACTAGTGCTGATACTAGCGCAAATACAAGATTCTCGGCCGCTGACAGTACAATAACTGTCGCATATTCAAGTGCTGATACCTCGGTAATAACAAGGATGAGTACTGTGGATAGTACTAACCTGAGCGCTGGAAACTCAGCTGATACATCCTTGATAACAAGGTATAGTACAGCTGATTCAGTAGTGCTGTCGAGTTCAGTTTCTGCTGACACAAGTGCTATTTCTAGATTAAGTACCGTTGACAGTATCAACTTATCTGCAGCGGTAAGTGCAGTAACATCAAGTGCTACATCAATGGATACTTCTGTTATCGCAAGGATGTCCACGGTTGATAGCTCGAACTTGTCTACAGCGACAAGTGCTGACGGTAGTATGGCTACGAGATATGCCAGTGCTGACACTTCTCTCAAGGCAGTGTTGGATTCAGCTGATACGTCTCTTGCTACACAGATAAGTACAATTAACTCTACAATAGCTTCACTGCATCCATAAGGAGGATATGTGAAAGTAGCTCATTGGACATTCTTCAACGGCTCAGGACTAGCCAATATGGCAGCTGAGATGGCCGAGGCTGAAAAACCCTTCGGGGTTGACGTTGTAATCTGCGACACACAGAAACCAGCAACTTGGGCAGCTGGGATGGACGCTGATATTCATGTAGTTCATTCTCATGTCCCAGATGCTATCTCGTTCGATAAGACGAAGAAACTGGTTGATGTCCAGCACGGTTCTCCTGAACACACGTTCGAACTGAGCGTGACGCAAGGGTTGTATGGAGCCTATGGTGCTAGTGACAGCTTAGCTGTAAGTGGCTTTCTCTTGAAGAGAGCAGACGCTGTAGTCTCTATGTGGGAACGTCAGGCTTATCTACTAGAGAGCATGACGAGGACAAAGGTCTACACGATACCAATGGGAGTTGACACGAAGTTCTGGACACCTGTACCTAAGCAGAATCTGCTAAGTGGAAAGCCAAGTGTCTTGACAGGAGAGAACTCACATACTTGTAAGTGGCCAGTGGACATCATGTTCACTTGGGGAAAGATAGCTGAGCAGCTTCACGATGCACGCTTGCACGCTATCAACGTCCCGCACGACCAACACAAGTGGTGGTTTCCTCTTGCTTATATGACTAACACTATGTATAGCGCCTATATGAGCGCTTTCAGATGTGGAAAGAACCAACTGAGAGACTTCTTTTGTGCAGCTGATTACTACTATTCTCCAGTAGAATATGGAGACCATAATAGGGTGAGCCTAGAGGCTGCAGCGTGTGGAACTAAAGTAATAAGCTACCGAGGTAACCAGTGGGCTCACTACTGGATAACTGAGGGAGACCAAAGAATTCAAGTACAGGAAATGCTGGCGATTCTCAAGGGTGAGACAAAGCCTAGGGAAGTGCCAAAGGTTCCTGATATTACGGAAACAGCTGAGGCTATGCTAAAGGTATACGAGGAGGTTCTGCGGAAATGATACACGAGACAGCTAAGGTAGGAAAAGGAACAAAGATCGAAGACACAGCTGTCATACAAGAGAACTGTGAAATCGGTGAGAACTGTTTTATTGGCCACTATGTTGTAATGAGACCGAATACGAAGATAGGCGACGATACTGTAATAGGTCATCTAACTGTCTTCGAAGGCGACTGTTCAGTGGGCAGTAAGTGTCTTATACACGCACAGTGTCATATAACCAAAGGCGCTGTGATTGAAGACCTTGTCTTTATAGCACCTATGTTCTGCGGCTGTAATGATAACTATATGGTTCATAACAGGAGGCATATAAAGCCTTTTATAGTGAATGGGTATACTGTTAAAAGAGCTGCGAGGATAGGAGCTGGAGTAATGGTTCTACCTGGAGTTACAATAGGCGAGAACTCTGTCGTAGGAGTAGGAAGCGTTGTAACTAGAAACGTTATGCCTGGAACTGTGTTCTATGGTTCCCCAGGTAGGATAAAAGGTTTAGTCGATAAAATCGAACATCTCTAATAGGAGGATTTACTATGAGTGCATTTGCTGGAATGAGAGGAACTGGAGATTGGGTAACTGACCAGAGGCCTAAAAATTGGCGTGAGATGCTGCTTCGTCTCTATCCCAATGGTGAGATGCCGCTGACGGCTATTACAAGTAAACTGAAGTCAGAGAAAACAGATGACCCTGAGTTCAACTGGTGGACCAAGAAGTTTCCAGATCAGGCAGGAGCCATCACTGGCGTTTATTTAGATACAGCCTTGTCAGCTGCATACACCAGCACCTATGCAACAGGTGCAGTTGGTGCAGATGCTGGCACGACTGTCTATGTAAAGATGGCTGCAGCGACGATTGCTGAGGTAAGAATAGGACATCAGCTTGTCCTTCGTGACGCTTCAGCTCCCTATGTCGATGTCAATGTTAAGGTAACTGCGAAGACGGTTAATGGAGCTAACTCCTATTTAACCTGCGTACTTCTCGAGGACGACGACAACGACTTCGATATCAGGGCAGCTTCAAGCTGCAACATCGGTACTGCCGACCGCTTCATCATAGTTGGTAACATAAACGAGGAAGGCGCCGCTATGCCTGGTTCTATCACATATGACCCTACCAAGTACTACAACTATACACAGATCTTCCGTACACCTCTGAGCATCACCAGGACGGCAAGAATGACTAGGCTGAGAACTGGTCCTGCTTATCAGGAAGCAAAGAGAGAGTGCCTTGAACTCCACGGAATTGAAATGGAGAAGGCATTCATCTTCGGCATCCCGACTGAGAATACTGGAAGTGGTGGAAAACCTGAGAGAACGACTCAGGGAATCATAGACTTCGTTCGCAAGAACGTAGTTGCTAACCACAACAGCTACAGCATGAATACTGCTTACACTGGAAAGGGCTGGACAGAGTCTGGCGGTGGTGAGACATGGCTCGATAGTTACCTCGAAACACTCTTCAGGTTTGGAAGCTCTGAGAAGATCGCAATCTGTGGCTCGACAGTTCTTCTAGCCATGAAGAGACTTGCTCTCGCTGGTGCTCACATGGATATTACTCCAAAGACAACTAGCTACGGACTTAAGATTGTTGAGTGGGTTACTCCATGGGGTACTATCAACCTAAAGCTTCACCCGTTGATGAGTCAGGAGTCTTCCTTTAGGAAGATGATGATTCTATTCGAGCCGAAGAACATTGTCTATCGGTACATTACTGACACTACCTTCTACGGAGAGGGTGGAAAGACCGCAGCTGAGGGCACTAACTATGGTCGCTATGATGCTACCAATGAGGAGTTCCTTACTGAGGCTGGTTTGGAACTGCGGCATCCAGATACATTCATGATTCTGGACGGATTCGGAGACGATTGTCCGTAATAGGACATCTAAACAGAAGTGGGTGGGGAGCTTCGGCTCCCCATCCTACTGTGAAATTTTCACCACAGGTGATATATGACACTATCAGAAATAAGAGAATTATTTGTAGAACTTTCAGGTAGAGAAGATTTACTTCAAAATGATTCAGTTGTCTCAGCTGACTTATACATCAATGAAGGTTCTAAGGAACTAGACCGCAGACTATTCGGTGGTAAGACGCTTGCAAGTTATACTACTGATATAGCTGCTGGTCAGATACTCGTGTCTATCCCAAACTGTAGACTCATCAAGGAAGTGTGGCTCTTTACTCCTACTGATAAAGTACAGTTGACTAAGGCAGATAGTCTCGTTGAGATGAAGACTTACTACTCAGAACCTAAGTCTGGTTTGACGCCTAGTGAACCTTTCGTATACTATCCAATAAGTGGTAGACATTATCCTAGTACTGTACCTACTGTAACACCAGGTGGAGCAATTGACCTTAGTCAAATATGGGCTGTAGAGGACCTTATAACATCTAGTAGCGAGGGGTATAGTGCTATAATTATAAGTCCTGTTCCAGACCTTGCAACATATACTATTAGAGTGGAAGGAGCTTTCTACAGTGATGCACTAACAGATGGAGATGATGTAAACTACTGGTCTATCAACCATCCACTTACATTAGTCAAGGCTGCACTTTATAAAATGGAGCAAACCTATCGTAATACTGAAGGGGCTAAGGATTATGATGCAGCAATTACTGGAGTCCTTACTCAGCTTAACAGCGATTGGATAGAAGAGGAAATAGCAGACATAGACCAAATGGAGGGATAAGTGAAAGAGTTTAGCTTCCCTTTAGATGATAATTTAAAAGTAGGTCTTATACCTACGGATAAGATTCGTAGGAACACTCCTGGACTTCTAGAGTGCTATAATCTTAAGAGCACTAAAGAAGGCCTTCTCGAATATACTCCAATAGTCAATCCATATACTTACGACGGCACTTGGCCTTTCTTACAACTGTTCAATACAAGGACAGGAGTATATGCTGCCGATGCAACTCATGTATATGAAGTAGACTCAGGGAACAACCTTAGCGTCCTTGGAGACGACTTGACTGTAGGTAACCTGTGGTCTATGGCAGATTTCTATACTTATCAAGTCTGGGTAAACGGCAACGGATGTGCTGTATTAGACCCAACGACTAGTACTCTCACGGCTCAGACTCTAACTCACATAATCGAAAGTGTCTGCAATTATAAGGGGCAGTTAATCGCAGGTGGTTTTGGTGGAAACCAGAGTAACTGGGTAGCATGGTCTGGCATTGGGAAGACTTATCTAACTGAGCTATTAGACAAAGAAGATATAAGCAACGTAACTGGACAGATGCCAGTTGGTTGGTTTGGTGATGTCTATGTTGTGAAGAGGCTCGGAGAGTATGTCATGGTCTATGGCTCTGGAGGAGTCTCCGCTCTCCGACCTATATCTAGTCCAGTAACAGGCTTCGGCTTACGAGTGATGTTAGAGTATGGTATAGCAAGTAAGGGCTGTATTGGAGGAGATGAGTACAAGCATCTATTTATAGACAATGAAGGAGCGTTGTGGTCAGCTGTAGAGAATGTAGAGTTTAAGACAGTACAGTTAAGCAGACTTGGATATAAACAGTTTATGGCGAATCTAACTGCGGCTGATATAGTTATAAGTCATGACCCTATTGGTAAGGACTTCTATATATCAGATGGAGTTAGAACCTATCTATACTCAGATGGTTTGTCTGAGGTATATCAGATACCTAGTGGTATAGTTCGTGTTGGAGGTTACTTATATGGTTATCTTTTTGATACTGCTACTGCTGATACTTCTGCTTATATTACTACCAATTCTTTTGATATCGGTCTTAGGGCTATCAAGACTATTACTTCAGTTGAAGCAGGTTTCACGGGGAGTCAAGTATTATCAGCTATAGACTATGCCTATGGGACTAATACGAGTATGAAAAGGAGTAGATATAAGATAGTAAATAAGCAAGGTAATGTTACTCCTATAGTTAGTGGAGTAGACTTTAAAGTTCATATGAAAGCGAATAGTCATGTAGGATTTGAGATAGATAATATGACAGTGCGATGGAAACTATCCGACAAACGATCTATAAGGGGAGCGTATGGAAATCAAGGAAGCATGTGAAGAAGAAGTTATAAGTGAGATAAGGATGATTAAGCTTCTCCCTCATGGTATCTCAGAGAACTGGCCTGACTTGAAGCGGTGTATAGAGCTTAGTCTTCCGAAGGTAGGAGTTACATCAGACCAGAGACCAGAGAGAATGACTATGATTCTCGAGGAACTTCTAGCTGGAAGTATGGAGATTCATGTTTTCTATCGTCTTATTAGAAATGTCCCTTTCACTTATGCTCTTGTCCTAACATCTATAATAATGAGTGTAGACGGAACTCATACAGACTTACTTATTCATTGCTTCTATGGACATAGAAAGATGATAACTAATGGAGACTTAGAGACAGGATTAGGTATATTGGCTAAGTATGCTAAGAGCAAAGGATGCGTAAGTATAGTAACATACGCCAGTAGAGAATTCTACCAACAGTTCTTAGCGTCCATAGGATTCAATACAGATTTTATCTACGCTGTAAAGGAGGTATAATATGTGTGGAGGAGGAAGTAGTGGTGGTTCTGTTACTACAGTTCCTAAGTATATATCTACTAGACATAAGGAATGGTTAGATGATATCTATGCGGACATGAATGCAACTGCTCTGAATAATCCTTACTCAACAGCAGCTGCTTATGACCCAAGTGTTCTCACGGACGGTATGCTAGCAGCCCTCAATGCTTTCTGTGGAGCTATGGCAGGCTTTCATGATACTTCATTGGATGCAGATAAGGTAGCAGATGTCTATGATGCTATGTACGCTTATATGACAGGACTTGTTCCACAGACAGACTACGCGACTTATATAACTGCAATAACAAGTGCCCTTGATACTGTCTACGAAGATGCTACAGAGTTGGCAGCTTCAGCGACTGCTTACAGCAACCAGCTTCAGGCAGATATAGAGGCTACTGTTATACCTAAGTTTGAAGCAGGTATGAGAGACGCTAATGCAGTTATGTCCTCGAGCTTTGTTATTGGAGAAGCCCTTATCTATGCTGAGAAAGATAGAAACGTGGCGAAGTATACTGCCGACCTTAAGCTAGCTGCTCATACTGCAAGGAGTGATGCTATATCAAAGACAGGTATAGCAATGCTTGATGAGAAAGTAAAGATGGCTGCTCTCTATCTTCCTATGGCTAAATCATACAGTGACTTCTATATTCAAGGTATAGATTTTAAGAAACAGTTAACTAGTATGGTTCTTGATACCTTGAGGATAATCATTATAGCAAAGAAAGAGCAACAAGATGAGGACCTTAAGATAGATAGAGCAAAGACTCTATGGGATATAGAAATGTATAAGTATGCAGGTTCTCTCCTAGGTGCTTATCAAGGGACATACAGCGTTCAGGAAGGACCAAGTAAGACAGGCATGGGTACAGCTCTTGGTGGCGCTATGTCAGGAGCTGCGGCAGGTGCTATGGTGGGTTCTGTTGTACCTGGTATTGGTACAGCAATGGGAGCTATTGTAGGTGGAGTAATGGGTGGAGCTGCAGGTTTATTCGGTTAACACTATGGTGAAAATTTCACCAAAGTTATAAGGAGGTTACTATGTTTGAAGGTATGAATATGAGTATGTTGCCAGAAGTTATGGCTAATACAGGATTTACTACACAGGTTCCTCAGAATCTGCATATGACACCAACTCCTGCAGCTCCACAAGCTTGGTACGAAAATCCTGGCTTTTGGAGTATGATTGGAAAGTTCGGAGCTGCCTTGAGTCCTAAGGACTCTTGGGGAAGAGATCTTGGTCTCGTAGCATCGGATGAAAGTCAAGCTCGACAGTATGGAGCTGGGATGAATAAGATGATAGGACCGATGTTAGCTGGAGAGACTCCTGGTGCAAGTCCAACTCAATTATCTGGAGCTCTTTCTTCAGGTGGTGTATCGTCTGCAGTTCCTCCAACTCCAGGTGTGGCTCCTGGAACTTATCCAGGCGTTGGTCCTATGGTGAATCCAGTACAACAAGCAGTAAACCCTTTCAATGACGTCCCTTTTTTAGGAGGCCCATCAACTCCCGTCCTTAGCCAAGCGGAGATGATGGGCCTATCTCCAGACCAGATTAAGGATGTTATGGGAACTGCCATTGAAGCAAAGAAGTTCCCTCTTGAGGTGGCTAGAATAAATGCAGGTATAGATTACACAAAGGCATCTGCTGAGCATATGAAGGCGTTGAACGCTGAGACAGCGAGGAAGGCAGCTGTTGAGAAACGGAGAGAAGTCAACTTCACTACTGAGATGGATGAAGTTATAAAGGGTAATATTAAGTCTAAGTATATAACTCCTGAGGATGCTAGGATTCTTAAGGCTGTAGGACCTACTGAGGCTCCTAAGCTTATAGATAATCTTATCAACCTTACTAAGGAGACTGGTAAGAAACTTACTATTCAGAAGGTTGGTGATGAGGTACTATTCCTTGATTCAAGTCCTGATGCGACGCCTGGTACTAGGATAGTAGATAGATACTCAGTAGGGTCTGATGATAAAGGTAAGCCAGAGAATTGGCATTATACTCAAGGTCTTAGTGTAGCATTCACTAATAATTATCAAACTCTGCTCGATGCTCATTATAAGAAGTTTGGTAATAGGGAAGAAGCGAAGAGGAAGCTTGATGAAACATTAGGTATGGTAAATCAAACTACTGACCCACAAAAGGCTGAGTCTGCTAAGTCTTACTTACTTAGTCTAATACCATCAGAAGCTAGAATAAAGATGCTTGAAGAGGCAGATGCTGTTGCGTCTTCTCTTAGATCTGGTACTGGATTAGCAGGTGCTTATAGAAAGTATACTCCTCAAGGAGCTGACGAGACTCTTGGAATCTTAGGATACAGAAAGCCTGTTCCTAAGGAGAATCAGTTTATGCTAGAGGGGTTACCTAAGGGAGAACCTACTCCATTTGATTCTATACTTAATAGGTACTTTGAGCCTGGTGATATACCTATGGCTAAGGAAGCTATGAAGCGTGAGTCTAGTGGGAATCCTAGGGCTAAGAATATTAATAAGAATGGAACTGCTGACTATGGATTGTTCCAGATAAATGAAGTTAATGTTCCTGAACTTAGAAAAGCTGGAATTATAAATGAGGTTACAGATCTATACGACGCAGACACTAACATCGTCGCGGCTTCTTACTTGAAGAAGAAGTATGGTTGGAAGCCTTGGAAGTCTAGCCTAGGTAGCTTAGCTGAAGGGAAGACAGCTTCGATGAAGGTACCAGCAGGAACAACTGGTATGTATAAAGGAAAGAAAGTTCGCATGACTCCTGATGGGAAGGTAGAATATGTCAAATGAGATAAATCCATCTGAAGTACAGTGGGATACTCCTGAGATAAACCCTGACGAAGTACAGTGGGACGAAAAGCCAGAATCCTCTTGGGGAGATATAGCTAGCAACGCTGGAACTTTACTTAAGGTTCCTCTTGTTAGATCTATGGGTGGTCTTGTTAAGCAAGCTGGTGAATGGCTTGGTTCAGATGAACTTAAAGAATCAGGAGAAATGGCTGTTAAAGGAGCTGACTTAGCTTTAGAAGAAACTGGTATTAATCTAAAGCCAAAGAGTTGGAAGGGTCGTATAGTAGGAGCAGGTCAATCCTTTGCTATGCAAGCTCCTGGCCTTGCAGCATCTCTTGTAACTGCTAATCCAATACCTGCATTAGCAAGTGCTGGTCTTCAAGCATATGGAGAGGAGAAAGCTTCTGGTGGTAAAGACTGGGCAGCTGGAGCTAAGGGAGGTTCAGAAGTTGGAACTGAACTTATACCAACCACTACTCTCTTAAAGTCAGTATTAGCTAAGACATGGGCTGGACGTCTTGCTATGTTAGGTCTTTACCTTGGTGAAGATATAATTGGTGAGAATGTTAATACAGCTTTTCAGAATGCAGTAGATGTTCTTCAGAAGAAGCCAGGAGCTACATGGGATGAGTATGTAGCGAATTTAGGTCCTGAAGCGAAAGAGACTACTATTCAGTCTCTTCTACAATTTCCTGTTATTGGTGCTACTACAACAGTCGGAGGTAAAGTTCTTGAGAAACTAGACCCTAGTCGTACAGAACGTCTTGCTAAGAAGTATGCTAAGAAGGAAGGAGTTCCAGTAGAAGAAGCAAGACAAGTTATAGACGATGTTATTAATCAGACAGAAGAGACTATTGCTGAGAAGCCAGCTACCGAGCATCTTGACCTATCGAAAGCAGGAGAAGTAAATGAAGCTGCTGTTGCTGAGATGGAGATGCTGGCGAAGGAAGCCGAGAAGGTAGAAGCTGAGGAAGCTGCTATTCTTGAGGAAGCTGCTCCATTAATAAAGGCTACAAGACAAGCAGCTAAGTCTGCTGCAGTTACTGAGGCTGCAAGGAATCTTACTAGGGCTGAGAAGATTGAGGAGAAGAGAGCGAGAGTTAGGGAGAAGGAAGCTGCTGATGTTAAGAAAGAAGAAGTTGTAGAGACTCCTGTTATTCTCGTGAATAATGAAGCAGGTTCTACTCTTACATATAAGCCAGACATGATGGAGATTACTAACCCAGAGGCTATGACTAAGCCTAAGGTAGAAGAGCCGACTACGGTGAAAATTTCACCAAAGGGACAGACTCCTCTCTCGAAGGCTAGTGCTCTTGCTGTCCTTAAACAGAAGGGTCTATCGGACGAAGATGCTGTTGTCTTCTACAATATGAGGTCTGCACTAGGAGACCTAGATAACGTAAGAACAGTCGAAGACTTCGATGCTTGGTATGATAAAGATACTGAGCCTGAAGATTGGGCTTCGGCTCTTGGAGGAGAAAATGCCGAAGGGTTACGAGGAGCTGAAGAAGAAGTTCTTGGAAGAGGGACTGAGTCTGTCGAGGGCGAAACGGAAGGCGGCAAGAATCTGGAACAGCCTGTACAGCAAGGGGAAAGTAAGCCAACCAGTCGGGAGAAGAGAAAGGCTAAGAGGCAGACGAGTAGGAAAGTAAAGGAGGTGAAGGAAAGTGGCGAAGGGAAAGTCGAAACCAAAGCAGAAAGAAAAGGACAAGAAGCAGCAGAAGAAGTAGAGAACGAAGGGGAAGCTCTTGAGGACGCTATCTATGAGTCAAGGAACGACGCCGAGCTTGCTCTTGGTAAGATAGACCAAGAAGTTGCTAAGGACTATGTTATCATAGGAGATAAGAATGAGTTTTATATCCAGCATAAAAGGCACCTTCCTACAGCTACTTCAGAGAAAGCTGTCGGCATTCCGACTAATCCTCTCTACAAGACAGCTGAGGAAACGGCTCAAGAGACGCTGCCTCAAGACGATTCCCTTGACTCGGGCTTAACGAGACTAGTACATGATATCAATAACTGGTTTCATACAAGTGAAGATGTAGACGAGCTACAGCAGTATGCAGATTTTGTCGTTAGGACTCTGAGTTCACTAGAGACTAATGCACGAGATTATCTCGAGATGTTCAACGGAGATGTTATAGCTTATGATAAGTGGGTTGATAAGTTGAATAGGCTCGCTGGGTATATCTCAGATATCAGCCGTGTGAAACTAGGTCACAGGGTAGGAGCTCTTGAGACTAGTGACTTAGCAGCTGGTATCAGTGAGATACTCGGTGAGCAGACTAATGTCATGGATAGTATGCGTGGCTATAGTGAAGAGACTATGGACTTCATGGGTATGCAGAAGGCGTACGAGATGCTCGTGGAGTTAGGTAGAAGAGTCTACGAATCAGCGAATAATAGTTTCCAAGACTGGATGCTACAGATGCGTGCTTACTTGTCTAACGTCTGGACAAAGGTTAAGCCTTATATGCTACAGTGTTGGGACCTTATACAAGATGAGCGTGGGATAGCTGGTATAGATATAGCTGCTATGCATGGAACTGGAAGGTTCTTAACTGGTGGTAAGTTCTCTACAAAATATATAAAGTCAGGCTCTGGTGCTATAAGCTTCGGTTGGGGACTTTACTTTACATCAGTAGTAGAGATAGCTAAGCATTATGCAGAGGAAGTTTCTAGGAAGGTTGGAGGAGAAGTAAGGTTTGGGAAGACTACATATCCAGGAGGGAACCTTAGTAGTCGTACGTCTATGATTGGAATAACTATTCAAAAAGTAGTTGATAAACTTAATAATGAGGGGCATACAGCTGCTATAGGATATCTACTACAAGAGAAGAATTATCTTGTAGAAAATATAAATACTACAGATGGTAAGATATTAGATAAGCTCACTAAAGAGTTGACTGCCATAGACGAAATGATAGAAGCTATCAACAACAATGACTATGATATAAAGAAAGCTCAGAAAGTTATCTATAAGGTTAAGTTATCTAAAGCAGATAAGACTCCTCTTAACTTATTAGATTGGTATGAAGAAGTTCCAAAAGAACAAATGGATCTTATACTTAAAGCAGCTGAGAAGAATATTTTGTTAAAGGAAGGTAATATATTAGGAGTATATTATTATGATAGCAATGGTACTTATGCTTTTCTAGACGCAAGAAAAGATAAGAAAGATAGATGGATAGCTGATACTATTAGGGTTTATTTAGATAATTACTATACTATGAAAAACTTAAATGGTGAAGAGGAAGCCCTTAAGTATTGGAAGCAGAATATGAGTTATGTAGAGAATATTACTAAAGGTCGCATATCAGCTAATACTGACCCCAATACAGTAATGCTATCATTACCACAAGTACTACCTATTACTAGTATAAAGAATGCTAAGACAGGTCAGGAAGTATATGACATACTAACCAAGGCTCTAGGACAGAAGAAGCACGCTTCACTGTTCTTGAAAGAAGCTGGAATAGATGGTAACGTCTATCCAGTAGGGGCGTTGAGTGGAGGAGAGACGAGGAGATATAGAACTACTGTTACTGCTCCTGGAATGTCAGAGAGACTTAAGGCTTTACTTACTATTGAACTTAGAAATAATGAAAGAATTGGTGGAAGTATTTCATCAGGATTAAATGCTATAAGACATATGTTAGAAGAACAGATAGAAGAGTATAGAGAATCTATAAAGAGGCTAAAAGATTCACTAAATAATATAGCTTCAGATAGACTTACTGGAGATATGATAAAAGCTGAGCGAAGACAACTTGAGTTAGATATAGAAGAAAGATACGAGGAGATACATGAGAATAATGAATTACTTGGTGAGTTAGCTGAGTACGAGAAAGTCCCAGAGAAGATAAAGATAGAGAAGAAGCTGAAGACGAAGAAGCGAGCTAAGATTAATAGTAGACTGGATTTTGATAGTTTTGTAAAACTATTAGATGAAGGCTTATATAATGACCCTGGACTACATATTGATACTCCAGAAGATGTTATAAGTTTAGTAAGATCTGCAGCTAAATCTTATATTAAAGACTATGAAAGGCAACTAAGTAATCCTAATCTAACAAGTCCTTATGATATAGGTAAGGAGGCAGCTGATAGCTATAGACGTTCATTAGAAAGAGAAGTAGAAATATATAATAGAGTACTAAAGCAAGCGGATATTCTTGCTGAATCTCCTGAACTTATAGAGATAACAGAAGAACCAGCTATTAAAGATAACTACGTCATATTCGATGAAGCAGATGTCGACATCGAAGGCCACATAACCCTCGGTTTCCTAGGTCTCCAAGGAGCCTACGAGATGCTCACGAAGATGTATCACCAGTGGCAACAGAGGAGAACTTGGCACCGAGACCGTGAGGAGCGCTACGTATCTAGCGACCAGAAGGACCATACTATTCACTACGTTAAAGACAAGGACATATCAGGAGCTTGGACTTGGTTCATGCACGCTATGATGCCAGCTCACAAAGGATTCTCAGACTTGGCGAGGAGTATAGCAGTTCATATAGGACAAGCTAAGCTCTGGACTAATCATCAGATGGAGATTGAGCGGGAGTTTATAGAGAAGAATGTTGCTAGTAAGCTTGACAAGAAGCAGAGAAGAGACGCTCAGACACTTGGTTTGGCAGTCGAACGTTACTCACGTATCAAGAGGAAAGAGTTCGCTGACCTCAAGATGTCTCAAGCTGATATAGATATACAGACGAAAGCAGCTGTTGCAGCATATATTGCTGGATATCAAGAGGCTGACCAGACTACGAAGGACGTCTACCAGTTTGCTAGAGATGAATTCTTCGAGAAGATGAGGAAGAAGTATATAGACCATATGATTAGACAGGCTCATTACCGCTTGTCTGCTAAGTATAAGCCAGTTATAGATGGTATAGAAGCTGGCATCCCAGCTTCACAGGTTCTACAGCAGCTTGGCATAACTAAGGCAGGTGAGATAAGGAAAGCTCTTGCTGAGTATAAGACTTACAAAGAAGATATCAACAGCATTAAGAACTGGGGTACAGAAGACTATTGGACTCACATGATGACTGGAGATATTATAGTTACAGAGAAGACAGGAAAGAGTCGTAGTAAGGTTGGCATGGTTATAGCAGCTGCTCCAGATATAGATCTTGCAATGGAGAGAGCTAAGAAGTATATAGAAGAGAAGACAGCGCGAGGAGAAACTGTAGGAGATATAAGCATAAGAGAAGGCTTCGCTTATCAAGGTGATATGAAGACTATGCTCTCTAAGAGGAAGTATATCTTAGTAGCTAGCAGGCTAGATAAGGCAGTTGAGAAGGCACTCAAGGGTGGAGGGCAGACTTCTGGAGTAGGAGATGAGGCTAGGAGGATTCTCAGGAAGAATCTTAGAGATATCGTAGGCATCAAGCCTTCACTGGTCTTTGCAGCTCCTACGATGGAGACCAAGAATCTACTGATGGGCGAGGATGATATAGTCGACGCTATGAGTATGTATGCTTATGCTATGCATAAGAAGATGGCGTTCGACCCTGTTATAGCGGAGCTACAGACAGCTCAGGATAAGCTAGGAGGTAATGAGTATACTCACCTTGAGGCAGTTCTCGATGATGCAAAGGGGAAGTACTATCTAGAGGATAGAATCCTTGATGCCACGATTAGTACCCTAACTGGCGGAGCAATAGACGCTCATAGAGCAGCTTCAAAGACGATAGACAGACTTAGGAATGCTACTGTTATGGCTAAGCTTGGCTATCGTCCAGTCGCTGGCTTGTTGAACGGAGCTGATGGATATAGTAGGATAGCAATGCAACTAGGCGTCAAGTATCTTGGTCGAGCACAGAAGCTCTTGTCTAGTAATACTGCCGAGAAGAAGTTGGTAGATAAGTATAGTTGGGCACTTGGTGCTCGAGCTTTTGAACAAGGAGGCACGATAGCTGGTGGTGTTCGAGTTGGTTCGCACGTATTGAAAGGTGGTAAGCAACTTATCACACCGCTGGGTATGTTCAACCTTATGGAACTTCCAGCTCGTCGTGCTAATTTCTTGGCAGCTTATCTCTATAGTCAAGATATGAGTCCTGGACTCTCGGAGAGGGAACACGCCGACTTTGCAACGCTTAGTGTCTGGACTCTGCAAGGAGCTAACTTGGTGAGCATGATGCCAAGGCTTATGCGTTCTCCTACTGGTAGGCTCCTTACTTTGTTCCAGCCGTTCGTAGCTAGAACAGTTGAGTGGATGATTATGAACGCTAGTAGTCCTGCTTTCTGGGCTAAGTTCCTAGGTTATACAGCAGCCGTTGCAGGTCCTCGAGGCTTGATAGCTATGGCAAAGACACTTCCTCTTATAGCTTTCGCAGCTTCAGCCATGGGAGGTGGAGACTGGTGGGATAAGTTGGAAGAGTACCTACAGAGGAAGTGGGGAGGCTATGCTTCTGGAGTGCCAGGTGGAATTGCTGGAGTTGATGTAGTTGGTCCTGCAACAATACAGCTTCCTAGTGTTGAGAAAGACCTTCTCTCTCCTCTAGGTCCTGTTGTCTCCAGCGTTCATGAGTTGTATAATATAGCTATGGCTTTCAATCCTGCGGAGACTGTGGCTAATAGACCACAGATAGCCAAAGCTCATTTGAAGAAAGCTGTCCCTGCTATTAGGAACATCTGGGATGTTATAGACTCCTTCTACGACCAAGATGGCTTCGTGTATAATGAGAAGGGAGATCCTATATACAACCTAGATTCGAAGTATGATAAGGCGTTGGTAGCCTTCGGCGCTAAGCCAGTATCGAAGAGCTATATGGAGACACTTAGTAGAATAGAGACGAAGGCACAGGAGCTTGAGAGAAAGTATGTATCGCAGATACTAAGTGAGTACTCTAATGAAGTAAGAAGGCTAACGAACGGCGACTATAAGAATATAAGAGAAGACGACCCTAGGATATCGAGTGCTTGGAATCGGATGCAAGAGAAGATTGCTGACTATAGGATAAGTCCTGAGTCATTAGAATCTGCAGCTAGTAGATTCGCTAAGAAACCAGGCGTGCGACTCTTGCTTAGAACGAGACAGACGAGGCAAGCTGAGACGTTAGAGAAGTTAGAAGAAGCTGGGCCTATGTTTGGTGTAGACTTTCTACAATAACTGTGGTGATAATTTCACCGAAGGGTGGATGTTAATGCCTAATAACCACGATGTAATAAACTACGAGTCTGGAGAGACCACTTGGAGTATTAAGATTGGAACTGTAGTCGCAATAGTCTTAGCTGTACTTAGTATAGCTATCGGTGGTATGGCTACTTGGACAGGATATATTTCAAGTAAGGTTGCTTCGCATGGAGAGGAGATAGCAGTGTTGAAAGCGAATACAGCTAATATACTTTCTACAATGTCAAGAATTGAATCTATTACAGATGATATAAGAAAAGAACAGCAACGTAGAGAGAGACTAGAATCTCACTCTAAATAAAAACAAGGAGGTAGTAAGATGAAATATGTACGGATTGTTTTAGCTTTGGTTTTTGTATGCTGTATTGGTGTTACTATGGCTGTGGCTTCGCCATTTATAATCTGCGACCCGCAGACAGGTGTGCAGTATTATAAGGTGACTGGTGCAGGGTGGGTTCCAGTGACTAATGTCACAGCACAGCCAGATGGTTCTATCAAGATGGATATAGCCGCGGCAACTGTGGGAACAAGTAACCTTAACTTTGTAGCGTGTAAGACAACTACTGAATGGGGCGAGGTGTGCAGTACGGCTACCCCTTTCTCCTTCACGCGACCCACAAGTCCAGCCGTCCCTCAAAACTTAAGGTTAGAGAAGTAAAGAGCTGGAAGTTGCAGAAGGTAAAGGAGAAGAAATGAAACTTTGGATTGGTATACTAGTTTTATTATTACTGTCGGGATGTGCTACTTCTAGGGTGGCTACCTCCATTGGTGAGGATGTTGGATATAGCTTTAGCAAAGCCGCAGCAAAAGGTGAGGTTGCAGCCGATGAATCTATTAAAGCGTGGCCTTATGTATCTGGGCTTATTAGGGGGACACTTGGAGAAGACTATGACCATAAAGTATCCCCGTCCATCCAAGCGATTGTTGATAACCTCGATGAGTTGGCACAGCAGGATACTTTATCGGAAGAAGACAAAGGCAGGGTGATTGGGAACTACGTTAGACTTGAGTACTTCGCTATTGCTGAGTTGTGGGATAGGTATGGGATAAGTATCTGGAAAGCAGTCAAGACTTTCTTGGCGAGATAAAAGAGAGGGGACTGTTTAGGTCCCCTTTTCTTATATACTATCTATCGCTTGTACAGCATCCCATATACTATCATTGTGTAAGCAGTATAGAGTTAGTATAACTAAGTACGGCTCTGCATCTACACCAAATTCCTTTATCTTACTTATGTATATAAGAATATCATCTGGAGTACATTCGTATATGAAGCAGAACTTTCTCACCTTCTTAACCCACGTTTCTATCTCTCTATCATTGTTATAGAAAGTACATTCAGTATCTCCATGAGGTCTGTTACATATGATAGCATGAAGAAGAGTAGCTGCATTCCTCTCATTCTGTCCTATAGGAAGCTTAAGATCTCCCTCATTAATAGTCCCCTCTTCTATTAAGTTCTGTACTACCCTGATAAGTTCCTCTCTACTACATTCCGTTAGATCCATCTTCTGCCCTCCCTGTTGGTCTTAGTAATGTCCTTCCGCCTTCGTAGCCTACCGTGATACTCTTCATATCGTGTAGTGTCTTTATGACTACGTCCATTGTATAGGTATCTGCATCGTAGTGATACTTTCTTAGAACCTCATCGAGGTAAATCTCACCACGCTCAGCTATCAGTTGTATTACTCTATTCGTCAGGTCGATTATCTTACTTCTTCCAACGCCAGCGAAGACGTTCTTCATTCTCGTTTCTTCTTCCTCTAGTATTCCTATCGCCCTTATAAGGTCTATATCATCAAGGACCATACTGCTTGAGCGAGAAGCACTCATTACCATACATAGCTTAAGGATATGTATAGCCCTTCGTTCGAAGTAACCACCGAAGCGTAGGTCATCGAATGGAGGATGTCCGTCGCTCATTGAGTACCACTTAGTCCATTCCTCTAAGAACCTACTAGTGTATGAGAACTCTCCGTGGAGCATACTGATACGCTCAGCGTCTCGGTATAGCTTCTCACCGATTTCTACCTCTTCCTTTGTTAGAAAAGGTTGTACAACTGTCTTCCCTTTCCTAGCTGCATAGACCATTATCATCCTGGCTGTCAAGCCACCACCTATGGCATCCTGCGGGAGCGTCGTCTGTAGTAGGCTTGGCGTTGTAGCTCCTATCAAGTTAACCCATATACCTGTAATATCGTCAGTACCGCTGTGTTTAGTACGATAAGTCCACTTATCTCGGCAGTCGAACCAGTCGCATAGATCTGCCATTAGCTGCATATTGTTGTAGCCTAGGAAGACAGTTAGTTCCTGGGAGAAGATAGTCAGGCTAGCGTGAATGTAGATTTCTCCTCCCTCTCCGTAGTGAGTATCGCTTGTGTTCTTTAGTTCCCTTATCAGTGCTTCCCTTGTTATTGCTTCGGAAGCCATTCTTATACCCATCTTACTAAGTATATTGTAAGCAGGCCCCATTGCAGTACCTTTCCTACAACCACTAGGACCAACTAGTACTATATATAAATTAGGGAAGACAGTCATCATTCCCCACGGTAAGCTACACTTCCGTCTCAGACAGGCTGATATCGTCGAGATCGCTGTCCAAAGTCGGAAGTTGTCCGACGGTTCTGTATTTCTCGTATACATCATGTAGCTGTTGAGCCAGTCCTGTAGCTCCCGAGATTGCTTTGGCATATTAGACCTCTACCCTGCTCCATATTTTCCCTCTCTTTATTAGAGATATAGTTACTTTATCTACATTATATAATCTAGCTAATTTATTACCTATACCATATACATTCTTTCTATACTTAAGCATCCATTTTATTACTTTTACAGCTTCTGTATTTAATTTCTTATTATTATTGTATAATTCTTTATTCATAGCATCATGAACATTATCTATATGACTTCCTTGTCTAAGGTGTTTAGGATTTACACATAGTTTATTATCACAAGAATGTAATACTAATAGTTTATTATCTATATTTCCATGTTCTATTATATATGATATTCTATGTGCTCTCTCAACTTTTCCTTTATAATAAAAGGCTCCATAACCACGTTGTCTTCCACCTCTCCATATCCAGCAATCATCTGGTCCTTTAACCTCAACAAACTTCCAAAAGTTATCATTCATTATAGTTCCTCCTGTAAAACAATGTCATCTAAATCCTCTTCTAAATGTTTACTAGTAACTATTTTAAGTTTATTGTATATATTAAGTAATTCTTTAGTTGTTTCTTCTATTCCTTTAACTTTCACCTCCTCCATATCCTTCAAATTAAATCCTGCCTTGCAATCAACTGGTATAACGAAGCTGCCATCTTTCCACGGAACTGGCGTCTCTAGACTCCTCTTTATTTTTATCAAAATCGTAGCCATCTCCTCGAAGCTATGCTTCGTGTAGTCTATCTGAAAGATTATACTGTCGTGGACTTGGTTAAGGAGTTCGACAGATGCAAAATCTTGTTGATTGTAGTATATATAGTTAATACCCTCTTCGTTTATCTTATCTGCAATAACGCTCTGAGGAATGAAGTTGTACGCTTTCTTGAATAGTTCATCTCCCCATCTTCCGAGGAAGACTCTCTTTCTACCGTAGGGATTTACAAGAGCATGACCTTCGTTGGCTAATTTAGCACGAATCCAAGCGTGCATCTGCCGAACACCTGGGTAGATTTGGTGATAGCGGTCTACGAGGACTTTAGCTTGGTTCTCTGGTAGCTCATACTTAAGGGCGAAACTCTTATACCCGAGGTCATAGTTTAGACCATGATTACCTTTCTTACCCCAGTACCTATGTGTCTGGTCTCCGTTTCCTAGCGGACACATCACCTTCTCTTTATCCATCTGCTTTACTTCATCGTAAGGTATTCCGAAGAAGAAGCTAGCGGTCAGTGAGTGCACGTCTTTCTTTTGCTCGAAAGCTTCCATCATTAGAGGCTCAGGAGCTACGTAAGCGACGACACGGTTCTCACCTTGGGAGAGGTCGAACTCGAATATCATATAGCCTTCATCAGCACAGACGAATT
>Ga0255347_1003476_pt1 | contig 20419 bp, 14 predicted proteins | sample wastewater_treat_2_FD_192479 | JGI IMG/M metagenome (GOLD analysis project Ga0255347, IMG submission 192479) | Wastewater microbial communities from Lulu Island WWTP, Vancouver, Canada - plant24 | ecosystem: Engineered > WWTP > Wastewater > Unclassified | place: Canada: Vancouver, British...
CGGAGGACTTGTTCAGGGTAATGCTAAGCCTTAATATCCCGCACAGTAAAGATCTTCTCGTGGGGAGCGAATCGAAGGACGATGCCGGTGTCTACAGGGTCAACGATGATCTTGCGCTTGTGCAGACTCTCGATTTTATCACACCCGTGTGCGACGACCCCTACGAGTTCGGCCGTATCGCCGCGTGCAACAGCCTTTCGGATGTCTATGCCATGGGAGGAGTTCCTGTTACAGCCATGAATATTGTCTGTTTTCCCGATACAAAATTCAGCCTTGACATACTTCAGAGAGTGCTTGAAGGGGGCCTTTCGGTGATCACAGAGGCGGGCGTGCAGCTTGTGGGCGGCCACAGCGTCTCTGATAATGAACTTAAATACGGACTCTCTGTGACAGGATATGTTCATCCCGGTAAAATTCTGCGCAACAACACAATCAGGGCCGGAGACTCCCTGATTCTGACCAAGCCCCTGGGAACTGGCATTGTTGCCACTGCGCTTAAGGCTGGCCTTGCTGAAGACAAAGATATTGCGGCGTATATAAAATCAATGGCCTTTCTCAATAAATACGCGGCAGATGTCATGTCCGCCTTTCCTGTCAATGCCTGTACAGATGTTACCGGTTTCGGTCTTGCCGGCCATCTGAAGGAGATGATGGCGGGTAATGAGTTCTCAGTGCGGATTGACTGCGGGGCACTCCCCGTACTCGGCGGTGTCGAAGATTATGCATCCATGGGACTGGTTCCCGCGGGCCTTTACCGTAACAGGGACTATGCAGGTGCGTTTTGTGTTATCGCGGACTCAGTCAGTCCCCTTGCCCGGGATATGCTCTTTGATCCCCAGACTTCAGGCGGTCTTCTGATTTCCCTTCCACATAAAGAGGCGCTATCACTTGTTGATGCCCTGAAAAATGCAGATATCCCGGCCGCTTCGATAATAGGCACTGTGGTAAAGGAAAACGTTCAGGCTATTTACGCAGTCTGAGACTTAACTGCACATTACTCAACGAAGTGAGATTCTTCCTTATTAAAATTAAATATTCTGAATTGTTGTCCCCGTGTGATTAAATAGTTAAATTATAAATTCAGGTGCAGATTATCACGACCGGGATTACTGTTTCTGATAATGTTCCGGATATGGATGAAAATGTAAGGATATCCGGGCCGTTTTTTACAACAGAATTTTCAGGAAGCGGAACCGGTCCTGGGTTTTCGGTGTTATATTTATTATAGTGAACGGGCATGGCGGAACAATTACAACTGAATCCAACCCGGGCAGGGGGAAGGTTGTCTGATGGAATACTGGGATAAATCGATACTTGTAGTTGATGATGAGAGGGCAATCAGGGAAATTGTGTCCGATTATCTCGAGGATATAGGGTGCAGACCGGATAGGGCTACCGACGGCGTCGAGGCGCTTGAAAAGATAGTCAATGGCAGTTATGACGCTGTAATAATGGATCTTAATATGCCCGGGATGACCGGGTTTGATGTTCTTGACAAGGTGGTTCTAAGGTTCCCTGAAATGCCGATAATTGTTTTTTCCGGGGTCGGGGTGCTCGACAAGGCTGTAGAGGCTATACGTAAGGGGGCCTGGGACTTTATCTCTAAGCCAATTACAAGTTTTTTAGTATTCGATCTTACGCTTAACCGCGCTTTTGAGCGCTCAAGGCTGTTGCGTGAAAACAGGATATACAGGGAGCACCTTGAAGATGAAGTGCGTAAAAAAACTGAGCAGGTGCTTGAAATGAACAGGTCCCTGATTACTACGCAGAAGGAGATTATCCTTCGCCTGGGGGACGTTGTCGAAACGCGGTCGCATGAAACAGCACGCCATGTACAGAGGGTTTCGGAATACGCGTACCTGCTGAGCATTCTCTGTGGTATAAACGAAAAAGATGCTGCCGATATTAAGATAGCATCGGCCATGCATGATGTTGGTAAGATAGTTATCCCCGATAAGATATTAAACAAACCCGGCAGACTTACTGACAGTGAATTTGAAATTATCAAACAGCATGCTGTTACAGGTTACACAATATTCAGTATGTCTGAACTTTCTGTGCTTAAACTGGCTTCTGAAATTGCACTCAATCATCATGAACAGTGGGGCGGGGCCGGATACCCAAATGGGATTTCCGGTGAGAGCATACCTCTTGCTGCGCGTATCACCGCGCTGGCCGACGTTTTTGATGCAGTTACCCATGCGCGCGTTTACAAAAGTGCCTGGGAAATCGAAGATGCCTGCAGCTTTATTGACAGTCAAAGCCGGGTGTTGTTCGATCCCGCACTCGTGGACCTGTTTATAAAAAATTTCAGTATGTTCCGCGAAATACATGACCGTCTTTCAGACTAACAGATGTTAAAATATAATATGACGGTGTGAATAAAAAATCAGTGTTCGGCAATATTACAGAAGCTGAGAGTAAAAAATAAGCCCTGAAGGGATTTGATCAAAAGAGTCCTTCCAGGGCTTATTAGCCAACACCCGGAATCGAACCGGGGACAGGTCGATTACGAATCGACTCCTCTACCAATTGAGGTATGTTGGCGCTGCTCGTTATTTTTATTTTCTTTGAACTCTGCTGTCAAGAAAAATGTATTATGCAGGCATGTTAGTTTAATTTTACGCTGGACAAAAAATATATTTTATGCATCTTACCTGAATGAAACAATATTATCATGAGGTGTTTATGAAACCTGTTTTAAGGCCGCTGCTTTTTGGTATCATTCTTGCTTTTGCTGGATTAAACACCCTATATGCCGGCGTAGCAGATGAGGCATTATATGGACCCGATAATACTGATTTCGCGTTGTTCATTAATTATAAAGAAGTTTTTAGCTACCTGAAAACAGGAGGAATTAATCCCGACGATTATTTTTTAATGTTCGGGGATGTTGAGGCGGCGCGGGCTGAGGAGATGCTGAAACGTTTCGGTCTTAAGCTCTCCGATATTCAGGAGGTTTTTTTATCCTTCGGCCTGACTGAAATGGCACAACAGAAGTTTAATTTTATTTTAATGCTCAATACCGGCGGCAGAGGTGCTATCCCTGAAGATTTACGGGTTGGGGCCCTGAAGTGCGATTACGGCACAATCTATACAATCCCCGACAGCACTAATATACAGATAAGTTATATTAAAATTGATCAGTATTTTGTAATCGGTGAAAAAGAAACACTCATGGAGTTTCTCAAAAGAAGATCGCTTAAAAAAAGGAGTGTCTCTCCCTTTCATGGGGAATTTAAAAAAGGCTGCAGGGGGAGGATTATCTACGGAAGCTTTGTTTTATCCGATATTGTTAAACAGTTTGTCGAAAACGCGGCTTCAGCCGGAGCGGGAGCAAAAAATGATATTTTAAAATCCAATCTATTTATAAAGTCGCTTCTAACTGTAAAGTCGTGCGATTTTGCGTTTGAGACCGGAGATGGATTTATTTATAGTATGGGTATGTACGGAGTTGACGGTGAAGATGCCGAACGCCTCGTAATGGTAAGCCATTTCGGTATTGTGAGTGCAAGTTTTCTTTTTACTTTTTCCGACGTTCTAACGTCCGGGGACGGAGGCAATTTGAATTCCGGTGTTAACGCCGTGTTCGGCGACAGGGAGACCCTTAACATGGTACAGCAGATGCTGGGCAGGGCAAAAGTAATTAAAACCAGAGGTGGCGTGATTGTCACACTGAATGAAACAAAAGAGGAATCAGACAGAACACTTGCCGGTATAAAAAAGATCATAGAAAAAAACAGGCAGACCAGATCTGAGCGCTTAGAGAGTGAAAAAATATCTGTTTTAACCAATGCCATAATTGACAATGATTCTAAGGCTGCCGAGAAGGCTCTTTCAGTAATCAGGAACGTAAATCTTAAAGATCTTAATGGAGATTACCCGATCGGCATTGCTGCAATGTACGGCAATGTAAAAATGATTAAGTCTCTTGTTTTGAAAGGCGCAAAGATCGACAGCCCTTCATCAAACGGCAATACGCCGCTGCACCTCGCTGTTTCAGCAGGCATGCTTGACGCTGCTGCATATCTTGTTGAAAAGGGAGCCGATATTAACGCACGTAACGATGGGGGTATGACACCGCTATATATAAATGCGTCACAGGGTGAAATCGGTATAACACGGCTGCTCCTGAGGCGCGGAGCCCGGGTAAATGTCTTTGCCGGTGATGGTTATGCGCCTATACACCGTGCTGCAGAGTCCGGAAACTTAGAAGTGATTAAGCTGCTGGTGCAGTACAGGGCTGATGTTGAGCTTGTGAACAGGAATCAGGAAAGGGCCATTGATATAGCCTCACGTAATGGTTTTGAAGATATCGTAAATTATTTCAGGAAAACATTCAGTCAGGTCCCGGTTGAACCGTCATACGACAGCGAAGACTTCGATGATTATAATTACGAAGAAGATGGTGAATACGAGGGTGACTGATGGAGTCAACATCTTTCCGTAACGTGCGGATCAAAATGTTCAGGGATGTAGACGTGGAATAATTGGTCACTGTTGTCGGCAGTTACATCTGAATAAAAGGTACTTTAAGAACCAGCCCGTATACTTTTTCGCGGGTTTCAAAACAGTATGAGTACCGGAGGCCTGCCTCGAACAGCAGGCGGTAGTTTGAAAACAGGTTCTGCACAGATGTGAGTTCAAATCCTGCAGAGGAATAGTCCATTTTTAAATCGCCTGTAGTCCCCCTGCCGTAATCGAAGTAAATGCCTCCATTGATTCGTTTAAAATAAAAAAGTTTAAACAGAAAAAATGAGTAACCCGTGAGTTTTTCAAATGATTCCGCGGGGGAGAACGAAAAGTCTGCAATGGGGAACACGTAGTCCGCGCTGCCGCTTATAAACTTTTCGTGGGTAACAGCTTCGTAGCCCCGGGGGAAGAGGTACTGCTGGGTGAACACATAATCATCAGTATCATTAAGGACGTATGTGCCTGTAAATTTGAATCCATGAGTGCTGAATAGTGATGGCAGGTAAAGTGTTGCGTCCGTAGAGAGCATACGCCCTGTGTAATCGGACTTGAAGGGTGTGTGCCAGTACGAGAGGTTGATAATCTGTCCGTGGCGCGGAAGTATTGCGTTCAGCGCGCCGGTCACAGTGTGCTGCATTTTTAAATGGTATGATGCATATTTAAGCAGCCCGTTATTTTCCATATCACTGTATATCCTGTATACCGGGGGATCAATCTCCCCTATGTCAACGATTACACTCCGGGCGCCAATGCTCAGGGATGTGCTGTGTATTCCGCGGGAAAAGTTAAGGGGCAGATCTATCTCCGCGGAGGCTGTTTTCTCCATCCAGGTGATGAATTCGATTCCATTGTAACGGTTCTCTTTATCAGCGATCCAGCGAGTCCTTTCGCCGTAATTTCCGGTAAGTCTGAAAACCGGGTAGAGCGCGGAATATAAAACATTAGCTGTCGCGGTATGTGTCTTTTCATTGAAATTATAGGTGTATCCCACGCCTGTCTGCAGAGTATGAAGAACATCCTGCGCGAATATGTTAAATGAAAAATCGTAATTCTTGAAATCGAAAAATGGTATCCATCCGGGGATTGTCATTCCGTGAAGAAGAGTATTGTATTCACGTACTTCGTACTTTTTTTCGGGAATATCGTCAGGCACGTTGCCGCCGGGGTCAATCTCCTGAGCGGCTATAGCGTCTATATAAGGGTCCGCGGGTTTTTTCAGCTTCTCAAACGGTATCCACGCCGCGGGATCAATTGATGTTGATACAGTTTTATACCCGGTCAGTCTGTATTCATTATAGAGAAGGGTATTGCTGCCGGGTGAAATCGAGGGGAAAAACGCCCCGTGCATAACAGAAGTTACCTGAAATCGTTTTCCGGTTTTAAGATTAACCGCATAAATATTGTCGATGCCTGTATAGTCTGAAACAAAAAACAGATATTCATTGCAGAAGAGCGGGGACCTGAAATGTTCAAGATGGGTCGCGCCTGTAACAGGTGTTTTTTTACCGGTGTCGGTGTCGAATATTATGATTGAATTCCCCTCTTTCTCCTGAGCGCAGAGCGCCACGAGGTTCCCTTTAATTGCCGGGTCATATATATGCCCTGCGTCATTAAGTTCATAGCTGCCCGTGTTTTTCATGTCAGCGGTGCTGAAAAGTTCAAGGGAGTAACCCTTCGCGGCAATGTATTCAATAGCTGCTGCAGTTGTTCCGTCAGCGGATAAAACGGATGCAATGAATTTTCTATTATCAGTAAGATCAAGTGTTTTACCGGACTCAAGGTTGTACAGACGCAGGTCAGAGTATGACCTGTAACCCCAGCGCGGGTCAGGGATGGTTTCTCTCCATAGCATGTATCCGCCGCCTGCGGAGACGCCCCGTTCATGTTGAAAGAGCGCGCTGAGAATATCAAAGGGTATCATGCGGAGTTCATCGGTTTCACCGGCTGTTCTTTTGACCAGTGACAGGGTGCGGTCACGCGCGAATCTGATCGCGTACGTGCTGTCACCGTGAGCAAAAGGGAAAGCGAAGCTTTCCCATGTATCTTTGCGTTCAGGGAAGACTTGAACCGATTCTGTGAATTCCATGCCTTCAAGCCTATTTTTCCAGTATTCCCCGTGCCGGTCAAGCGCCGTATTGTATATTTCATTAAGACCTTTGCCCGTGGCCAGTTCAAGAGCGTTGTCGAAAGAGGGGTAAAGGCATGAACGGTCTGTGTATTCGAGTACGTTATCCCAGGCTGCCCGGCTGTAGTTTTTCCTGACATAGGCGTTGATAAGGTAACCTAAGCTGTACGGGTCTGGATAGGGGTACATGTCATCATAAGTTCCAAGGGTGGCGCGATAGTAGGAGTATCTCTGGCCTGATAGTTCGAGAGTTCTGTACCACATGGGGAATGATGCGATCCTGCCGCGCCCGCCGTTAGTCAGGGCCGTCTCCATGACGACAGCGTCGCCTTCAAGGTACCAGTTCGGAATGAAAAGGCTCATGTACAGGGCTGTGCCGTAGTTCCCTAATATAATATACCATAAATACTTCGCGCCCCCTTTCTGCATTCTGTTCCGCTGAACCATGTGCCGGCCCTCGTGTATGGCCAGACCGGTGAACCAGTCTATGGAATCGAACGATGAGGGGGTGGTAAACCAGTGAGAATAGAAAGGCGCGAATGATACAAATCCGTTGGCCTCTGAATAGTCTTCAATGATAACAATCGGGATGTAAGCAGGCTCTGTGCTCATGCCGGCATAATTGTATTTTTCATAATAGATCATAAGGTTGGCCGTGCGCTGAGCAATATTTTCCAGGCCTTCAGGAAAGATTATCCTGTAGTGCCCGGCATCTATGTATTTCCAGCCTTTAAATGGAGGATTCTGCTGCGCGGAAATTCGCAGTGTGGCAGCAGAGATCATAAAGATTATAAATGTAATAATTCTTAAAAATTTCATTCGGCCTCCGCTGTTTCACTGTCCTGAATGAAAAGTAAATTGCACTCAGCCAGATTGTCAAGTTCATGCGCGCACAGCAGGCTTATGTTAATCCATAAAAGTCATCATCGCCCAGTACAATTCCCTAAGGTTTTATCTTTTTTTTCGGCGGTGTAACAGGATTATCGATATCATCAAGGCCAAGAAGCACTCGCTGTTCATTGTAATAAGTTAAAAATGTCCCTTCAAGAATTCTGCTGCGGATTGTATCCATCATGTTTTTATAGAAAGTAAGGTTGTGCAGGCCTAAAAGGTTGCCTCCATAGTATTCGGCAGATTTGATAAGGTGATGCAGGTACGCCCTGCTGTAACGGCTGCAGCAGGGGCAACTGCAGTTCTCGTCGAGCGGCCTGTCGCTGAATTTGTGAATTCCCCGCCGCATCTCGATCCTGCCGCGCGACGTAAAGGCAACCCCCTGCTGCCCCAGCGCCGTGGGCAGAATGCAGTCGAACATGTCTACCCCCCTGTGCACAGATTCCAGTATGTCAAGGGGGGTGCCCACGCCCATAAGGTACCTTGGATAATCCGGCGGCATCAGAGTCGCTGTCAGCTCTGTTATATCGTTTCTTTTTTCACCGGTTTCACCCACCGCGAGTCCGCCTATGGCGTAGCCGTCAAATGGAAGCGCTGTTATCTGCGCCGCGCTTCTTCTGCGCAGATCTTCGTAGCAGCCTCCCTGCACAATTCCAAAAATTGACTGTGGCGAATCGCCTCTTGCCGCAAGGCTTCTTTCTGCCCAGCGGGCAGTTATATCAACTGCCTCAGAGCAGATTTTTTTTTCAAGAGTAGACTGAACGCACTGGTCCATGGCCATCATAATATCGCTGCCGATTATCTTCTGCGTTTCAATACTTGTTTCAGGGCTTAGCATAATCCTGCTGCCGTCCATATAGCTCCTGAATCTCGCGCCTTCGTCGGTTATATGCACATCTTTTGACAACGAGAAGACCTGGAATCCCCCGGAGTCTGTCAATATCGACCTGTCCCATCTCATGAAATTATGGATTCCTCCGGTCTTCAGGAAAACCCCGGTGCCGGGCCGCAAAAGCAGGTGATAGGTGTTTGCGAGCAGCACGGGGAATCCAAGCGCTTTGACCGCTTCAGTATCCTGTGAGCGCAGAACAGCCAGTGTGGCAACCGGCATAAAAATCGGGGTCATGACCTCGTTGTGAAGGGTGCGCAGCCTGCATGCGCGCGCGGATGTTCCCTGCGATAGCGCATCTATTCTGAAATTAAGGCGTTTTTCTGGTAACGAATTCATCGGGGTTGTCCGGTATTTATTCAGCAGTTAAAACAGCAGTACGATTACTGTCAACTTATTTCAAATGGAAAGTTGACTCTTCCCCGCTAAGGATGTACTATTGGACGTGTATGATTGGAATCGTTTCATCGGGAGATGATTATAATCAGCTTAATTCATAACAGGGGGATTCATCCATGACAAACATTAATCAGACTGGTGATGCCGGTATAATGATAGAGCCCGCGTCCGAAACAGGTCTCGACAGGGAACACGCCGAGTTCCATAATTCCTACAGAGCGGGAAGCATAAAAGATGACATACGGGCTCTGCAGGTAATCTACGGTGAAAGACTTGATATTAATCCCGAAATGGTTAATAAGGATTTTATCAACAACCTTAAAGTTCTCGGCAAAAAAATTTATTTTTTTATTCTTTCTCTGGAGAATGATGTAACACCGCAGGATTATATAAAGCATAAGTTCGAGTTTATCAACAACAATGTGCCGCAGGCTAATCCGCACCTTTTCTACCTTGCCTGGAACGGCCTGATTAAAAATGACAGTTTCAAAAGACTTTTGCTTCAGAAGTTTTCGCTTGCCAGGTTCAGCGACGTCCTTGTATCAAAAAATATCCCGGCCTTTGGCGCGCGTCATACAAGGTACAGGACAAAACTTGTGCTTGCCATAGAGGACATGGAGATAAATCCTGGAGGGAAAAAGCGCACAACCGGGCGCGCCCTTGATGACGGCAGCGGCCTGATCATGCGTGAGGGAATAGTATGGCTGCCGAACGGTAAAGGGGTACCGCTCTTTCCCAATGCTTATGTTCCGGTGAACCAGGCGCAGGCAATTGTAATAAGGCACGGCAAGTCTGTTCATGAATCGGGCGGAGACAATCCGGAATTTGTTGGCTCCGGCTACTGGGATACATGGACCAGCAATAAAAGGATAACCGGCAGTGTCAGCAATGAACTAAAGTCAAAGGGTATTGACACGGCGCGTGAACTTGGAAAGGACTTCAAGGTAATGGTTGATCTGCTCGCGGAAAAAGGCTATCCGTTATGGCCCGCCGGTAAACCTGTGCTTGTTTACGGCAGCGAGAGTGATAATACCAGGGAGACTGCAAAGTGTTTTCTTGAGGAGGCCGGTTTTTCTGATATAGATTTTCATCCTTTTTACGGGCTCAATTCCCAGAAATATGGCGCGCTGACATTCAGGTTTAAAAATGATGTCTACAGGGACATGCTCGGCGTATACGGGCCGTCAATGCCGGGGACTGATGACGAGAAGAAGAAGGTAATTAAGGATGTATACAAAAACAGGTTTTACCATTTCCCGGAGGGTGAAACACTCATTGAGGCTGACTGGCGTATAGCGCATTCATATTTGAATTTGATGAAAAATAATCTCGGCAAACGCTTTGTCCTCTGTGATCATTCGGGCGCGCTGCGTGTTTTTGAAGCTGTTATAAGAACTCTTGATTTTGCCGATTATTCGACAATTAAAGAGGGGCAGGATTCCATAATAGCAATGGTCTATCAGCCGGGCAATAATGTAAGGTATGATTACCTTCAGAAAAAAGGATTAGCGCTGCGTAAAAAGGAGTAACAGTAATTATAAAAAATCCTGCCGCGGCGTAACTGCCGAGATATCCGCTAAGGCAGGATTTTTCAGGAGACTATAATGAAGGGCAGGTTGTTTTTAGTATTATTGCTCATGGTTTATTTTTCGTGCGGATCAGGTAAATTTGTTACCGATGAACCCGATGGTATAATCAGTTCTGCGAGCTGGCCGGGCACGGTAAAAATTATTTCGATCGGAACTTCTGCTAAATCCTATTCGGGAGAAAAAGACTATGTCGATGTAAGGTTCGATTTTATTCCCGATGATGCCCGCGCTGCTTCAAGGTATCTGGTAAAAGATGTATCCGATAAAAATCAGATTTTATTTTATGACAACAGGTCAGAGCTGCATAAAAACTGGATTGATAAATGGGGACTTAAAACAGGCAACATATACAGGGCTGTGCGTCATGAAAATATTATGAACAGCTCAAAGAACAGGGTGTCATTTGACGTATTACTTGAACCAAGGTAGAGACGCGTGCAACAGCCCTTAACCTGCACTTATTTAAAAACTTTTTCCCTGCTGAAATCCGGCAGGTAGTTCCTGTGACTGGCCAATTTCTGTATAAGAAGATTCCTGAAACCAAGTGATTCTGCGTACTGCACAATCCTTTCGTATTCCGATTTTTTAAGGCTTCTGTTTAATTCGGGATGAGAGGTGTTTAATCCTCCGCAGGGGTGGAACTGCGACATCAGCGAAAGATGGATCCGCCTGTCTATTGTTTCGAGGAAATCGAGTACATTCAGCGAGTTTTCAATGTTTCCGGGAAGCACCAGGTGCCTGACCACAGTTCCTTTTACTGCAAGGCCCGAACTGTCACCTACAAGGTTACCCGCCTGCGCGAATATGGATCGCATTGTTTCTTTGCACCGGCTGAACATCTGCGGCGCGCCCGATAGCTCCTCGCCGAGACGGTCAAGCCCGTATTTAAAGTCCGGGAGATAGATATCGATTATTCCGTCCAATGACCCGATAGTTTCGGGGGTGTCATAGCCGTGTGTATTGTATACGAACGGAAGGTCAAACCCGCCGGACTTTGCGATGTTCACGGCTTCAATTATTGCGGGCACATAGGGTGTGGGCGATACAAGATTTATATTTGCGGCTCCCATGTTTTTGAGTTCCATAAATATTTCTGCAAGCATAGCAGCGGTGATGGTTAATGTTTTCGTGGAGCGCCGGCCTGAACGCCACCTGCTTATCTGGTAGTTCTGGCAGAACGCGCATTTTAATGTGCATCCGGCAAAGAAAATTGTGCCAGAACCTTTAGCCCCGGTCAGGAAGGGCTCCTCGCCAGTATGAAGCCCGTAGTGTGCTATATGGATGCCGTTGTCGATTCCGCACTTTCCTGTGGTACGGCTTCTGTCTATACCGCACCTGAACCAGCATAATTCACATTTCAATTCAGCTTTCCTCTTGTTTTTTATGTCAACCTGGATCTTTTACTCTGGACGTTATGGTACATGCGCATCGTTATTACAAGGAAAAGATTAATTTATGGCAGAAGAAACTGTTAAGCAAAAAAAAGCCAGCCCGGTCAGGGGCCAGCTTTTTTTTGCAGCTTTCAGCAGTGATGTTATTTAGCCTGCGTAAGTGTTATCGCTGCGGTGTTTACTATCTCTTCCCATGTACATCCGCGGGAAAGGTCAGTGATCGGCTGCGCGAATCCCTGGAGCATGGGGCCGTATGCTGCGGCTCCGCCGAATCTCTGAACGAGTTTGTATCCGATGTTTCCTGACTGAAGGTCCGGGAAAATAAGAACGTTGGCATGGCCGGGGACTTTTGAATTAGGGGCTTTCTGTTTTCCCACGCTCTCGACAAGAGCTGCGTCTGCCTGAAGTTCGCCATCAATAATAAGATTGGGATTTTTTGCCTTTACGAGTTCAAGGGCTTTAACCACTTTGTCAACATTTGCATGTTTTGCCGATCCCTTTGTCGAGAAAGAGAGCATGGCAACAATCGGTTCTGTGTTGAGGAAAGTTCTGCATGATTCGGCTGACATAAGCGCGATTTCAGCGAGTTCTTCCGCTGTGGGGTCGGGGATCGTCGCGCAGTCGCCGAAAATCATGAGCCCGTCTTTGCCCCATTTTTTGTCCGGGATATCCATTATAAAGCATGATGATGCTGATTTAACGCCGGGCGCAGTTCCGATGATATTAAATCCGGCAACCAGAACTTTTCCTGTCGCGTTCTCAGCGCCCGCAATCATCGCATCCGCGACATTTTTCTTGACCATCATTGCTCCCCACCTGAGGTTGTCGAGCATTGATTTTGCGGCTTCCTCTTCGGTCATTCCTTTGTGTTTTCTCATTTCATAGAAAGCGTTTGCGAATTCAGCTTTTTTGTCGGATGTCGCAGGATCAATCAGTGTGACGCCGTCAAGTTTTACGCCCTGATCGCCGGCTACTTTTGCGATAGCGTCCTTGTTGCCTACAAGATATACTGCTGAAGCGATTTTTTCATCGAGTATTGCTCTGGCGGCTTTTACAGTTCTTGGTTCTGTGCCTTCAGCGAGGATAATTTTTTTACCGGCAGCTTTGGCTTTCGCCTTCATGGATTCAACAAAACTACTCATAATTATTACTCCTATATTTATATAATTTTTGTTTAAATTAAGAATTATTACATTTTGTTTTTTTACACAACGAGTGCGGGACTAAAAAATAAAGCCCCCGGGATTACCCGGCAAGTGTAAAAATAATCTGTGCAATAACTCCGGCATTTGTATATCAAAGAGACTCAACCCGGGATGACAATAGACATATAGGGTCTTTATGTCAAGAATTTAATATCTACCGGTTAAGGCTTCTGGAGGATGATACGCCCAGGGAGGAGTAAATCTCTCTTGTGGCTTTTGACTGGTTCAGAGTATAAAAATGAATCCCCTTAGCGCCGTTGTCGATCAGGTCAAGGACCTGTTGAGTCGCCCAGTGTATACCGACTTTTTCAACATAACTGTCATCTTCGGCTCTCTGAAGCGCACGCTGAAGTTTGGCCGGGAATCTGGTTCCGAGTGAAAGTTCCGCCATTCTGTACATCCCTTTGATCGATGTCACGGGCATTATTCCTGCGATTATGGGCACATTGATCCCGGCTATCTCGCATCGTTCGCGGAAATCATAAAAGTCCCTGTTGTCAAAAAAGAGCTGGGTGCAGATGTAGTCCGCCCCTGAATGGACTTTTCGTTTAAGATTGTCCATCTCAATAATTCTATTTGGTGTTTCCGCGTGCCCTTCGGGGTAGCCGGCCACACCGATTCCCATTTCGGGGAAGTGCTTTTTAATGAAAGAAACAAGTTCATTTGCGTAAGAAAACCCGCCCTCAACAGCAACAAACTTTTTGGAACCTGCGGGAGGGTCTCCACGCAGAGCCATTATGTTTTTTATGCCGCATTCGCGGTAGCTTTCAAGGATATGACGTATCTCTTCGCTCGTTGACCCCACGCAGGTGAGATGTGCCACAACTGTGATACCGGTCTCTTTCTGTATCCTCATAATCAGGTCGTGGGTAAGGTCCCGGGTCGATCCCCCCGCGCCGCAGGTGATGCTGACATAGGCCGGGCTAAGGGCGGCAAGTTCCTTGATGTTGTCAAAAAGCCGCAGGCCACCCTGCTCTGACTTGGGGGGGAAGAATTCAAAGCTGAAGGAAATCCTGTTGCTGTTAAGAATGTCTTTAATATGCACATCGTAATCCTTTGATGATTTTTATTACATTTATTGTTAATGTGTTTTACTGTCAATTAATTACTGATCGTAATTTGTTTAATGATAAACAAATATTGAGGGATAAAATAATATTGTTAAACTCAAGTTTTAAAATATTAATTGCTGACAAATATAATGGGTGAATGTATTATAATCAGGGGGTGTTTGATGGCAATTTACAGATACGAACATAGTCTGAACAATGTTTATATTATTGATACGCACCAGTTTAATCTTGAAAACATAACAAGTGTTTTTTGCTACTATGATGGAGAACGCGCGCTTCTGTTTGATACGGGGACTTCGGATAATGTGGAGAGGATACTAAAATCAATGAGGAGCGCGGGCATACCGCCTGAAAAACTTGTCGGTGTTGTGCCGAGCCATTATCATTTTGATCATGGAGGCGGATGTTCAGCCTTCTGGCACAGGATGCGGGAAATAAATCCGGATTTCAGGGTATACACCGGCGAGCTTACAAAACATAAACTTCAGACTCCGGGGAATCATATAAAGGGCGCATCTTCAACTTTTGGAAGCTTTACCGGCACCATGGAGCCCATACCGGACGAGGCTTTTGTTCTTGTACCCTATGATTCATTCCTGCCTCTGCGGTTTAAAAACGGCGCGCGCGTTTTGCTCCTTCACACTCCAGGCCATACCCATGATCACTGTTCACCTTCTGTTTTGATTGACGGCAGGTGTGTCTTCTGTTTTTCCGGAGAGACATGCGGAACATTATACACCGGTGATGCGATTCTTACAACGCCGACATCAATGCCGCCGAATTTCAGATACAGGCATTATATGGAGAGCATACAAAGGGTTAAATCCCTTAATGCGGAAATGATAGGATTCTGCCATTTTGGGATTATTGAGGGCAGGTCTTATATTGAAGAGATTTTCTCGGATCATGAAAAACTCATGACCGATTTTATGGCAGCAATTAAAAAAGCATTTCATGAAAATCCTTCAACATCGCATGTGTTAAAGAGCACAGAACATCTGTGGAAAGGAAGAATAAGCCCGGCATTTAAAACCATAAAGGGCAGCGAAAACTTTTTTCAGAACCTGCAGCTTTCAATTACATACGGGGCAATGGTAGACCTTGGATTCCGGGAATCAAAATATGAAGAGCGGACTGAATACTGAAAAGCCGCTGATGGCTTCAGGCTGAGGGATTATCTCTGAAAAAATATGCATTATTCCTTGACAGGAGAGTAATTTATTAGAAATATGCAACAAGTTGAATATGGTCCTGGTTTAACAGAATTTTATTTCTAATCAGGGGGAAGGAGGAGCGCGTCTGTAACCGGCGCAGCTTTTTAAAAAATATGGCGTTGTCTCATTCGATACTTGCGACACTTGTGGGTAGAGCAAAACCTCTCAGTGGTTATGACCTTGCAAAAGAGTTCAACAGCTCTGTAGGTTTTTTCTGGAAAACAACTCACCAGCAGATTTACAGGGAGCTTGCAAAGCTTGAAAAGGAGGGGATGCTTACTTCTGAATTGGTCAGGCAGAAGGACCGGCCTGATAAAAAAATATACAGCATAACGGATTATGGCCGTAACCATCTTATTGAATGGATAGCAGAACCATCAATACCCAGCCCGATAAAAGAAGATATGCTTGTCAAGCTGTATGTGGGATTTCTTGTTCCAAAAGAAATTCTTATAGGTGACCTCGAACAACTGCGTGATATTCATAAAGAGAGGTTAAAGCTTTATCAAGAGTACGAAAAAAAATATTTTTTAGACGTAAGTAAAATGAATATGAAAGGCAAGTACCGTTACCTGAACCTGCGCGGCGGAATAAGCTTTGAGGCAGGTCACGTAAAATGGTGCAATGAAGCTATTGAATTTCTGAAGAACGAATTTGAATAAAATTTTTAAGAGGAGAAGATATAATGAAGACCAGAATTACTCAGCTTTTCGGAATCAAATATCCAATAGTACTTCCAGGCATGAGTTGGATCAGTACACCTGAACTTGTAGCTGCTGTTTGTAACGCGGGTGGTATAGGATGGCTTGCGACAGGTCCTCTTTCAACAAAAGAGACAGAAGCTGCGATTAAAAAAATCAGGTCGCTGACCAAAAAACCTTTTGGTGCGGGATGCACGCTTCTTATGCCGGGTGCAAAGGAAAACGCAGAGGTGCTTATAGACATGCAGGTGCCGGTTATTAACGTGTCTCTGGGCAAACCGGATGATATAGTTAAAAGAGTACATGCATATAAAGGGAAGGTAATCCAGACCGTTGTTGGCGAAAGACACGCGCTTTCAGCTGTCAAAAGCGGAGTTGATGCACTTCAGCTAACCGGCTATGAAGCAGCAGCTCACGGCGGAAAGCTCGCAAATCTCTGCCTTATACCCTCAATCAGAGAGAAGGTTGATGTCCCCCTCGTGGCAGCCGGCGGATTTGCCACTGGCCAGGGACTTGCGGCGGCTCTTGCGCTTGGCGCGGACGCGGTTGCCATGGGCACAAGGCTCGCGACAACAAAAGAGAGTCCGGTTCACGAAAGGACAAAACAGGCTCACCTTGATGCGTCATGTGAAGACACGCTCTATTCGGACAGGTTTGACGGATTATGGTGCCGTGTTCTCAAGTCTCCTTCTGCAGAGAAGTCAATTAAACAGGGCATGAACCTTTTCAGGGCGGCTATTGTTGGGCCAGGTATCGCCAGATCACTTGATCTGCCCGTCATGAAGGTAATGCTGGCTATGCTTGCCCGGCCTGCCCAGATGACAACACTTGCGCACATGGCAATTGCTTTCGGTAAAATCCAGGCTGCTACTGAAGAAGGCGACTGGGACAAGAAGGGAGTGCAGTTGATCGGGCAGTGCTGCGGCCTTATACATGATATGCCGACAGTTAAAGAAACAATTGAAAAGATAATAAAAGAAGCAAAAGCGACGAGTACCAAAGTTGCGGCTATGATGAAGTAAATTTTCCGTGTTCTATAAAAAAGGCTGACTCGTAAGAGCAGCCTTTTTTATATGTTATTATATCAGTTAAGATGATCAGCTCTTGATTTTATTCATCTTTAAAGATATTCCCGTGGCCAGAAGTATCTGGTTTCTGTCCTCCACGTTAAGGGCCTGCTCCATTCCGCCCGCGTCAATGTTCATGTTTATGGCCTCTTTGGTAAGCCGCAGGCCAAAGTGGTTCTTTGTCATCATTATCTTCGCGTATTCCATTGCTGTTTCCATAAGTTTTTCGCGCTCGACCACCCTTGATACAAGGCCAAGATTCTCTGCCTCGGCGGAAGTCATAAACTTTCCGGTGTACATGAATTCGTATGCACGTCCGCAACCTATCATCCTCGGCAGGAGGTAACTGCAGGCCATGTCTGCGCCTCCAAGCCCGATATTTATGTAGGCTGCGCTGAACCTGGCATCGGGTGAAATTATTCGTATATCGGATGACAGAACAAAACTGAATCCCTGGCCTGCGGCAGCTCCATGCACCGCTACAATTATTGGCTGGGGAGCTCTTCTCATGTGGAGGTTTATCCTGGCCAGTCTTGCCTGGAATCTGTAAAATTCTTCGGTAGACATTTTTGGTGCGGTTTCCATAGTCTCTTTCATGTCAAGGCCTGCGCAGAATCCTTTGTCGCCATTTCCTTTAAGAATGACTATTACTGTTTCAAGATCATAGAGCCTTTCACGCCAGAAATGTTCGAGTTCTTCCATCATAAGAATGCTCACTGCATTATAATTTTCAGGCCTGTTAAGACTCAGTACCATAATTCCCTTTTCAGGCGTCTCGCACTGTATTGTAGTATAATTCATGAATTCCTCCACTTTTATTGATGATTTCTTATTAACTCTATTATTTCAATTGCCGTTGTCAAGACTTATAATTGAACATCCGTTTAATGCCTCATTCTGGAAATTTGGGGGAAGTGAAAATAAATGAATAAAAAGGATAGGGTTTACTTTCGTAATGGCTTTGATAAAAAAGAAAGCGCGGGCAGGATGCCTGGGAAATAATTATTAACGAACTGAAAGTATTAAAAAAGCTGCCTTGTGTAAGGCAGCTTTTTTTATTCGGACAGAATAAAATCAACACGCCTTTGCTGTTGTGATGTCCCTCCATTCTTATCATGAACAAATCCGTGCCCTCTGGCGGTCAATCTTGTATTATCTATACCCATTTTAACCAGGTAATCTCTTACGCTTTCTGCACGCCTGATGCTCATTGCCATGTTTGCCCTGTCGGTTCCCTGGCTGTCCGAGTAGCCTTCAATGCTCAGCCTGACATCGCTGTTTTTGCGCATGTAGTCAAGAAGATCGTGCAGGTATGGAATCTCCTGGAGTTGTATATCGCTTGAATTAAATCTGAAATAAACAGACCGGATCTTGAATTCTTTATTTTCTGTTTTCTTCAGATTAAGAGAGCCTGTCATTACTCCGTTTTTGCCTATGATGTATTCTTCAGCAAAACCGTCAACTGAATCATTTTCGGGTATAATGACAATACGTTTGATTTTATCTGATGTTTTAATCTCTATCCTGTTGTTGCTGTCCGGAGATACTACTGCTGAGTCTACTGGATTACTCCATTCCTTGAGATTGTCAAAAAGTATTATTCTAAGGGGGATGTTCTGAATATCGTCAATTCCGCTGGATGTTACATCGATAACAAAGATCGATTCAGTAATTTCGCCGGGAACCTTTTTTTTAGCGGTTTTTCCCTTTTTTCCCTTTTGTAATGCGGCGGCATCTTCCTCTTCAATCTTTCCTTTATCAGGCAGGTTCATGTCAGGGATCAAATCGCCGGGAATATTTTTTATGGCGATATCATAACTCCCTGATATACCCGAGTTAACAGAGAGCGCAAGTAGTTCCCCGGATATCTGGTATATGGAGTTTTCATCGGCATCGGTATTGATGGCCTCGCCGGGATTTATAACTTCTCTGTTCCCGCCAGAATCGATTGTAACGAAGAATATATCTCTTTTTGTCTTATCTTTTTCGTATGCAGAGACCCAGAATCCGGGTAAATCTGCGGATTTTTTTACCATGTAAGCCCTGAGAGAGGTTATGTATGATAAATCAGAGTTCATCATATTCACCCCCCAAATATCGTCTCTCCTTTCAGCCTGGATTATTAATGATTTTTTCGCATCGTTAAACTTTGTCCTGGTAAAATAAATCATGTTGCCATCGGGGGTGATGTAAGGATTGGTTTCGTCATCAGTGGAGTTTATGGCTCCGAATATTGGGAAAGGCGCGCTCCATGTGTCACCCTCTTTTTCCGATACATAAATATCAAATGAAGGTTTTGAAGCCTTTTTGTTTTGAAGGCTTCCGGGCCGGTTCGATGAGAAAACAAGATGCTTGCCATCTGCTGTAATAAAAGGGGATATCTCGTCATGATCTGTATTAAGCTGTAATATGGCTTCAGGGGCGGACCATTCGCCGTTTTTGAACTCGGTGCTGTAGAGATCATAATTACCGGAATTTTTCGCTTTGCGCGTAAATACAAAAAGATTTCTGTCGCTTGAGAAAGCGCATGATGTTTCATCACCGTCAGTATTAACAATTTTAAGAAGTTGGTCATATCTGGATGGTTCTGAAAAGGCCGGGATTCCAGTGAATATTAATGTCGCAATCAGAAAAGTGAATATATTGCATCTTTGCTTCATTTATCAGGTCCTCTTAAAGTATCATAAAAATGTATTTATTATACAGGTCTACAGTATATAATATCGGTCTTGCGAGTGTAAAAAAAGATAAAAATTGATATATGGCGTTCATGTGACTGGGTATAAGCGGGACCGGCTAAAGAGCCTGAATTTATATGTATTGCAAATGAGGCGGGTTGAAAAAAATTACTTTTATGCTGAACATGAAAGATTTCGGGGTGGGGAGATTTGAACTCCCGACTTCTTCGTCCCGAACGAAGCGCGCTACCTGGCTGCGCTACACCCCGAATTTCTGAATTACTTTGTTTTCCTTCCCGTTTTAGTCAATAAATTATTTATATACCAGATCAAAAACACGCTTTTTGTCCTCCCGGGGTCAGAGCATATTCCCCGGGCTCAGAGCATGTTCCCGTCCCGGTTTATACGGACGCAGCGCGGCTTTTGCGCGATGTGGCGCAGCCCGTATCATCCGTAGCATTAAGATCCCGGCACTCCGGCCGGGATGACCGATTCTTTGTTATATTACATATGTCTTAAAAAAACACTTGCGCGATGATGAATTTACTTTATTTATTTGTTATTAAGAAACATTTTATGAATTTCGTATATAAATATGTTACTTGAGTTAGGCGTTTTTTTAGGCATAGCTACGCCACAAGTTTCAAGGTTTTATAGATGTCTCTTTTAGAAACACCCTTCTTATGTAAATCGATCACCTGATCAACGTACTTTCGTTTTTTCA
>Ga0255347_1003479_pt1 | contig 20406 bp, 18 predicted proteins | sample wastewater_treat_2_FD_192479 | JGI IMG/M metagenome (GOLD analysis project Ga0255347, IMG submission 192479) | Wastewater microbial communities from Lulu Island WWTP, Vancouver, Canada - plant24 | ecosystem: Engineered > WWTP > Wastewater > Unclassified | place: Canada: Vancouver, British...
ATTGTATTTCCTGATCAATGGGTTCAGCATCCGCATCTTCATTTCATCCCTGGGTTGTTTTCCGCCGCAAAACGGATTATCTGAATACCCTATTGCCGATAATTTATCAACATCTTCCGCTACCACAACCTGTGTCTTTTCCGACGCCTTTTTTCCGCATCGAACCTCATGATTTCGCTTGAAAGGATGAAGCAGGCCATGTAAATATACGGGCCGGGGAATTTGAATATGGCCGATTTTAATAAGCAGTACCGGGAAAAATTGACGACGTTTGACCTCGCGGCGAAAACCGTCAAAGACGGGGATACGCTGATCCACGGCGTCACCATTGCCGAGCCGCCGGGCCTGCTGGCGGCCATCGCCAACCGGGCCCGCCTGGGCGACCTGAACCATCTCAAGGTTTACACGTTTAACGCCCAGAAGCATTTTGCCGAAACACTGGGAAATCCGGATATCGCCGATGTCGTCGATTCCTACAGTTGGTTCGTGAGCGAAGGTTCCCGCAACATGGTGCAGGTCGGGTTGACGCAGTTCGTTCCCGCCTATCTCCATCAGGTCCCGAAAATCGTAATGGAGACGATGGAGGTCGATGTGGCCGTGACCACCGTCGCCCCGATGAATGAAGAGGGCTACTTCAGTTTTGGCCCCTGCAACGGCTACCTCTCCGTGATGGCAACCCTGTGCAAAACATTGATCGTCGAGGTAAACGAAAACATGCCCTTCGTTTACGGCGACGCCCTGATACACATCTCCGACATCGAAATGATTGTTGAAAATACGGTCCCTCTGCTCGAACTGCTGCCCATGCAGCCAAACCCGTTGGATCCGATCATCGGAAAAATTGTCGCCGAAACCATCCCGGACCGGGCGGTGATTCAACTGGGCATCGGCACCCTGCCCAACGCGATCGCTCCCTACCTGGACAGTCACAGGGATCTGGGCATCCACACGGAGCTTCTGTGCCCCGGAATGGTGGATCTGATTCAAAAGGGCGTGATTACCGGCGCACACAAAAATGTCCACACCGGCAAACATATTTTTTCGCTGGCCTACGGCGGAAAAGAAACCTTTCAATATATGAACGGGGACAAAAGTTTTGAAAATTATCCCAGCTCCTACGTCATGAACCCGGCCGTCATTGCCCAAAACCATCGCATGACGGCCGTGAATGCCATTCTTCAGGTCGATCTGCTGGGACAGTGCAACGCGGAATATCTGGAGGGACGTCAGTACAGCGGCACCGGAGGGCAGCTCGATTTTGTCCGGGGGGCCTACGACTCGCCGGATGGAAAAGCCATTCTCGTTTTATATTCCACGGCAAAAAACGAAGAAGTATCCCGCATTGTGGGTCAGTTTCCCGCTGGAACCATGGTCACGACGCCCCGCAATGATGTGCACTACATCGCAACGGAATACGGCATCGTCAACCTGAAGGGCAAATCAACCAGGGCAAGGGCTCTCGCGCTGATCAGCATCGCCCATCCCAAATTCCGGGACGAACTCATGCGGGAAGCCGAAAACATGTCTCTCATGTAAGAAGAATTCCTCCCGGCGAAAAGAAGGATCATGCGGAAACCTCCTCCTGTTACAGCCATGACCCCCTCCATCGCTTCACATCCGGCGCTGGTCACCGGCGCCTGCTCTCTGGTTTCCGTGCGCGCCATCCAGCAGGGCATCAAGGCGGTAAAGCGCTTCCTGGGCTGCGACGTGCCCGATGTTTTCCCGTGCATCGCCGAAAAGTACGCCAACACGACCACGACCAGCCATTTTCTGGTGCTGCACGATTCCATGCTGCAAAACAAAATGCAGGCCGGCGACAACATCCTGCTGATCAGCGGCGACTTGGGCATGCTCAACGCCATTCAGGTTCTCGACGCCATGATCAAAAGCGGCGAGGCGCAGGTCGGCATGGTCATCGCGAGCGAAATCAACAGCGACCGGCGTCCGGATTCCTCCTATCCCTGCCCGACGAGCGGAGCGGCGCTGCCGCTGACGCTGCAAAGCGAATGGGGCGGACCGCGCCTGTCACCCGGAAAGGAAGGACTGCTCCTGGCCTGCGGTTCGGGAATCACGGCCGGCGCGGACATTTATTGCTTTTAGGCGCCGTTTGAGATCTGCGCAACGCCGACAAACCATTTTTAAGGATAATGCCATGACCAAAGAAGAACTGCTGAAAGAAATGGATCAAATGCGTAAATCCATGAAGCGCCTTCAGAAATCCGAAGCGAGCTGCAAAGAAGCGGCGGACCTGTTCCGGAAACGCGAGCAGGAATACCGCGAGATGGTCGAACTGGCCAACAGCATCATTCTCCGCATGGACACTTCCGGCAGGATTGTCTTTGTCAACGATTTTGCGCTCCGGTTTTTCGGCTTTTCCAAAGAGGAGATTGTCGGGAAGAACCTGATCGGGACCATCGTTCCGAAAATGGAATCCTCCGGGCGCGATCTCGCGGCCTTTATGGTGTCGGTCTGCCGGAACCCCGGAGAACACACCGTCAACGAAAACGAAAATATCAAAAAAGACGGCAGCCGGGTCTGGATTTTATGGACCAACCGGCCTGTGTTGGATGAACGGGGACGGCTTGCCGAAATTATCTGCATCGGAAACGATGTGACGCAAAAGAAGGAGGCGGAGCAAATCCTGCAAAACGCCCACGACGAACTGGAAAAAGAAGTGCGGGAAAGGACAAAAAAGCTTCAGAAGCTCAACGAAGATCTGCTGTTTGAAATGGCCGAGCGCAAAATTTCCGAAGAAGCCTTAAAAGAAAGCGAAAACAGATACCGCAACATTGTCGAGAGCGCCTTTGAGGGCATTTTTCAGACCACCCTGGAGGGCAAATGCACCATGGTCAACTCCGCCCTGGTGGCGCTGCTGGGCTATTCCTCCGCCGAAGAATACATTGCGGCGACGGCCCGTCCGGAAAACCTGTATGTCGATGCGTCCCGCCGGGAAGAATTGATCAGGATTCTTCAAACCGACGGGTATGTGAAGGGATTTGAGACGGAATTCTACAGAAAGGATGGGAGCAAACTGCCGGTATCCATGAATGTCCGGGCCGTTTTCGATGATCGGGGCAATTTCATCCATTACCAGGGAACCGTCATCGACATCAGCGCGGGAATCACGCTGCGGCGCGTTCTGGACGAAACCACCGGCGCGCTTTCCACGGCCGTGGAAATCCGGGACCCCTATACCGCAGGCCACCAGGAGAGGGTAACCCGCCTGGCCGAGGCGATCGCCGCCGAAATGAACTTCAGCGATGAACGTATCAGCGCCGTGCATACGGCGGGTATGCTCCACGATATCGGAAAAATCTACGTGCCCGCGGAGTTCCTCAGCCGGCCGGGCAAGATCACCGATAACGAATATAACATCCTGAAGCAGCATGCCCAGGAAGGTTACGAAATTCTGAAAAGCATCGAGTACAAATACCCGATTGCGGAAATTGTCTATCAGCACCACGAACGAATCAACGGATCGGGGTACCCACGAAAACTTTCCGGGGACCGGATCCTGATCGAGGCCAGGATCATCTCGGTGGCCGATGTCGTCGAGGCCATGGCCTCTCCCCGGCCCTACCGGCCCGCACTCGGAATCGATAAAGCGCTGGACGAGATCAGGAAAAACAGAGGGATCCTCTATGATGAAAACGTCGTCGACGCCTGTCTGACGCTGTTTCAAGACAAAGGATTTCAATTCGGGGGGGGGTGACGGGATTCGATGCAACGGCCGGAAAGGAACAGCCAAGGAACCGGTCCGTTTCTCAAGACTGGAGCGAAACCATTTTCAAGGGACGGCCGTAAATTTCCTGGCCGAGTTGCACAGCCACCTCCTTGACGGATGAAATTTCTTTTGATGAAAATTTCAATTTCGCATCTGTTTTTTCGGCCGTCACTGAAAAACCGGTGGCCGCGTTGCAGCCGTGCATCCTGCGGGAGGCGGGAAAACGCCGCTCGGGTTTGCTGTCGTATTCCGGCGAGGTCGTATCCACCAGCCCGTCGAGCGATGAAAGCTTGATCGTGTATCCCCTCTTTTTCAGGCCTTCGGTCAGGTGATCCAGCATGCGGGCAACCTTGTCGTACGGCCGGATTTTTTCAAACATGAACCAGAGGGTGACTCTTTGATGCGTCGTCATGGGAGGAATATCCGGATCCGTAAGGATTTCGCTGAAGGTTCCACCGTGTCCCACTCTGCCGTCGAAATCCCCGAAAAAACGTATTCCAAATGCGTCCACTCTGTCGCCGCTGGCCCCGAATTTAAATTTTAATACTTGCATGCCCTCTCTTTTCCGGCGGTAACCTCAAAGCGTCTTTTTTCCCGCCGCTGCACGCTCATATCACATGTCATAGTCAATCACAGCAGTTTTTTTGTCCCCGTTACGGTTTTTTTGCTGCCGCCCAAGGTAGGCCAACCGACCGGCCAGCACAGGAAGGAAACAGATCAAACGCGCGAAAAAATTTGAAATATCAAAACAATAATCCTGCGTTTGGCGCGAGGCCGCATCGTCGCGTTCAAAATGACGCGCCCGCAGGGATTCCATCATCGGGCCGCGATCTTCCGTGAGCCGGTTCAACATGTCAATATCTTCCGGCTTCCCGGAAGAAACCGCTTCTCCGGCCGTCACCAGAAGAAATTCAAGGCTTTCAAATAAGACGGTCTCGTAAAAAGTCTTTTTCGCGCTCTTTTCGTCATACCGACGAAGGCCGGTATCCAGTAATTACAATGAGTTATGGACCCCGGCTTTCGCCGGGGTGACGGTGTGGGTTGCTTTTTACGAGTTCATCAAATAAGGAGTTGACCAGATCAACCGAAGCGGCGGCAGGCCTCGCGCAAAAAAGGTCTTCAAACTGACGTACGCCTTCTTCCAGCAGAACAGCGGTTTCCGACCTATCCGCGAGGGGCTGCGCCTCCTCCACCAGATTAACGTGAATGTCCGCGTGCGCCCGGGACAGCATCTGTTGGGTTTTTGCTCAGCCGCCCGGACGGAAAATACCATACCGACCAGAATCAGAACCACAACAAACCACTGCGACGCTTGTATCGGATATTGCTTTTGCCGCGCAAACCATAAAAAACTCGGTTTAGGATGTCAAGAAAATCCTGAGCGCGGCTAAGCAAGGGATACAGCGCAAAGTTGGCATCCGATATTCTTGCGGAAAGAATACGCGCAAGAAAGAAATGACCGGCGCGGGGTTGTCCCCGAAGACTATTACCCATTGCTTGTCGTTAATTCGGGCCATGTATAACTTTTGGGCAAGCCGGGGACCGTACAACGGGGAAAACCCCATTAAGAAAAAGAGCGGTCAACCGAGCCGGAATGAAATTGAGCAATCTTGACCCTTCCCATATTTTGGTATAGGTAGAAACATGAATTGGATGGCAACACTGAACCGGAAGGAAAGACAAATTGAGGTGATTTATGTTGGGGCCCACGAAGGCGCGCCATACCAAAAACATTAAACTTCATCTGATAGGCCCCGCGCATAGAAAAGACAAGGCGATGGAAATCCTTAAAGGCATTTAAGCGAAATGGAACACGGCAAGCGCACCATTGGCAAGAAAAACGCAAAGCTCTTTGCCGAAGTATTGAACACGGATTACCGAGTTTTTCTCTAACCGGATGCGGCATGCTTTTGAGGAAGGAAACGGGATGAAAGACATACTCAAGAAAATTGATTCGATCAAAACAAAGATTGACGCACACAGGCCGTTGGATTCGCACATGGTCAGAGAGCTACGGGAATATTTCCGAATCGGCATGACCTATTCAAGCAATGCTCTGGAAGGAAACTCTTTGACCGAAACGGAAACGAAAATCGTCATTGAAGACGGAATCACCATTGGCGGTAAGCCGGTCAAAGATCATCTGGAAGCTTTGGGACATTCAGAAGCCTATGATTTGCTTTTCCGGCTGGCTAAACATCAAGACATTTCAGAAGCGAATATCAAAGAACTGCATCGGCTGTTTTATTATCGGATTGATGAAGATCAGGCCGGAAAATACCGGAAACAGAAAGTTATCATTACCGGCACAACCTTCATTCCCCCCGCTCCTGAACAGATACCGGATTTGATGAAGTCATTTGTTGCCAGGATACCCGATGACCGGTCAAAGCATCATCCCGTTGAATACGCGGCAATCCTGCATCGAAAGCTTGTAACCGTTCATCCGTTCATTGACGGAAACGGAAGGGCGGCGCGCCTCTTGATGAACCTTGCGCTATTGCAGGCAGGCTATCCTGTGGCAATTATTCCCCCGGTCCTGCGGCGCGACTATCTGGACACTTTGAACAAAACCCATAAGGGCGATGACAAGGCGTTCAACAAATTTATTGCCGGCGTCTGCTACGAATCATCAAAAGAATATTTAAGGCTTCTGGAAGGATAAGTTTTCATAATCGGGAATAGGCAGGCCAGTCGACAAGCGGGAGAACCCCTTCCCGCTTAGCATAGGGGATCTTGTGAGAGGGAAAGCATGGAGCAAGGCAGTCATGACTTGATGAAACAAAGCGTCAGGTTAAGGCTGGATAATATAACTCAGTTAGGTGTAATCAATAAACCAACAAAAATAAATCGGAAATCCAAAATAAAACCTTTTACCGAATGGACTGAACAAGAACGTCGAACGCGGGTTTATGTGATGAGATACTTTAAAAAGTGGTAGCATCGTGGTAGCGCAGAAAAAAAGAGGGTTTAGAAAAACTCTCTAAACCCTTGATTTTATTTGGTAGCGGGGGATGGATTTGAACCATCGACCTTTGGGTTATGAGCCCAACGAGCTACCAAGCTGCTCCACCCCGCGATAAGTCCTTTGTAAGTTGGTGGCTTTAAAACATTATCTCCTGTGTTTGTCAAGCGGTTATTTGGCCACAAAGGCCGCGTGCCGCTTGCATAAAGACTCCGGCTGCAATGAACGCCATCCCCCGGTTGATTCAGAACGCCGCCTTTCCATCCATTGTCCCTCCGATACCAAACGGATCAATCCCCGCAGCGCGTCGAAGCAAAATTATTTTTTTCGGCTTTCCGTAATATACCCCATCAACCGATAGATCAGCTTTGCCGCCATGAAATCGGGCGCGACGATGCCGGGCAGCGGAGCCAGTTCCACCACGTCAAACCCGCGCACGATGCATTTGCGGGACACCAGCCGAAGCAGACTGAGCACATCGCGCCAGAAAAGGCCGCCCGGCTCGGGTGTTCCGGTAGCGGGCATGACCGAAGGATCAAAAACATCCAGATCGATTGTAATATAAACGTCACCCTTGATTTGCCCGGCAACTTTTTCGGCCCAGTTTGCATGATCGAAAACATCATCCGCCGGATAGGATTTGACCTTGCTCGTGTGAAGGAAGTCCCCTTCTTCCCTGCTCATGCTGCGGATGCCGACCTGAACCAGATCGCAAAATCCGGCAATCTGCCTGGCCACGCAGGCATGATTATAAGGCGTGCCCTGATAGCTGTCGCGCAAATCCGCATGTGCGTCAAATTGCAGGACCGTCAACTTCGGATATTTCTCCGCGACCGCCTGCACAGCTCCCAGCGTAATGCTGTGCTCGCCGCCCAGCATGACCGGGATCTTGTCCTGCGCGACGATCCGGCTGATTTTTTTTCGCACGGCGGCAATCATCGTTTTCGGTCCGCGGGCGTCCACGGCAACCGGTTCGGCGGTATGGATTCCGGCCAGATATGTTTCTTTCTTCAGCTCCTCATCGTAGAGCTCCATATTGGTTGACGCTTCAATGATGGCTGCCGGTCCGCGGCGGCTGCCGGGCTGATAGGTCGAGGTCAGATCATAGGGAACGGGAACGACGACAAACCGAGCGTTGCCGAGTGAACATTCGGGATATATTCCGCCAAAATTCATGATGTTGTCCCTCTTTTTCTGAAAAAGTGAGGCTTCCTAGCACGAAGAAGCGGAGATGTCCAGTTTTTCACCGAACACCGCCTTCACCCCGGTTCAGCCGGGTAATACTCCATGAAGAATTTGCCGTCTTCGTAGTACAAAAATGATTTGTGGACGATCCAGTCGCCAAGCGCCACAAAGGTTTTCCTTCGGCCTTCCCTGTCCGAAGATCGCAGCACGGGCTTGTGGCAATGCCCTAGAATCACCGTATCATATTCCCGGAACAGCTTTTCTTCAGCGCAGGCATACAATTTTTCAACCAGGACATCCCCGTCTTCAACGGTTACGGTTTTGCTGGTCGCTGAACTTAAGGCCGCAATCGCCCATAAGGCGGATGCGGGCATCAAGCGCTGAAAATGATAAAAAATCCGGCTTCGCAAAACTTTCCGCAGCGTGAGATAAAACACATTGGTCCGGTCCAGCGTGTCACCGTGGGCCACAAAAACACGACTGGAATCCAGATCAATCGATGCCGATTCCTCAAAGACGTTCATTCCCAGCACATCGTGAAAATATTCCCGCATGAAAAAATCATGGTTCCCCTCAAACAAATGAATGCGGACGCCGCTTTGCCGCAATTGAACCAGTCGGCGGATGACCGGCTGAAATTCCGGATAAATGCGGTCGGGACGGCAAAACCAAAAATCAAAAAAATCGCCAAGAATATACAAATCATCGATGGCCGCGTTTACACGAACCGTTTTTTCGTCGCCGGCCAGTGACCTGATCCTGCCTTCCCCAAGCTCCGTCAGGAAACGGACCAGCAGGCCGTATCGCTCGTCTGTCGAACGCTTCAAATGGGCATCGGATAGAAAAACAACTTTCATTGTCAAATTCTCAAAAAATCTCCAATCGGCCTTCTTGTGCGCAACCATGATGGATTTTACAGCGTCTGTCAAATAAAATTCGTGAGTAATTGATTCTTGTTTTGTCCGGTGTTTTTTGCTAACTTTCCCAAAACGTGGATTTACGGGCCTAAAAGGAAATACCGTGCAGAACAAAAACATGAGCAGCAGCCGAACCGCCGTTTCACGCGCCAGAGAAGTTCTGAAAATCGAAGCGCAGAGCATTTTGAGTCTGGTTCATAAGATTAACGGGAACTTTTCCCGCGCCGTCGATTTGATCTTTCAGTGCAAGGGGCGCGTCATCATCACGGGCATCGGCAAATCCGGCCTGATCGGGCGGAAAATCGTCGCCACGCTGACCAGCACGGGCACACAGGCGCTTTTCCTCCATCCGGTGGAAGGCATTCACGGCGACCTGGGCATCGTCACCAAAAAAGACATTCTGCTTGCCATTTCCAACAGCGGCGAAACGCGGGAGCTGCTGCCGATCATCAGCTCTGTCAGAAAAATCGGCGCGCCGATCATCTCCTTCACCGGCGTTCTCAAATCCACCCTGGCCCAAAACAGCGACATCGTCATTGACGTGTCCGTGGAAAAGGAAGCCTGCCCTTTCGGCCTGGCGCCGACCTCCAGCTCCACCGCCGCGCTGGCCATGGGAGACGCGCTGGCCATCGCGCTCATCGACAAAAGGAAATTCAGGGAAAAGGATTTTTACAAGTTCCACCCCGGCGGTTCCCTGGGCGCAAGACTTCGGGCAACGGTCCGGGACGCCATGATCACGGGGGACAGAATCCCGCGTGTGATCACCGGAACACCGGCCCGGCAGGCGATCGAAGTGATCGACCGGATGAATGTCGGATTCGTGCTGGTGACGGATAAAAAGAACCACCTGATCGGAATTCTGACCGACGGCGACGTACGCCGGATGGTCAGCCGGGGTTCGTCCTTTGACGGGCTTACGATTGACCGGGTCATGACGGCAAATCCCAAAACCATCGATGAAAAAGCGTCCCTGGCGGAAACCGTCGAGTTCATGCAGAAAAAAGAAATCACCTCTCTGGCCGTGGTCAATGAAAAGAAAGCATTAAAAGGCTACGTCCACCTGCACGATATTTTCGGCCGGGGCGGCTCGGTCAATATATCCCTGGCCTGAACGGTTTTAAGTAAAGCATGCCGGCCGGTCCCACAAAAACAGCCGGCCGGTTTATTTAAGGGAGAACTTTGCATCATTACACTTTTGTCATCCCGAGGAGCGAAGCGACGTGGCGATCTCTTCCAATATCAAACGCTTATGAGATCGCCTCACTTTGTTCGCAATGACTTAAGAGACATTATGCAAAGGGTTCTAACGGATTGCTGCTTTTTGATGAGGATGTCTTTTTATGGCCCTGTACGAATTTGAAGGGAAAAAACCACGGGTTCCGTCCGATTCTTTTGTTCACCCCACGGCCGTTTTAATCGGCGACGTCCGCCTCGGGCACGAATGTCTGATCGCGCCGGGCGTTTCCATCCGTGCGGACTTCGGCCCGGTCATCATCGGCGACCGATCCAGCGTGCAGGACAATTCCGTCATTCATGTCTATCCCGGTTCCGAGTCCGTCATCGGCAATGACGTCACCGTGGCGCACGGCGTCATCCTGCATGACGTCCACATCCACGATCGATGCATGATCGGCATCGGCGCCATTATCCTCTTCAATGTTGTTTGCGAGGAAGACGTTTTCGTCTCCGTGGGATCGATGGTTCCACGAGGCATGCGCGTTCCCGCCGGCAAAATCGTCGCCGGCAATCCCGCCAAAATCACGCGGGATGTGACGGACAAAGACAAAGCGACCGCGAAAGACGGCATCGAAGCCTACCGTTACCTCTGCCGGCAATACCTGGCCACCATGAAAACCATCTCGGAATCGCTATAAGAGATTCTTTTTCCTGGCCTTGATCAGCAAAACGGTTGACAATGAGCGGGGCATCAGCCTCGCATCCAGCCAGGCCAAAACCGCGTAGAACCGGTTCATTACCTGAGAGCTTTGAATAACGGCCATTTTTGTCATTTCGACCGAAGGGAGAAATCTTCAACAAACGGCCATCCTTAAGATTTCTCGTCCCTCACGCTCCTCGAAATGACATTTTTCAAAGCTCTCTACCTGAAAGAGACGAATCAGAAACTCCGGAGAAGCACACATCGGTTTTTTGTTTTTTGTCTCAATAACCGACGGTCTCGTAAAAAGTAATTCAAACCGTCACTCCGGCGAAAGCCGGAGTCCAGAACTTATTGTAATTACTGGATACCGGCCTTTGCCGGTATGACGAAAAGGGTGCGAAATTGGCTTTTTACGAGTTCATCAATAACCAGTTGTCTAAGAAAAAAGGTTCGAACGAAACAGTCCGGCTTTTGCCAGACGAAAACTCATGGCCGTCGCGAGGCAGCCGATACCGTAACGAACGCTGCGCCTGAAGTTGATGGACGAGGCTCCACCAAAATATTTGGTCGGACAGCTCACTTCGGCAATGGTATATCCCTGCCAGATAATCTGCGCCAGCATCTGATTGTCAAAAACAAAATCGTCGGAATTCCGTTCCAGCGGCAGTTTTTCCAAAAGCTCCCGTGAAAAGGCGCGATAGCCGGTATGATATTCTGAGAGTTTTGCGCCCAGCATCACGTTTTCAGCAAGCGTGAGAAATCGATTAGCGATGTACTTCCAGACCGGCATTCCGTCCTTCACTGCGTGCCCTCCCAGAATTCTGGAACCGAGCACACAGTGATAAAGTCCATTGCCGATCATGGAAGCCATGGCCGGAATCAGCTTCGGCGTGTATTGGTAATCAGGGTGAACCATGATAACGATGTCTGCGCCCGCCTCCAGAGCCATCCGGTAGCAGGTTTTCTGGTTGGCGCCGTAGCCGCTGTTCTTTTCATGAATGTGCACCCTGGTTTTGAGCAGTCCGCGGGCGATCGCAGACGTCTGATCGGAACTGGCGTCGTCCACAAGAATCACCAGATCAACCATCTCCTGCGCCATCACCTCATCGTACGTCATTTTCAGCGTCTGCTCCGCGTTATAAGCGGGCATGACCACTATGACTTTTTTCCCTTTAAACACCGGATCTCCACAAAAGCGTTGGCCTTGAGAAGTCAGGCCGTTTCTCAGGAAGGATGGCCTGAAATTTATACATGATGTTGGCGACAAATGGAATATGTAATAATGAAATGATTTTCCGGTGAAAGGAGAAATGAACCTGCTCGGAAAAGCAAAGGCCCTGTATGCTCATGGAGTTCTTTTTCTTTAAGGGGTTATCTTGCCGTTTTTGTCTATGGTATATGTAACATTGCCCGCGTCATGTTTTGCCGTTGCCGTCCAGTTATTCATATCAGGATCATTAATAGCGATCGTCACATCATTGGAGTTAAAAAATTTCTGGGCCTGCATGCCGCCAATTCCGCAAGATGTCGCTCCCGATTCAGTGGAAAAATAAACCTGGCATGCGGTATAGGCACCTTTTAATTCTGTTTTTGCTTTCGTGTTGAATGATTTAATTCTGTAGGCAGAAAACTGCGGAATGGCGATGGCTGCCAGAATGCCGATGATCGCCACAACAATCATCAACTCGATCAGGGTGAAACCTTTCTTATTCATTGTTCGACCCCTTGTCTGAATTTTTATGATGTTTTCAGCAACTACTATACCAGCTTCAATTTTGACGACTGCTTTTTTCGTTCGGGATTTAATCAAAATTTACAAATAAATTCAATAACAAAGAAAGAACGGAAAAAAACACCTTCAAAAAGACGCAAAAACTTTTTCACACAGAAAGGTAATTTTCACCCGATTAAGCCATTTTGACCATAACTCCTTGTTATTCCTGTCTTTTTCGAATAAAGCGCCCCAGAAAAATACCAAGGATCACCCCCAACATGTTGGCGAGAATATCGGGAACTGAAAACATTCTCCCAGGAACAAAATACTGCCCCACTTCCAGCAGTATGCCCAGAAGAATCGCGGAGAGCGCGGCGTAAAGCGCTGTTCGCCGATCGGCAAAACCAATTACCGGCAGCAGCGCCAGCCATCCGTATGCGGCGCAATGATAGAGTTTGTCCGCGTTCCAGAAATCGACCGGCAACTCCACCCGGGGCACAAGCGATAGAAAAACGACCGCGCCAATCGAGACGCCCCAGAGAATTAGGATCGGGCGGGACCATTTGTCTGATTTTGATTCATGATCAGATTTCATCTGCATATAAAAGAAAAGGGATTAACCGTGAATGGATAATCCCTGTTTTTTTGAATGGTAGGCGGTGCTGGGATTGAACCAGCGACTTCTACCGTGTGAAGGTAGCACTCTCCCGCTGAGTTAACCGCCCAAGTGCCGTCTGCTATAGCTTAAAGTTTCCCCTGTTTCAAGCAAAAATGCTTCTTTTTGAAAAAGAGTTTCTTAAAGACTCAACAAAGAAATGCCGCCCGCCCTTCCGCCATGAATGTTTCTATGGCGGAAGGGTTCGAGCGACGTTTTCAGCTTGGCGCTGGAGGGGTTTTAACTACAGCATTTCATAAATACCGGCTGCGCCCATGCCGCCGCCGATACACATGGAAACGATGCCGCGTTTTGCATTGCGGCGTTTCAGCTCATGCAGCAACTGAGCGGTCAATTTTGCGCCGGTGCATCCCAGCGGATGGCCGATGGCAATCGCGCCGCCGTTCGGGTTGATGTCACCCGCCCAGTAGCGATCCTCGATGCCGACCGTGCGGCAGGAATAAATCGCCTGCGACGCAAAAGCTTCATTGATTTCAAACACATCAATGTCTTTCGTCGTCAAACCGGCCATTTTCAGAACCTTCGGAATCGCGTAAGCGGGACCGACGCCCATTTCTTCCGCCAAACATCCGGCGACTGCATAATAGGCCAGCCTGGCAAGGGGTTTCAACCCATATTCCTTTGCTTTTTCCGGCGTCATCAGCATACAGAAAGCAGCGCCGTCGGTCATCTGAGAGGAGTTGGCCGCCGTCACGCTGCCGCCGAGCTTGAAGGGCGATTTCAATTTGGCCATGTTTTCGATCGTTGTCGGCCAACGCACACCGTCATCCGTGTCAAACGTCACGTATTCGCGAATGCGTTTGCCGTTCTTTTTGACATACTTCGCGGCCTTAATAGGAATAATTTCTTCCTTGAATTTTCCGGCCTTGATGGCTTCATACGCGCGGCGGTTGCTTTCCACGCCCATCTTATCCTGATCTTCACGCGAAATATTATGATTCGCCGCGACGTTCTCAGCCGTGTTGCCCATGTTGATATAGACATTGGGCATGCTGCCGTCGAATTTCCAATCCGGATGCGGACGCATGGCGGAGCCGCCCATCGGAATATGCGTCATGCTCTCGCAGCCGCCGGCAATGATAACATCCGACCAGCCGGCGCGAATCTTGGCCGTCGCATCGGCAATGGCCTGGAGACCGGAAGCACAAAAGCGGTTTACGGTCATACCGGAAACGGAAATCGGAAGACCCGCTCCCATCGCCAGAATTCTACCCAAGTTCATCCCCGTTTCGGCTTCCGGGAAAGAACAACCGACAATCAAATCATCTATTTCTTCAGGCTTTACCTGCGGGACTCTGGCAAGCAAACCTTTGAGTACCTGGATACCATACTCATCCGCTCGGGTAGCGGCAAGACCACCCTTTCTGCGAGCGCCTGGACTTCTTACGGCTTCAACAATTACAGCATCACTCATGATTTTCCTCCTTCATTTCTAGAAGGCGCGGAGGTTTTTTAGCTGTTTTTTCAAACCGCCGCGCACGTTGTTTCATTCAAATTAGTTGCGCAGAGGCTTGCCCTTGGTCAGCATGTGCATAATGCGCTCGTGCGTTTTTGTTTCGCCCATCAGGCTGAGGAAACCTTCTCTTTCCAGATCCAGGATTTCCTGCTCGGACACAAACGTTCCTTCCGCGCAGTCACCGCCGGAGAGAACATAGGCCACTTTTCTGGACACGACCAGATCGAAATCGGAAATAAAGTTGCCGTAACGCATATTCATCAGAATAGCGTCCGCCAAACCGCGGAAGTTCTCGCCCATCACGGGGATCAAGGCGGGTCTGGGAGGTTTGTATCCGGCCATCACCAGGGATTTCACCAACTGCTTGGCCTCATAAATCTGCTGATCGCGGTTCATGTTGATGGCCTCCGTCTTACGGATGTAGCCCAGTTCCATCGCTTCCATCGCGCTGGTGGCAACCTTTGCCATCGCGATATTTTCAAACGCTTTGGCCATATGGTACTGCAGATTCAGACCGGCTTCCACAACGCCATCCGGAATGCCTTCCGTCACGCGCAGCAGAATTTCCTTGCAGCCGCCGCCCGCGGGCAGCACGCCGACGCCGACTTCCACCAGACCCATATAGGTCTCGCCGTTCGGCAGACAGCGGGCGCCGTGCATGGCGATTTCACAGCCGCCGCCCAGCGCCAGACCGGCCGGAGCCGTTACAACCGGCTTGGAGAGGTACTTCATTTTCATATTGCCGTTCTGCAGGGCTTCGATGCTCTTTTCCAGCAGATCCCACTCGCCCTTCTGCGCGGCAACCAGAACTGCAAAGACGTTTGCGCCCGCGGAGAATGCCCGCTCGTCGTGATTGGCGACCACCATGCCTTCAAAATCTTTCTCGACGATGTCGCAGGAATCGTTGAGCATCTGATTCAGACCTTCGTCGATCGAATTCATCTTGGTATGGAATTCCAGGCAGACCACGCCGTCACCGATGTCAATGAGGCTGGCGCTTTCGTTTTCTTTGACAATCTTGTTGCGGCTCTTGAAATCCGGCAGCAGGATGATTTTGGGATTTGCGTCAATCTTGGCGTATCCCTTCTTTTCAAAATCGTAGTAGTATTTGCCGTCTGCTTTGGTGACATAGAAAGATTCGCAACCTTTCTTCAGCATCTCTTCGACTTTCTTCGGGACTTTCAATTTCAGCTTCTTCATGACTTCGACGGCTTCTTTGACGCCGACGGCATCCCAGGCCTCGAAGGGACCCAGCTTGTTGTTGTAGCCCCATTTCATGGCGTTATCGATGGCCATAATGTCGTCGCAGATTTCACCGACCCGGTTGGCCGAATAGATGAAGGTTTTGCACAGATACGCGCGCGTGAAATCACCGGCCTTGTCGTCTGCATTGAAGACGAGCTTAATGGAGTCCGCGACGTTTTCCAGCTTTTTCGCGGCGCTGATGGAATCGAATTTCGGTTTGCCTGCCGGCACGTATTCCATCGTATCAATGTCGAGCATCAACTTGACTTTCTTGCCGGCGGCATCCTTGGTTTTCTTGTAATAGCCCTGCTTGGATTTGTTGCCCAGCCATTTGTTCGCGATCATTTTTTCCAGGAAAGGCTCCGCCTTGAAGGTATCGCGGGCTTCATCATCGGGAACGGCATCATACAGGTTTTTGGCGACATGGTATCCGACATCGAGACCGACGAGGTCCATCGTTCCGAAAACGGCCGTGCCGGGATGGCCGAGGGCCTTGCCGACGATGGCGTCCACTTCATCAATCTTCATCTTCTTTTCCAACATGATCTTGATGCAGTCGGACAGATCAAAGACGCCGATGCGGTTGCCGACAAAGTTCGGTCTGTCTTTGCAGATGACCACGCCCTTGCCCAGGGTTTCCTCGCTGAATTTCACCATGTAATCTACGACTTCTTTTTCGGTTTCCTCGCCGGGAATGATTTCCATGAGTTTCATGTAGCGGGGAGGATTGAAGAAGTGGGTTCCCAGAAAACGTTTTTTCAGCGCGGGGCCGAACTTCGCGCTGATGTCTTTAATGGGAATACCGGAGGTATTGGTGGAAACGATGCAGGTCGGTTTGACGACTTTTTCCACTTTGGCAAAAAGTTCCTGCTTGATCTTGAGGTTTTCGACGACGACCTCGCAGATCCAGTCCACATCGGCCAGCCAGTTCAAATTGTCCTCAAAGTTCCCGATCTTGATCATGGATGCGTTCTTCTTGCTGAAGAAGCTGGCCGGCTTGGACTTGGTTACGGCAGCCAGACCGTTTGCCGCAAAGCGATTTCGCCATGCAGGGCTTTTTTCCGTCAAGCCTTTTTTCTTGTCATCTTCCGTCAGTTCGAATGGAATGATATCGAGCAGGTAGCACTCGATACCGGCATTGGTCAGATGAGCCGCGATGCCCGCGCCCATGACTCCCGCACCTAAAACAGCCGCTTTTTTGATCTTAAATGACATTATTCTCCTCCTTCTCTTTCCTTATGAACCGCCAAATTGGGTTTACGGCTCATAAATTTGTTTGGGGCCAAGCTGCGCACCCATATTCACCTGCTTACCGCGTACAATATTTCAAGGACCGCTTACGACCGGCCCATATGTCCCCTTTCTGATTTATAATGGTAGTGATTTCAGACATTTTGTGGATCCTTTTCCACTTTCAAGAAAACATCCAATTGTAGTTGAAATTGATTTTGCCCTGCGAAAACACCCGGGTATCAATTCCGGACACTCGAGGGGGAAAAACGCTGAACCCCGAGGGATGACTTTCATCCGATTACTGACTAAAAGTCACAAAGGTTATTAAACCAAACATAGTGCAATGTCAAGGCAAATTAACAACGATTGGTCAACAAAGATTCAAAACTCGCATAAAATTGATTTCATTGTATTTTTATCGATTTCCGGAAAGCAGGAATTGACGCTGAAGTAAAAAATGCTTATTCCTGTCACTCCCGCGGAAGCGGGAGTCCATAACCCTTTTTAATCACTAGATTCCTGATCTTGAGGGAATGACATCAAGGGAGCAAAATAGACTTTCTACGAGAGCATCAAAATTCCTTGTTTTCGTTCTTTCCTGTTTCGGGTTATCAGACGATGCAGGAAAAAGCACTTATGCAGTTTGATTCGAATTCATCATGATCCGGCCTTTATCCGAAACACGGCGTAGTGTCCGTCATAGAAAGGAATCTCAACTGTTTTGGAAAACTGTTCGGAAAATCGCCCGATTTCCTCCGGTGAATAGTTGTCGGTCAGAAACTGTCGCATCAATTCATACCGTACCAGCAGATGCGTGCAGCCCAGCGACCGCAGATACTTTTGAAACGCGATCTCATCCTTGGAGAAAGACACAAATTTGCGAATAACTTCCATTCCAAAAGAAGCGTCATCGTCATAGGGCCTGTCCAGGTGATAGCCGCGCCCCGCCAGAAGAATCAATCGGATCTTTGCATCTGCCCGTGTATGTTCGTTTATATACCGGACAGCCGGATAACTGCCGTCGTATCTGGCAATAAACTGATGCCGGGATTCTTTTTTCAGGATGTAGCCCATCGGTGCGATTTTGGCAAAGTAGTTTTTCGCATAGACCGCGTTGAAACCGATCATGACGACTACCATCAAAATAAAGGCGGCCAGATAGATTTTTTGCAGCGGTTTTTGTTTTTCCATCATCCAGTTGAAGAGATTCACAAAACCGAGCACCGCCAGAATAATGACAAAAGGCACCGCCGGCAGGATATAGCGTATCCGGTGCTGATCCATGAAAAAAGCCAGGAGAATCACAAAGGCCGCAAAACAAAGGAAAAGAAGCTTTTCCGTTTTCAATGTTTTGTTGATGAACGCAAAGGGGGCAATGAAGAGCAACACGGGATTCAAAACCCCGTCAAAATAGCGGGGGTTGTGATCCTGCCCCTGGAGAAAGAAACGAAGGGGGATCAACAGGGTTTCCCACACACTCTCTCCCCAGAACCATTGCCGCGTTTTAAACATACTGCCGCCCGCGTCTCCCGACATTGCGGAATAAACCCCCTCCACATTGATGCCGCCGTCCCCGAAGAAGCTTTTCAATAAAGGATAAAGAGGATTGCCCGTCAAAATGGCGTTTTTGATCAGCCACGGAGAAAAGACCATCAGCGAAATCACAAAAAACAGAAAGCCGTACTGGAGAGCCGGCCACTGTCTTCCGGTTTCTCTAGCGTAAACAAAAACAATAGCCAGCGTAAGAAAAAACCAAACCGGAAGAGCGCTGTATTTTGTGCCCAGCGCCAGACCCATGGCTATTGCGGATACCGACAGCCACCCGTTGCTTTGATATTCCGTGTCCCTCCAATACACATAAGACAGGACGCTGAGCGTGGTAAAAAACACCAGGCCGACATCCACATAAGCGGTCGTGGCCGTTCGTAAAATCGTCGGCAGACTGATAAACATCAGCGCTCCCAGCAAACCGGCAAACTGCCCACACCTTTTATTTAAATAACTGTAAAGCAACACAGCCGTGCCGAGACCAAAGCTTAAGTGGATAAAATTGGGAATAATGTCGTTGCCGAAATACAAAGGCACGAGATAGAGAAGAGACAGATTCATCGGATAGTAAGAAAATCCGGCCCAGGGCGTTTCGTAAAATCCGCCGTGAACAAGCCAGAGCTTGGGAATGGCCAGATGATGAATGAGCGCATCGCGGGAAACGGGCGGCGTAAGCGCCAGAAGAAATTCAGCCAGGATGAAAAGAAAAATAAGGGAAAGGAGAATAAGTTTAATAAAACATTCTTGTTTTGCCGACAAGTTCTTCATTCAGGGCAGGCCATCCTTTTTGCGGCATCAGCAAGCATCATTACGGCGCTTAATATCCAGAAGGAGAACCAATAGCCTCTATCGCAAAAAAATAGTTTCAAAATTAAGCGACCCCATTTTCCACCCGAATTAAATGATTACACCAGAACGATTTTTTCTATTTGTTCAATATGATTAAAATGTTTATCCCGGGTCAGAAGGGTGCCGCCATCAGCCATGCAGCAAGCAGCGATCCAAACATCGTTAACGGGAATTTTACAGCCTTTTTTTTCTAAATATTCATAGATAAGAGAATATTTACGGGAAACATTTTCATCTACTGAAATTATTTCCACATGAAATATATTGATAAATTTCTCTATTTTTTCTTCGTTCAATTTTTTCCGGGAACTTTTGCGAAAACCATAATAAAGTTCTCCTAAAACGATTGCGGGAAAACAAATTTCTCGCGTTTTGCCGGCGATAATATCCACTACCTCTGGTTTTCCTTCGGCAAAATCTGAATATATATTGGTATCCAGGATCAGCCTCATTTCCAGTCGCCTTCCTCTATAGTTTCAAATATTTTTGTAGCATGCCGCAATTCTTCCGCTTCTTTATTGGTAAGCCAACCGGCAAAATTTCGTAATGCACTTTCTCTGTTTCTGACTAATCCCAGCTTTTCATCAATGGCTTCTATGACAAAAGCCGTTTTCGTTTTTTTCTCTTTTAGCGCCGCTTTCTTTATCATGTTTTCTTTTTGTCTGGGTATTCGCAAACTCATCGGCATAGCAACCACCTCCATGTATTCCAATAAACAAACACGTATCGCATTACTTTTTATATGGCAAGTCATTTTTGATGAACTCGTAAAAAGTAACCCAAACCGTCACCCCCGCGAAAGCCGGGGTCCATAACTAATTGTAATTACTGGATACCGGCCTTCGCCGGTAAGACGAAAAAAGTGCGAAATTGACTTTTTACGAGGGCGTCATTTTTGGGCGGTTACACTATTTTTCTTCCATTGCCCGCAGCCGAATACCTGCCCCCACCATCCGCAAGATTTGCATTATTACCATTGCGTAGAGGATCATTTTGAAACCTTGATAAAGTGCTA
>Ga0255347_1003481_pt1 | contig 20401 bp, 21 predicted proteins | sample wastewater_treat_2_FD_192479 | JGI IMG/M metagenome (GOLD analysis project Ga0255347, IMG submission 192479) | Wastewater microbial communities from Lulu Island WWTP, Vancouver, Canada - plant24 | ecosystem: Engineered > WWTP > Wastewater > Unclassified | place: Canada: Vancouver, British...
TACATCTCACTGGTTGGTCTTTCCCAGTTTGAGCATAGTTATCCCCACGAATTATCCGGAGGAATGAAACAGCGTGTGGCGATTGCAAGGGCACTTGCTACCGATCCGGATATCCTGTTGATGGATGAGCCATTTGGGGCCCTTGATGCCCAGACGCGTAATCACATGCAGTGTGAGCTGCTGGATATATGGGAGACAAAAAAGAAGACTATTCTGTTTGTGACGCATAGTTGTGATGAAGCCGTGTTCCTTTCTGATCGGATCGTGGTTCTGTCTCCAAGACCGGGTATTGTCAGGGATATCATCAATATCCCGATATCACGCCCGCGTGACAGGACTGATAAGGAGTTCATCGATCTCAGGCGCCATCTTCTTGAGATGATAGAGGAAGAGGAAAGAAAGGAAGAAAGGATTAAGTGTAAATCCGGCAATTTATAAAAGCACATATCAATACAGGAGTTCGGGATCATGGTCAGAAAACCAAACAGCATGTACAGAAACCTTGCAAAGAAGGCCTACACTCGCAAGGAATATATGGGAGGTATCCCTGGCATTAAAGTTGTTCACTTTGATATGGGAAACCTGACAGGTGAATTTCCAATGGAAGTATCCCTTGTTGTGGATGAGAGCTGCCAGATACGGCATTCAGCTCTTGAAGCAGCACGTATGAGCATTAACAGAAAGCTGAACAAGGAGATTGGCAGGGCAAATTACCACCTCAAGCTGCGGACTTATCCTCACCATGTTCTGCGCGAAAATAAGCAGGCAACCGGTGCAGGTGCCGACCGTGTGTCACAGGGTATGCGCCTTGCATTTGGTAAAGCGGTAGGAACTGCTGCCCGTGTCAGGGAAAACCAGAAGATCTTTACCGTTTTTTCAAACCCGGCAGGTCTTGAGAAGATCAAGGATGCTCTCCGTCACGGCGGTCACAAGCTCCCTTCCCCGACTCATCTTGTCGTCGAGATGAAACAGGAATCCTGAAGTCTCTTTTTCATTTTTTTTTGATCATTCCTGATCAGTTCTATACCCGTATTTACACAGATATATACTGTATGTCAAATTCCGGTGATCCTGATCTCTTTAAACAAATCTCAGACGCTACAGAAAAGGCTGTCAGGGATGCAGAAATATTTCTTCCTGAGGATGTGAAGGCCAGGCTTGTGCATGCGCTAAACACCGAGTCTGTTCTTGTTGCAAGACAAGAGCTTGAAAACATCATTGAAAACATCTGTCTTGCAGAAGAACGGTCAGCTCCCATCTGCCAGGACACCGGTATTCCTGTCATATATGTAACCATCCCCCCTGGTATAACCTGGGTTCCTGAGATGGAACAGGCAGTATTTACCGGAATAGTAAATGCCACAGATAAAGTACCCCTTCGCCCTAACCTTGTTGATCCTTTAAGCCGGGAGAATACAGGGACAAATACAGGACTTAGAATGCCTCCGGTTCATGTAAAAACCGGAGAAAAATTTACCATCACAGCACTTCCCAAGGGAGCGGGATCAGAGAATGTATCCAGGATAGCAATGATGAATCCATCAGACAAGGATAGTATCCCCAGGTTTATCGTGGAGACCATGCTTATTGCGGGCGGCCGACCCTGCCCGCCTGTAATCCTTGGTATTGGTATTGGTGGCACTTTTGATCTTGCTGCATCCCTTGCAAAAGAAGCATTGCTGGAACCAGTTGATAAGATGTCAGATTATGAACAGGATATCTGCAACCAGGTTAACAGGCTTGGAATAGGGCCAATGGGACTTGGGGGGGATACCACCTGCCTTGCAGTGAAGGTGAAGACGGCCGGATGTCATACTGCCTCCCTTCCGGTTGCGGTAAATATTCAGTGCTGGGCTGCAAGGCGCAGGACTGTGGAGGTCTCTTTATGAAACATCTGAAAACCCCGCTTGGCGACGAAGTACTCATACTCAAGGCCGGAGAGATGGTCACATTATCAGGAACAGTGTACACTGCACGCGACGAGGCACACCTGAAGATTATGGAGGATGGCTTTCCTTTTGACTCAAAAGGGGCTGTCATCTATCATTGTGGCCCGGTTATATCAGAGAACAGGATTGTAGTCGCCGGACCTACAACCTCTGCAAGGATGAACAGGCTTACCGGATTTATGCTGGATGCAGGAATCAGGGGAATTATCGGAAAAGGGGGCATGTCTGCAGAGGTAAGGGATCAACTCAGGGGAAGAGCAGTATATTTTGCCTTTACTGGTGGATGTGCAAATCTTGCGGCAGCACGGATGAAACTTGCCGGGGTCTTTTATCCGGAACTTGGGATGGCAGAGGCGGTATGGGTTATTGAGCTTGACAAGCTCCCTCTCACTGTTGCGATGGATGCCCATGGCGGGGATCTCTTTGCTGTAGTTGAAGAGCATGCACATGCAGTGTTTAAGGACATGTATTCCACTCAAAAAAACCGGAGATGATGATCGTTCTGAAATACTTTCCCGTGACGTTCTGGAAAATGCCTGTTTCAATATCAAATAACTGCAATTCTTGTTTTCCAGATTATACAGTTCAGGATAATTACTGATGGAGAATTTTCATTGCTGGCAGTTATTTTTAGTGTTATCAGGCCTACATGTATTAGCAAATTCAAGTAATAATTGTATGAATGATTTATATTTTGTACAGCGGATTAAAAAGTACCTTCGATTATATGTATCATGAAACTTGAGATTGACGAGTCCCGGTGTAAAGGGTGCAACCTGTGCACACTGGTCTGCCCTTATAAGATTTACAGTCCCGGGAGTCGTCCAAACCGCAGAGGGATTTACGTGCCTGAGCTGGATCAGCCTGAACGATGCCCGAACTGCCGGCTCCAGGGATTATATGGAAGACGTTTATGCGGTGTGTGTGCATTAATCTGCCCGGATCAGGCAATCAGGTGGGTACCTGAAAAACCTTATGAACCAATGAAAGTGGTGATCGAGTATTAGCCGGATTGCTTTTATGCAGGGGAATATTGCCAGCGCTGAAGGTGCACTTGCAGCAGGTTGCACCTTTTTTGCAGGATATCCAATCACCCCGTCGACCGAGGTTGCCGAACACATGGCTGCCAGAATGCCAAAGATGAAGGGGACCTGTTTTATCCAGATGGAGGATGAGATCGCCTCAATGGCTGCGGTCATCGGGGCAGCATGGACCGGTGCACGTTCCATGACTGCAACATCAGGACCTGGATTCTCACTGATGATGGAGAACATCGGGTACGCTGTGATGACAGAGACTCCGTGCGTTCTTGTAAATATTCAGCGTGGAGGCCCCTCGACTGGTCAGCCCACCATGGCCGCACAGGGCGATATCATGCAGGTCAGGTTTGGGTCACATGGAGATTACAGTATAATTGCCCTTGCACCTTCAAGTGTTCAGGAATGTTATGATCTTACAGTAAAAGCCTTCAACCTTGCTGACCGTTTCAGAACTCCTGTCTTCCTCATGGCGGATGAGGCAGTCGGGCATATGCGTGAAAAGATAGAGATCCCTGATAAGGTTGAGATTGTCAGGCCAAGACCGCCTGCAGATGGAGCACTACCATTTGCGCCAGGACCGGACGGGGTTCCAGGATTTGCAGCCTTTGGAACAGGACACCACATTCCCGTAACTGGTCTTACACATGACGAGAGAGGTTATCCGGATACAACAAACCCGACAAGGCATGAATCACTTGTAAGAAGACTTGTCTCAAAGATTGAAGATGCAAGGCACGAGATAGCAGATTATTCTGTCGTGAACGAAGATGCAGAGTACGTTTTTGTCTGTTATGGCGCCCCGGTCAGGACGGTCAGGGAAGTGGTTGAGAGGCTGAAAATTCCCGGCACCGGGTACCTTCAGCTTCGGGTAGTCTGGCCTTTTCCCGAAGAACTCCTCAAACGGTTCCCGTCTGCTCGCGCTTTCATCGTTCCTGAGATGAACCTTGGCATGATGACAAGAGAGATTGAGCGTCATACCTGTGTCCCTGTCATCCCGGTCAGTAAGATAGGCGGAGACCTGCATACTCCTGAAGATCTTGTAGCTGCAGTAAAAGCTGCAGGAGGCCAGGAATGAACGACGGCTGGCTTAGAGAAGACCGCCTCCCCCATATTTACTGTGCAGGCTGTGGAAATGGAACCATCATGAACTGTGTCCTTGAAGCGGTAGCGAAGACCGGCTGGGATCAGACAAAAACAATATTTATTTCCGGAATTGGATGTTCATCCAGGGCTCCAGGGTATATCATGACCGATTCACTGCATACAACCCATGGACGTGCGCTTGCATTTGCAACAGGAGTCAAGATGGCAAACCCGTCACTGAATGTTGTGGTGTTTACCGGCGACGGTGATCTTGCTGCAATCGGGGGAAACCATTTCATTCATGCATGCCGGAGAAATATCGACATTACGGTTGTCTGCATGAACAATCACATATATGGAATGACTGGCGGGCAGGGCAGCCCCACAACTCCTCTTGGAAAGACCTCGACAACAACTCCATATGGTGCAGTAGAAACACCTTTCGATCTTGTGGAGCTTGCAATAGCGGCAGGTGCGAATTATGTCGCCAGGTGGACATCTTATCATGTAAAACAACTGACCGATGCCGTGCTGGCAGGTCTTAATAATCCAGGTTTTTCGCTCGTGGAGGTCAGGTGCCAGTGTCCTACATCTTATGGGAGGCGTAACAGATACCGCGAGCCGACGGATTACATCAATTACCTGAAGTCAAATGCAATCCTGAAGGAAAAATGGGAGCGAACCGCTGCACCAGGGCAGAAGCTCCCAGGAGAATCATTCCTGGTAGGGGAGTTTGTGAAAAGAGATCGTCCGGTTACAGGGGTGCCTGATGAGACATGAGATCAGGTTTTCAGGGTTTGGAGGACAGGGTATCATCCTCTCCGCAGTCATCCTTGGCAGAGCAGCTGCACTTTATGATGATAAATACGCAGTCCAGACTCAGGTATATGGCCCTGAAGCCAGGGGAGGCGCTTCTATGAGTGCGGTCATCATCGATGATGAACCGATACTTTTTCCAAAGGTTAGAAACCCGGATATTTATGTTATCATGAGTCAGCAGGGATTTGAAAAGTATGGAAAAGATCCGGCTGGTGATGCAATTATGCTTCTTGATTCCGGCCTTGTGCATGACAGGCCTTCATGCAGGTGGGTCGGTATACCGGCAACCCTTTCTGCAAAAAATGACCTTGGCCGGGAGATTGTTGCAAACATCATCATGCTTGGCGCACTTACCACCGCCACGACGGTTGTATCCGGCTTTGCCCTGGAAAAAGCAATACTGGATAGTGTCCCCAAGGGAACGGAAGATCTCAATATAAGGGCAATGAAACGCGGGCAGGAGCTTGGGATGGAGAAAGGTTCATCATGAAACTGAAAGAGTACGAAGCAAAGGCGATCCTGGAAAAAGCAGGAATCTTAATTCCTCGTGGTATATTGGTAAAAAAGGGGGAAGACTTCCTTGTTTCCCCGGATATAAAAGAAGCAGCAGTAAAGGCACAGGTAGAAGTTGCAGGCCGGGGAAAAGCCGGCGGAATTCTCATGGCTGAGAATGCCCGTATCAGGGAGACGACAGAAGAACTCTTCAGGGCTACGATTAAAGGTGTTCCTGTTGAAGAGATCCTAATAGAGGAGAAACTTCAGATTCAACATGAATACTACCTTTCAATAACAATAGATCGCTCAAAGAAGGCTCCGGTCATCCTTTTTACAACCGAAGGCGGAGTCGACATCGAAGAGGTCGCACAAAAAAATCCTGATGCAATTAAAAAAGCGACGATCTATCCACTTTTGTCAGCTGTTCCAGGTTACACCCTCAGGTATCTGCTTAATGGTGCTCCAGGGGAGATTGGGGCTGTCATTCAGAAACTATACTCTGTCTTCAGATCAAAGGACGCACTGCTTGCAGAAATCAATCCTCTTGTCATGACTGCGGACGGTCTTTATGCAGCAGATGCCAAGCTTATCCTTGATGACAATGCCCTGGCCCGCCAGGGAATTAAGGAGAACCGCGATCTTTCTGACCGTGAACGACAGGCCGCAGCACATGGTTTTTCTTTTGTTGAGCTTGATGGAAATATCGGGGTTATCGGGAACGGCGCAGGTCTGACCATGGCCACGGTAGATCTTATCAACCGGACAGGTGGCAGACCTGCAAACTTTCTTGATGTAGGCGGTGGAGCAGACAGGGTCAGGGTTGCCCATGCCGTCCGCCTTCTGGGATCCATGCCTGACGTGACGGTCATCATCGTCAACCTGCTTGGAGGAATTACGCGATGTGATGAGGTTGCGGCCGGGATCATCGAGGCTGGTGTAAGTCAGAAGATCATTGTCAGGCTTGCTGGAACAAATGAAGCAGAAGGAAAAGCCCTTCTCTCATCAAAAGGATACCTGATGCTTGACACGATGGAAGAAGCAGTGACTGCTGCAGTGGAGGCTGCATCATGATCTATGCAGATAAGAATACTGGTGTTATCGTCTGTGGAGCAACCGGAAACCAGGGTTCTTTTCATATTGACCGGATGAACCAGTATGCCAGGTCGGTTGGAGGAAGAGGTGTGGTTGCAGGTGTAACTCCAGGTAAAGGCGGGCAGGAAGTTCACGGTGTTCCTGTATATGACTCAATCCTCAAAGCAGCCAGGGCAAAGGATGCATCTGCCGCTGTGCTGTTTGTCCCGGGATCTGCCGCCGGTGACTCCATCATGGAGGCCGCTGATGCAGGCCTTGAACTTGTTGTTGCAATTACGGAGCATATTCCGGTTCATGATGTCATGAAAGCAGTCACTTATGCAGAGGTGCGTGGCTGCACTGTCATTGGTCCTAACTGCCCTGGTCTCTTCTCCCCTGGGGAGATAAGCATGGGTATTATGCCTGCCCACCTGGCAACCCGTGGCCAGGTCGGCGTTATCTCACGAAGCGGAACCCTTACTTATGAAGTCGTCCATGAACTGACCAGGGCAGGGATAGGTCAGAGCTCTATCATTGGTATTGGTGGTGATCCAATCATCGGGCAGACTTTTGCCGATGCGCTCGAAAGGTTTGCCGACGATCCTCTTACCAGGGCAGTCGTGATACTTGGCGAACTTGGAGGTAACCTTGAAGAAGAAGGGGCAAGGTCGGCAGAGCTGCCAGTAGTTGCCTTTATTGCCGGGACAACCGCACCAGCTGAGAAGAGAATGGGTCATGCCGGGGCCATCGTCACCGGGGGCGAGGGAGATGCAAATGCCAAGATCATGCGGCTTCGTGATGCCGGTGTTCCGGTTGCAGACAGGCTCAGTGAGATCCCTGCAATGATCAGGGAGGTGCTTTGAATGTCATTTATTGAAAATCTTCGGGGCCGTGGGGAGTCTGAAGAACCTGGCGGCGGGAATTTTAATCCGTTTCGTATCCTTGAGATAGGGGAGAGCATGATCCGGTACTGTGATGGTATCCGGATTAAGAACTACAACTTTCTTGCCATCCTGACCAGCGACCGTCTTGTTCTTATTGAAAGTGCCCAGCAGAGTGCAGGAACTATCGCAAAGGAGATTCCCGTTTCAATGATAAAAGGCGCGGAGATGGAACGGGACGAGAAGAACCGGCCCGCGCTTGCGATGAACATGGAAGTCGGCGGCCAGACCAGGCTGATGAAACTGGTGTTCACCGGGCTTATTGACGAGCCTGAGACTGAATGCCGGGAATGGTTCACTGCCATAAATGGTTATCCTCCGGAGCCGCAGGTAACACAGGTAGCAGAGCCGGAAGTAATTACTCCTCCTCCGCCCCCGCCACCTCAGGCAAAGCCAGGGCCTGTAATATCGCCTGATCAGTCACCGATCATTGACGCAGAAGCCCATACTGCCCAGATAATGCAGGAAGCAGAGAGAGCTCCTGGTGCCTTAAAACCTGAACCTGCCCCGGCTCCTGCATCACCTCCTGCTTCCGTGCCGGATCAGGTTATAACGGCTCAGGATCTTCCAGCTGAAAAACCTCCCGCTCCTGTTACTCCCGAAGTAAAGCCACCTTCGTCACTGGGCACACCTGCAGAACCTGTCAGGCCTGAAAAGGAACAAAGACAGAGCTCTATTTCTGCCCCTGGCGGAGACTCGATACAGATATCAATCGAGAAGCCTGCCTTGTGTCCGGTTCAGTTAAAAAGGAGAAGCATGGTTCCGGCAGGAGGAAGTGGAGGAAAGAGCAGGTTTTGCATGCATTGTGGTTCCCGGGTACCTTATACCGCTAAATTCTGCCCGGTTTGTGGAAAAACCCAGGCATAGTCCTTTATGGGATCACATCGCGGCAGATATCCTGAGCTGGATGCCTGCCGTGGCATTGCGATCCTGATGATGATTCTCTTTCATTTTTTTGTTGATCTCGCATTTCTTGGACTTAAAGGCCCTGATCCTTTCACCTTTCCGCTTCGTCTCTTTGGACTGTTAACCGCGATATCATTTGTTGGAATCGCCGGAGTATCGGCACATCTGAAGATCGAAAAAATACCTGATATAAACAGACAGATCTCTGCATTTTTGAGACGAGGCGGAGAACTTATCCTTATTGGGGCAGGGATTACCATCATCACCTGGTTTGTGATGGACGGGGAGGGATATGTTGTGTTTGGTATCCTGCATCTTATAGGAACAGCACTTATCCTGGCTCCTCTCCTCTACCGGTCTGGTTATTATGGGTTACTGTTTGCAACTGTGCTGATTATCATCTCACTCACCGGTCTTCTTCCTTCAGGACCCTTGTGGCTGGCCTGGTCAGGTATATGCCCTGATGACTTTTATTCGGTTGATTACACCCCTCTCATTCCCTGGTTGTCTGTATTTATTCTTGGACTGTATTCAGGAAGGTTGATCTTTCCATCAGGCCACGCCGTATATGCCTTTGATACTCATAAAAAACCTGTGCTTTTTCTTGCCTTCATCGGAAGACAGTCCCTGTTTATATATCTCGTGCACCAGCCAGTCCTGTTTATACTGATAATGGCCTTTACAGGAATGATCAAATAAAAAAGTTATTTCAGGATATTCATAAATCCTGAAAAAAGCTCAGAAGAGTTCTGGTCCGTTTTATCTTCGGGCAAAGTATCTTTATCCTGGGATGATGAAGAGAGGTTCTCCTTCATCTTATCAAGACGGGACTTTACATTACCAAGATTTGGGTTAATCTCTATTGCTTTTTCAAATGCCTGGATAGCTTCTTCGACCTGCCCTATCTTCTCGTAGATCGTTCCGATATAATACCATCCCACTGCATTGCTTTGATCCTGTGATGTCGCATTGTGGTACGCCGCTATGGCCTCCTCGAATTTTCCCTGGTCAAAGTATGAAGCGCCCATGTTTTCCCATGCACTGGAAAAGTTTGGGCGAATAGTCAAAGCTTGTTTGTACGAGTCAACTTCCTCCTCGTACCGTTCAAGCTTTCCTAATGTTACTCCCCGGTTATACCATGCATCGGCATCCTGCGGGTTAAGCCTGACGGTCTCATCTGCAATTTCCAGTGCCTCTTCATATTTACCCTGTCTGTTAAGAACGATTCCAAGATTATTTAGTGCATCTGAATAATCCGGGCGTAATTTCAGGGCAAGCCTGTATTCTACAGTGGCATTTTCATACTGTCCGAAGGAGGACAATGCATTGCCCATCAGGTAATGTTCATCTGCTGTCATCTCACCAGATTCTGCAGAGCTTGCCTGGGCAAGAATAAGAATTAGAAAAAAAGTGATGACAGGTAGTATTCTGTTCATTCAGTACAGGGTTGGAATAGAATGAAATAAGGGTTGTGGCAGTCAGGGCGATCTATATTCAATTTCAATTATTTGTCCGTCTATTCTCTCATTCGACGGTTGCAGAACTACTTCAGATAATTTAGTAGCAATCCGGCTTGATGATAACAAAATTTTTAAAGTTATATTCCGTTATCTATGCTAATTTTAACAAATTTAATGGGATTATTTTGAAAACCAACCCTCATTTGTAAGAAGAAAAAATCTATTTATACTTCTGATCATAATCATAGTATCATTATGGCAGTCAACCAGGCGCAGGTCGACAGCATCATTTCTTCGGCATCTGCCGAAGATCCTGAGATTCAACTTCTCAAGCTCAGAGACGAGGTTGAGTTGCTGAAGACCTCGATCAAACGCCTGCTCATCGATATACGGGAACGTATGAATGATGCGGAAAATCCGCTTGTTCAGGCGTTAAAGGGGAACCCGGTGGAGTTTGTGGGGCAGCACTCCTCAGTTCCCACTCCCATGGAGGGATATATCGATGATTATGATGAAGAACCATCTGTCGAGGGTTTTTCAGACGATGTGGGGTCGATGTCAGTGTCAGAAGATTCAGATGCAATTGAACCGGCAGGCCAGCCGGATTTGGGAATGTCTGCAGGTATGGGCGGAAGTGCATCCAGTGTCTCATCGGCATTATCTTCTCTTGCAGCCGAGAAAGGAATGCTTGAGGCGTTAAGAAACCAGTTGTTTGCTCAGCCTTCCATGGCTGTTGAACCAGCAAAACAGAAAAGGCCACGTGAAAAGGTGAAAATTCAGAAAGTATACAGCCTGTTTGAATGGACGACGAATAATGTTAAGCGTTATGGGCATGACAGGGTTGACCTGATGCTTGAGTCGTACAAGGAGATGGGTCATATCTCCGATGAACACTGTAAACAGGTAAAAGACATTGCCCGTCTCATGGCGCCGTCAATAGGGGAAGTCCATGAGATGAAAGCAGATGAGTTCGTTCTGGCACTTTACGAACTTAACCGGATATTGCAGCCAGATGATCCAGGACTTGATCGTGACATGCTGGATGTTCTTATCGAGAAGAAGAAGATGGCAATGCCTTCAGGCCGGATAGAGGAGACAAGCAATCTTATCGAGGATGACTCGGAGTTTGAGTACATCCCATCCCGTGATTAACTGCCAGTATGGCAAGCGAAGCTATCTCATCATCAATAATGATCATTGGTGCGGTGCTTGGGGCAGCCGTCCTGATTACCGCGATACTTCCGGCAATTTTTTCTGCTGGTGATACTTTCGGGACCGTATCGTCATCAGCCGAACAGAAGTTAAGGACTGATTTTCGGATAGTGAACACCTACACGGCTGGCGGAACAACTGTCCAGGTCTGGCTGAAAAATGTAGGTAATAACCGGATATCCATTTATGATATTCAAAGCTCCGATGTTTTTATAGGATATGGTTCTAAGTACGGGCGTCTTGGGTATAATAATGATGTAGTCGATGGGACTTTTAAGTACAACCTTGAACCAGCTGACGGGTACTGGGATATCGGGGAGACTGTGGAGATTTTCATCAAAAATACTGGCATGGGTGAAATTGGCACAAATACTGTAACATTTACATTCACTCTGCCAAACAGTGTGAGAAGATCTGTGACTTTCTCAAAAACCGGATAGATCAATGTCTTCGTCACTTATAGCAGGTGCAGTGAGCCTTCTCCTCATAATCATCTCCGGCTATGTAATAGCAACAGGTATCCTGACTATTGCAGAGTCAACTATCTACACGCAGTCTGACATAACTTATAACCAGGAACAGATGAGGTTGACGGCGGTTACCATAAACTCTTCCTGGGATGATCAGAAACTTTATATCAACGCGTTTAATAATGGTTCAACTTCCTTTACAAAAAAGGATTTTGAAAAGATGGACCTGTTTACCTATCCAGGTAATGACGGAAAAATGAATAAGACCTCTGTTAATAGCTGCAATCCCCATATACCTGACAATACAACAGATCCTGTGCATGGTGACATCATAAATATCGGGATGTGGGATCCGGCTGAAGTTCTTAAAATGGAAGTTCCAATGGGCACAAAACCAGACCGCGTGATATTTGTGACACCAAATGGAATTACTGCATACTCATCTGTAATATAATAGTTAAATGATACAAATATTTGCAATATTCATCATACTATTATAAAATCATCGATCCATGTAATATCTTTAACCTGCAGTCAGCCTGTTCAGGTTTAGATAATACCAAATACTCTCCAAATTGAATATGAATATAGGGGCATTCATCATATGGCAGAATTGGACTTATCAGGTGGAGAGGATGCAAGGGGGGACATTGCAGATCTCCTTGGGAAAGAAGAACGAAAAATCCTCACAACCGGAAATGCAGAGATTGATAAAAAGATCGCTGACGGATTACCTCTGGGTTCCCTCACCCTGATTGAAGGAGAAAACGATACAGGTAAGTCCGTTTTAACCCAGCAGTTCATTTGGGGGAGTATGCATAACAACCTCCGCGTCGATCTCTTTTCAACAGAACTTACAACAAAGAGTTTCCTGACACAGATGGAATCGATGTCCCTTGATATTTCAGACTTCTTTGCATGGGGATATATCCGGCTCTTTCACTGTCACCTGGTGGAGTTTAAATGGACGCCGGATGCCATGAATGACATTCTTGAAAGGATAATAACTCATGTAAAATTTAGTAATACCGATGTTGCGATCATTGATTCGTTAACGATATTCACTGAATATACAACCACAGAATCTGTTCTCACATTCCTGACCCAGGCTAAAAACATCTGTGATCAGGGGAAGACGATTCTGATTACCATGCACACGTACGCATTTACCGACGAAGTCTTGACGAGGGTCAGGTCTATCTGCGACGCACACCTGCTTCTCATGCGAAAGCTCATGGGTGACAAATATGTCATGGTTCTTGAAGTGGTCAAGGTCAGAGGTGCCAGGAAGACGACTGGTAACCTTGTCAGCTTTGAAGTCCATCCCGGGTATGGGATGAAGATCATTCCGGTATCTGTTGCGAAAGTCTGAACATGTCCAGGTTGCAGATCCAGGGGAAAATTCCTTTTCAGGAAGCTCAAAGTCATGATACTGAAGAGTGTATTATCAACCCTGATTCATGCGCCCTGTTTCGTATGCTTCCTGCAAATGCGAAAGAATATGCACGCAATTATCCCCATCTTCTTGAATACCTTCATATCTTCCCGGTTGATGAATTTGGAATTCCACTCTTTTTTTCTGAATTGAAACGAGATTTGAAAGGAATTAAAGATCCAAACCTGATTTATCCTGCAAAGCCTCCGATATTTATTCATATCTTTTTTGATCCTAATGATGTCAGGAACTTTTACATCCCAATTGAACCCTCATTCCTGCATAATATCGGAAAGTTACTCCCTGCAATAGAATACCGTCTGGTGGATCTGCTTGATGCCCTTGAAGAAGATCCTGTGACCCCTGAAGAGCGGACGGCTGTCTTAAAACGCCTCTTAAGGCAGGTCATGTACATCAAGAAACCTGGTGTGGCAATTGATCCGGCATTGCTAAAAATTGAGGGACCTAAGGGATTAGGCGATAAATTTAAAACATTCCTTACAACGGATCTTACTGCTAAGGAAGAACCTGGTGCAGAGCGCATATTTGCAGACGTTCCACACCTCTCGGACGGAAGGATAATCGTCTCCCCACAGGAGTTTGAGGCAGTTGAATACCAGATGGTCAGGGACAAAATTGATGTCGGAGTTCTTTATCCATTCATTTCTGACAATTTTATCGAGGACATCACCTGTAATGGACTTGGTCCTATCTTCATCGAACATAAGATCTTTAAGGGACTAAAATCTGTTGTAGGTTTTGATCAAGAATCGGTCCTTGACGACTTCTGTATCAAACTGGCAGAAAAGTCCCGCCGTCCTATTACCTATCGCAACCCTATTGTTGATGCTACTCTTCCTGATGGGTCGCGTATCAACATTGTTTACTCTACTGAGATAAGCAGGCAGGGGAGTAACTTTACCATTCGTAAGGCGATGGACGATGTCATCTCCATCACCAAGCTTGTTGAGTTTGGAACCTGTAGTTATTCACTTGCTGCCTATCTCTGGATTTGCATTGAAAATGGCATGTCACTTTTCATGTCAGGTGAGACGGCCAGCGGAAAAACGACCTCGATGAATGCGCTTACAACCTTCATCTCCCCCGAATCAAAGATTGTCAGCATCGAAGACACTCCTGAACTTATCATTCCACACAAGAACTGGACCCGTGAAGTCTCTAAAGGTAAAGGTAAAGGCGAAGGTGAAGGCGGAGACGTAACAATGTTTGACCTTCTTCGTGCCGCACTTCGTCAGCGTCCAAACATGATCATGGTCGGAGAGATTCGTGGGGTTGAAGGATCAGTTGCATTTGGTGCCATGCAGACAGGCCACCCGGTCATGAGCACATTTCACGCGGCAACAGTCGAGAAGCTGATCCAGCGCCTTACCGGTGATCCCATTCTTATCCCAAAGACCTTTATTGATAACTTAAACCTCGTGGTGATCCAGAGTGCGGTCAGGCGTCCTGATGGAGCGATGGTCAGACGTCAGCTGAATGTATCTGAACTGGTTGGATATGATCCTTCAAGTGGAGGTTTTTCATTTGTTGAAGTATTTACCTGGGACCCTGTTACAGATACACATGAATTTACCGGTAAAGGTTCAAGTTTTCTTCTGGAAAACAAGATAGCCACCATGCTTGGTATTCCTGAGCACAAGAAAGCACAGATTTACATGGAAGTCGATAAAAGGGCAAAAATCCTCGAGAGACTTCATAAGGCCGGATATACCGACTTCATTGAACTGTTTAACATGATCACAAAATTGAAAAAACAGGGTCTGCTTGCAATTGATATCTGATTCCATGGTATTCGATAAGTTTTTTGATAAATTACGTGCATCCAACCAGGGAAAATTACCTTTTGAGGATTTGTACGGTACAATCTACGCAAAACTTTACAAATTTTTCATAGAAGACAAGTACATGGGTTCAGACCTTCTTTTCATGCTCACTTACATGGCAGCAATAATTACCGCTGATGCATCCCGTCCTGAGATCTTTTCATATACTGGTGCACGTTCAGAATATGTTTCAACAAAATATATCAGGCGTGCAGATCTTCTTGTGAAACGATGGGGATACAGCTATGTTGAAGCTCTTGCCAATGTTGCAAAGAAGATAGAGAATGAGATGCTTTTTTCGATGGTGAACCGGTATGCCAATGCCATAGAGTCTGGTGTTCCTGATTCTGATTACCTGACAAGGGAACTTGAAACCATCAGGAATATCTACAAGTCCACCTATGATCAGGGTATTGAGATGCTGAAGAAATGGGGTGATGCATACATCTCAATGCTCTTTTCCGGTGCACTTGTGGGGATCATCATCATGGTTTCCATTGCAATTTATGCACCCGATGATATCCAGGGAACTCTTATGACATCTTATCTGATTATTGCCCTGATATCAGTAATCGGCATAATTACTATGTATAAGGCAGTTCCTGCTGATCCAAAGACGCACCGCCTTCTCCAGGGATCACCTGAGCAGAATATGATACACCGGATGGAAAAGAAGGTGGTCCCAATTCTTGGTATTATTGTTATCCTGCTTGTCCTGCTTGGGATGAATTTCGGCCTCGTTCTGATGCTTATCGGGATGCTGCTTTTCCCTCTTGGGGTAATAGCATACATAGATGACGGAAATATCACCCTTCGCGACTCTGAATTTCCCACATTTATTAAAGGTGTTGGTGCGGTTCAGGGTGGTAAAGGAACCACTATTGCCCCGGCAATACAGGATATCGATAAAAAATCCCTGCCTTATCTCGAACCATTGATAAATGCAGTATTCTCAAAGTTAAACCTTGGGCTGGATGAAGACAGAACCTGGCAGAGGTTTATCAATGACGGGGGCAGCTACCTGATTTATAAGTATCTGAATATCTATCGTGATGCGCTCAAGCTTGGTGGTAAGGCTGACACGGTGGGCCTGATTGTAAGTTCATCCATGCTTGATCAGGTTCTTCTCAGAGATCACAGGCATACTATCTCTATGGGTTTTATGACTCTTCTTGTTCCGATGCATGCCATGATGGTTGCAATTTTTCTATTTCTATATCATATCCTGGTTGTAATGGCTGATGCCATTGCGGAAAAAATGGCTTCACTTGGTGAGGCTGGAGCTGCTTTAACTTCAGGCCAGGGCGCTTCTATTGCCGGAGCAATGGGAGGAAGTATGTTTGTCTTCTCGAATTTTGACAAAGATGCCATCGGATTATATGTAATTATCATCATCACTATGCTCACTGTCTCAAATGTTCTTGCAGGGAAGATAGTGTCAGGAGGGGATAATGCATTAATATATTTTTATACAAGTCTTATCTGTTCTGTATCCGGGCTCCTTTACATAGTAGCTCCAATCATAATCGGAATATTCTTTATGATTCCCGTCTTTGAAGGTGTATAATCGATGGTTGAACTCTCAGACTCTACCCGGCGGCTGGTTATCTTTGTAACAATTGTTCTTGGGGGTTCAGTTCTCCTGATCTTTGATATTCCTGTCCTATACCTGATGATGGCTGTTATTGGAATTGCAATCGTCCTGCTTATCATTACCGGCACTCTCATCCTTTCCGAATTAATCCGTGACCTGAGGTTATGGTTGAAAAGCCGTCCTAAAAAACCCAAAAAGGAAAAACTTCCCAAAGATAAAGGAAAAGAGAAGGTTAAAGGTGAAGGCCTGTTCTCATCATTGTCTGATAAAATTAAGGTTCCATCAATCTCATTTCCCTCTATCAAACTTCCTTCCTTGCCGGAGAGATCCAAGGGCGAGAAGAAAAAGGGGCGGGACGTAAAGAAAGGGAAGCCGGAGAAGGAATCCTCTCAAAAGCCAGGTAAATCCGCAGGGGCAGAAGAAGGGATTGAAGAGAGCGTAACCTCTTCAGATGATATTAAAACAGATGATGCTGTGTTTGATGCTGATCTTCTTGATGGCCTGGATCTTGATGACAGCCTTGATATTGACGCCGAACTGGACTCGGTAAACCCTGAGTTTGATAATATCAGGACACCTTATGGGGATGAAGATGTAATGCCAGATATTCCATCTGAATCAGATGTAAAAAAGATGGACATCGCTACCGAAGATGAAGAGGAGGAGATCATCCTTGATGACGATCAGGGACCTGACGAAATTGATGCCATCTACTCTAGTACCATAGACATCGGTTCAGACTCCGGGGGTGATGTTATCTCTAATCTTGAAGGGGGAGATACGATCAGTTCATCTGATCTCTCTACCTACAGTTCATCTGAAGATGCACCATACATGTATGGGCAGGAGGACGAAGACTCTGGTGGGGAAGAGCAATTTGAATTAAGCCAGGTAAAAGGTGGGGGCGATGATGACCTAATTGCTTCACTTAAGGCTGACATTGAAGATTTAAAGAAACGGGATGATGATGTTCTCCTGCGTGATTTGAAAGATATTCATGTGACTGCAGAGGAACTTGCAGAAGAACTTCAGGAGATTATGGATATCATCGCAAGAAGTATAAAAAGAAGATAAATACAATAAAAAATCGGAAGGAAAGTATGGCAGAAGTTCCGGCAAAACTGGAAAAAGACGGGTCATGGGTTACGTCACGAATCGATATCGGAAATGATGGTATCATTCTCAAAGATCCGTGGAATGTTACAGTAAGCTACCGGAGTATTATTGACTTACAAAAACGCGGCCAGGTTATAATTCTGGTTGCAACAATGCCGGATAAGACTGAGCGCCAGTACAAGATAGCATCGGTTGAGAAGGTCCTTGCAATCCTGACCAAGAAGGTCATCATGGCCGCCAATGCATACAGGATCATGGCTCATTTCATGTCTCCGGCAATCAGGGGGGGGGTTCTGGTCACTGATGCCAAGTGGGAGAAAGGTGCGATCTCAGTCCTGAAGACCGGTATCTGGTTTGTAAGCCAGGAGAAGCAGATCAGCGTGCCTCTAAAGGAAGTGGCAAGTCTTGAGCTGACAAAACGTGAACTTCAGAAGAAGAAACTTGATGTGATTAAGATAGATCACCTCGAGAGTGGAGAAGTGGTGACCAGCTTTATTCTTTGTCCGCTCTCAACCCTGCAGGTTTTGTACAACTTCCTTCGTGACGCGACCAAGGAGATGGACATGAAGGGGTCTGAGCTTGATCAGCTGGATGCCCAGGCTGCCCAGGTTGCCATGCTCATCTACAGCGGAATGGATACAAAGTCCATCGAAAATATGTTAAACCTCCCGCCAGAAGAGTTGAACGCAATTTACGAAACTCTTTTAAAATTAAAACTTGTAGATGTAGTGATGGTCAGAAAGGAAGTTCAGCTGACTCCTAAAGGTGTCAGGTATATAACCGATGCACTAAAACCACCCTCATAAGACCATTCATTCCACAACCCTTTTACCAACAAATGTCGTTTATTTAATTCATAGGAGGATCCGTCTATCCATGGGAAGAATCCTGATTGTCGATGATACATTGTTTATGCGAACTTTGCTAAAGAACATACTCAGCTCCGGAGGGCACGAGATCGTCGGCGAAGCTGAAGATGGTGATATTGGCGTTACCAAGTATAAAGAACTGAAACCTGACCTTGTTACGATGGATGTTGTAATGCCAAAAATGAATGGTATTGAGGCATTAAAGGCCATCAAGGCACTGGATACAAATGCAAAGGTCATCATGTGCACTGCAGTGGGTCAGGAACAGATGGTTAAACTTGCTATAAAAAGCGGTGCGAGGGGTTACATTGTAAAGCCGTTCCAGGCTCCAAAGGTTCTGGAAGAAATTGGGAATGTCCTTGGTGCTTAATACATGATCAGGGTTCTCGTCATCGACGATTCACTCTTTATCAGGACTGTAGTACAGGACATGCTTTCAGATGATCCTGGTATACAGATAGTAGGTGTCGCATCTGATGGTCTTGAAGCGCTGGAAAAGATCAGGGAGTTAAAGCCGGATCTTATCACCCTCGATATTGAGATGCCCAGGCTTGACGGGCTTTCAATGCTTGAACGTAAAAATACGATCGCGAAATTTCCAAAAACTCTTGTGCTGAGCTCCCTGACATCTGAAGGGGCTGAGATGACCAAGCGGGCAATAGCCCTTGGCGCGGATGATTTCATGCTCAAGCCAAGAGGGATTAAAAATATTCGTGAGATTGGTGGCGAGTTAAAGCAGAAGATTAAAAATATCTGTTCAATCGCCTATGTCTCTTCAAAACCTGCTTTAAAGGATGTCAATGCCAGGAATGTTGTGCTCATTGGTTCATCTGCAGGAGGACCACCAATGCTTGATACAATCGTCTCTAAGCTCCCTCCTGATCTTAATGCAGCCGTAATTATCACTCAGCATATGCCTAAAGGAGGGTTTACTGCTGCACTTGCTGCACGCCTTAACAGGATATCCGCCCTACAGACAAGGGAGACTGAGAACGGGGATATCTTAAAGAACGGTATAATTCTGGTATCAAGAGCTGGTTTTCATACCGTAATCTCATCTGTTCTTGACAAGGGTGGTGGTCAGAGTGGAAAGATCATTCTTACCGACTCCCCTCCGGTTCATAATGTAAAGCCTGCAGTTGATAAGACATTTATCTCTGCAGCCCAGGTATTTGGCGCTAATTGTGTCACAGCCATACTGTCTGGAATGGGAAATGACGGTGGCGAAGGGAGTGAAGTGATTAAGAAAGCCGGAGGGGTGACCATGGTCTGCAGGGAAGAGGACTGCCTGGTCTATGGAATGGCGCGTTCTGCATTATCCCGTAACTGTGTGGATCATGTACTCCCATTACAGGATATCCCTGGCAAGATCGTTGAAACTATCAGGACAATGAACGGGTGAACCATGTCTGATCTCGATGCATACCGGAGTCTCTATGTTGCAGAATCGCGGGAAAATCTTGAAGGAATAGTCAGTAATCTTCTGAAACTGGAGAAAGGAACTGATTCTCATGCAATTGATGAGATCTTTCGATCTGCCCACTCCCTCAAAGGCATGTCTGCATCAATGGGGTATATGCACATGGAAGAGATATGCCATGCCCTTGAAGATGTCTTTTCTCAGATTCGTAATGGCAAACTGGAGGTGACCCAGTCTCTGGTTGATGATCTGCTTGCCGGTGCAGATGACATCGAGTTGATGATAGATGATGTTGAAGCAGGTGGAGACGGACTGCTGGAACATAAAGATATGAGGGTGAAAAGCCTTAAACGATGGCTATCACCTGATGAAAAGAAGGAGACACAAGTAAAGCCAGTTTCAAAACCCCCTTCGGTCGTGGACACCGCCTTGCCGGAGATAGAAGGAGATATGTATGAAGGGCCGGCTTATGAACAGGACTATGGAGGTGGTTGCCAGAGATATTCATTATCTTTCTCTCTTGCAGATAATGTCGACAATAAAAACCTGCGCGGGATGCTTATCCTTCAGAACCTCGAATCCATAGGTGAGATTCTCTCCTTCTCTCCGGAACGGGCGGTAATCGAGGATGATGAAAACTTTTCCGGCGATGTGAATCTTGAATTCAGAACCAATGC